>Ga0256833_1000856_pt1 | contig 23092 bp, 21 predicted proteins | sample 356284metaG_FD_190535 | JGI IMG/M metagenome (GOLD analysis project Ga0256833, IMG submission 190535) | Hydrothermal vent microbial communities from Mid Atlantic Ridge, Atlantic Ocean - 356-284 | ecosystem: Environmental > Aquatic > Marine > Hydrothermal vents | place: Atlantic Ocean: Mid... | reverse complement strand
CGTTCGTTAAATTTCATCCATTTCCCTTAAGGCGGAAGGGCGGCCGCCGCGCGGCCTTGAAGTCCGAAGTCTGAAGTAAAAACCCTTCGGACTTCAGCCTTCAAGGGGCGAACGCCCCGTCCTTCTGCCCATCAATCATATCGGGATGTTCCCATGCTTCTTCTTGGGATTCGTGTCCTTTTTGTCCTTCACCATCTCCAGGGCGGTGACCAGTTTCGTCCGCGTGTCCTCGGGAAAGATGATGCCGTCCACGAAGCCCAGCTGCGCCACCCGGTAGGGACTGGCAAAACGGCTCTCGTAGTCTTCAACCAGTTCCTTCTTCCTTTTTTCCGGGTCGTCGGCCGCGGCGATCTCCTTCCGGAAGATGATGTTGACCGCCCCCTCCGGCCCCATGACTGCCACCTCGCCAGAGGGATAGATGAAATTGATGTCGGCGCGGATATGCTTGGACGACATGACGTCGTAGGCGCCCCCGTAGGCCTTTCGGGTAATCAGGGTAATCTTCGGAACCGTCGCCTCGCAAAAGGCGTAGAGGAGCTGCGCCCCGTGCTTGATGATGCCGCCGTATTCCTGCGCCGTGCCGGGGAGAAATCCCGGCACGTCCACGAAGGTGATGATAGGAATGTTGAAGGCGTCGCAGAACCGGACGAAACGGGCCCCCTTCTTCGAGGCGTTGATATCGAGACACCCCGCGAGAAAGTTGGGCTGGTTCGCCACGATCCCCACGGAATGCCCGTTCAGACGTCCGAATCCCACGATCATGTTCCGGGCGTAGTGGGCGTGCACCTCGAGAAATTCGTGGTTATCCAGGACCTCCTTGATGAGGACGTGCATGTCATAGGGCTTCCGGGAGTTTTCCGGGATGAGGTCCTTCAGGATTTCATTCTTCCGCTCGATGGGATCCTCGCAGGGAAGCCGCGGCGGCTTCTCCTCGTTGTTCTGGGGCAGGTAGGGGAGCAGTTCCCGCACCAGCCTCAGGGTCTCCTCGTCGTCTTCCCGCATGAAGTGGGCCACCCCGCTTTTTGTGCTGTGCGTGACGGCCCCGCCCAAAGCCTCCTTCGTCACCTCCTCGTGGGTCACGGACTTGATGACGTTGGGCCCCGTGATGAACATGTAACTGGTCTTTTTGCTCATGAGGATGAAGTCGGTGATAGCGGGGGAATAGACTGCGCCCCCCGCGCAGGGCCCCAGGATGACGGAGATCTGGGGGATAACGCCCGAGGCCAGGGTGTTGCGAAGGAAGACATAGGCGTATCCCGCCAGGCTCTCCACCCCCTCCTGGATCCGGGCGCCGCCCGAATCGTTCAGGCCGATGACCGGCGCGCCGTTTTTCATGGCCAGGTCCATGACCTTGCAGATCTTCTCGGCGAAGGTCATGCTCAGCGCGCCGCCGAAGACGGTGAAATCCTGGGAAAAGACGTAGACGGGACGCCCGTGAATCTTTCCGTATCCCGTGACGACGCCGTCACCGTAGTATTTCTTCTTCTCCATCCCGAAGTTGGTGCACCGGTGGACGACCAGCTTATCGATTTCCACGAACGATCCGGGATCCAGCAGGATATCCAGCCGTTCCCGCGCCGTCAATTTTCCCTTCTTGTGCTGGGACGCGACATATTTCTCCCCGCCGCCCAGTTCCGCCTGGCGGGACATCTCCATGATTTCCTTGCGACGTTTTTCGTAGGTCACGATTTCCTCCCGATTGGTTTCAACACAATACCCGCTTGAGGATTTCCTCGGACTTGGAATAAAGATCCACCTTGCCGTCGATGATTTCGTCGACCACCGTATCCAATCCCTCCTCGTCCCCGAGGGCCTCCATGATGCGCCCGGAGACCTGGTCCTTGAGATTGCTCAACAATTCGATGCGGAGGGCCTTGCGGAGGAAGCGCCGCTTGTGTTCCGGGTCCTCGCGAAACGCGCGGTGTTCCTCGATGGCCTCCATGAGATCCTTGATCCCCTTTCGTTTGATGGCCTCGGTCTTGACGATCTTCGGCTCCCAGCCGTCCTTCCGCCGGGCGCCCAGTTCGAGCATCATCATGATCTCGCGCTCCATCCGCTCGGCGCCCTCCCGTTCGCACTTGTTGATGACGAAGATGTCGCCGATCTCCAGGATCCCCGCCTTGATGGCCTGGATGTCGTCTCCGAGGCCGGGGATGAGCACGATCATGGATGTATGGGCCGTGTTGACCACGTCCACTTCGTCCTGTCCCACGCCCACCGTCTCCAGGAGGATGACATCCTTCCCCATGGCGTCCATGACGCGGAGGATGTCCGAGGTGGAGCGGGAAAGGCCGCCCATGCTGCCGCGGGTGGCGAGGCTCCGGATAAAGACGCCGCTGTCCGTGCTGTGCCGCTGCATGCGGATGCGGTCACCCAGGATGGCCCCGCCGGTGAAGGGGCTGGTGGGATCGATAACCACCACGCCAACGTCCTGGTCCTTCTTCCGGAAATCCTCGATAAGGCAGTCCACCAGGGTGCTCTTCCCCACGCCGGGGGATCCCGTGACGCCGATGATGTAGGCCCGGCCCGTGTGGGGATAAAGCTCCTTCAGGACATCGGAGACCCACGGCATCCGGTCATCGATGTCCCGCATGAGCCGTGAGGCCGCCCGGATGTCACCGTTTACAATTTTTTCCGCCCATTCTTTCGGGTTCAAGGCCGACTCCGTTTTTATGGGTTACAGGGCCCGTCCAGGGACCCCGATATGGCGGGCGATGACGATCCGCTGGACCTCGGAGGTGCCCTCCCCTATCTCCAGGAGCTTCTGGTTCCGGTAAAACTTCTCCACCTTGTATTCGTTCATCAGGCCGTAACCGCCGTGGAGCTGCACCGCGTGGTTCGCCGCCATCCGAAAGACCTCCGAGCAGACCAGCTTGGCCATGGCCGCTTCCTTGGAAAACTCCCGGCCGTTGTCGCGCAGCCAGCAGGCCTTGTAGAGGAGCAAGCGCGCCATCTCTATCTGCGTGGCCATGTCGGCCAGCTTGAAGGCGTTCACCTGGAAGGAGCCGATGGGCCGGCCGAACTGCTCCCGGTCTCTGGAATAATTCAATGCCGTCTCGAAGGCCCCCTGGGCCCCGCCCAGGCCCATGGCCCCGATGCTGAGACGTCCGCCGTCCAGGGTGGCCAGCATTTGGTGGAACCCCTCTCCGCGCCGTCCCAGGAGGTTCTCCTCGGGCACCATGCAGTCGGTAAAGTAGAGCTCCCCCGTGTTGGAGGCCCGCCAGCACATCTTGCCATGCATGGGACGCGCCTCGAACCCCTCCGTCCCGTTGGGCACCAGGATGCAGCTCAACTCGTTTCGCCCGTCCGAGCGCTTTCCCGTGACCGCCTGGACGGTGCAGATGCCGCTGATCTCCGAGGCCGAGTTGGTGATGAATATCTTGCTGCCGTTGATGACCCAATAGCCGTTTTCCAGGACCGCGCTGGTCTTGGAGGCCCCCGCGTCGGAGCCCGCGTTGGGTTCCGTCAGGCCGAACGAGGCCAGGATCTCCCCGCTGCAGAGCCGGGGAAGCCATTTCTTCTTCTGATCCTCGCTTCCGTAGTAGTAGATAGGAGAAATTCCCAGGGAAACTCCCGCGGCGAGGGTCGCGGCCTGGGAGCCGTCAACCCGGGCGATCTCCTCCACGGAGATGATGTAAGAGAGGTATCCCACGTCCGTGCCGCCGTATTCCTCCGCCACGATGGAGCCGAACAGCCCCAGTTCGGCCATGCGGCGGGTGAGATGGACGGAAAACTCCTCCTTCTCGTCCAGTTCCACGCAGACGGGAAGGATTTCCTTTTCGGCAAACTGGCGCACCATCCGGCGCATCATGTCCTGTTCTTCGGTCAGATCGAAATTAAGTCCCATTGCTTCCCCCTTCTTGTCTTTGACTCATCCCCTTGGATGGATGTTTTCCTCGACCCACTTGACCACGTCTTCCACCTTCGTCCCCGGCGTGAAGATCTCGCGGATACCGTCGGCCTTCAGCTTGGGGATATCCTCGTCCGGGATGATCCCGCCGCCGAACACGGGGATGTCCTCCGCCCCCCGTTCCTTAAGGAGGCGCAAGACCTCCCGGAAGAGGTGGTTGTGCGCGCCCGCCAGGCTGCTTAGGCCGATGACGTCCACGTCCTCCTGAATAGCCGCCTCCACGATCTGTTCGGGGCTCTGGTGCAGCCCCGTGTAGATGACCTCGAAGCCGGCGTCCCGGAATCCCCGGGCGATGATCTTCGCCCCCCGGTCATGGCCGTCCAGGCCGGGCTTGGCCACGAGGATCCTGATCTTTCGCTTTCCCGCCATACATTTCCCTCCTAAAACATCCCCGGGTCACGGTAGGTCCCGAAGACCTCCCGGAAGACGTCGCAGATCTCCTGCTCCGTCCCGTAGGCCTTGACCACGTTGATGATGTGCGGCATCATGTTTTCGTCCCCTTCCGCCGCCCCGCGGAGTCCGTCCAGGGCCTTCTTCACCGCGTCGTTGTCCCGCGACTGCTTCAGGGCCTTGAGGCGCTCAATCTGCTCCGCCTCCACTGTCTCGTCTATCTTCAAAATCTCGATGGGCGTCTCCACGTCGCTGACATACTTGTTGACCCCCACGATGGTCTTCAATCCCTCGTCCACCTGCTTCTGGTAGTCGTAGGCGGCGTTGGCGATCTCCCCCTGGGGATAGCCACGCTCAATGGCCTCGAGGATCCCGCCCATCTCGTCGATCTTGTTGATGTATTCCATGGCCTGGGCCTCCATCCTGTCCGTGAGGGCCTCCACGAAGTAGGACCCGGCCAAGGGATCGATGGTGTTGGGCACCCCCGTTTCCTCCGCCAGGATCTGCTGGGTGCGCAGGGCGATGGTCACCGCGTGCTCGCTGGGCAGGGCCAGGACCTCGTCCAGGGAGTTGGTGTGCAGGGACTGGGTTCCGCCCAGGACCGCCGAAAGGGCCTCGTAGGCGGTGCGGACCACGTTGTTGTAGGGCTGCTGGGCCGTGAGGGAACACCCCGCCGTCTGGGTGTGGAACCGGAGCATCCACGACCGGGGATTCTTGGCCTTGAACCGCTCCCGCATGACCCGCGACCAGATGCGCCGCGCCGCCCGGTACTTGGCGATCTCCTCGAAAAAGTCGATGTGCGCGTTGAAGAAGAAGGAGAGCCGGGGGGCAAAGTCGTCCACGTTCAGTCCCCGGTCGATGGCCGCCTGCACGTAGGCAATGCCGTCGGCCAGGGTGAAGGCCAGTTCCTGGACCGCCGTGGAGCCGGCCTCCCGGATATGGTAGCCGCTGATGCTGATGGTGTTCCAGCGGGGCACCTCCTTCGTGCAGAACTCGATGGTGTCCACGATGAGCCGCAGCGACGGCTTGGGCGGCAGCATGAAGGTCTTCTGGGCGATGAACTCCTTGAGCATATCGTTCTGGATGGTCCCGCCGATCTGGTCCCGGCGGACCCCCTGCTTCTCCGCCACCGCGATATACATGGCCAGCATGATGGAGGCGGGGGGATTGATGGTCATGGAGGTGGTCACCTTGTCCAGGGGGATTCCGTCGAAGAGGACCTCCATGTCCGCCAGCGAATCGATGGCCACCCCGCACTTGCCCACCTCGCCCCGGGACATGGGATGGTCCGAGTCGTAGCCCATGAGGGTGGGCATGTCGAAGGCGATGCTCAGGCCCGTCTCTCCGTGCTTGAGGAGATAGTGAAACCGCCGGTTGGTGTCCCGGGCGCTGCCCAGCCCCGAGAACATCCGCATGGTCCACAGACGGCCGCGATACATGGAGCTGTGCACCCCCCGGGTGTAGGGATACTTCCCCGGGAAACCTAATTTCTCTTCGTAATCGAAGTCTGCGATGTCATCCAGCGTGTAGAGGGCGTCGACCTCCTGGTCCGAAACGGTGGAAAACCGCGCCATCCGCTCCGGGTGCTTCGCCGTGGCGGCCCGGTAGTCCTCCCGCCAGGCCGCTGCCTCTTTTCTCAATGCCTCGAGTTTCTTTTTGTCCCACATATCCTTTACCCCTCTTACAGCTCGAACCCTCGTCGGGATTCGATCCCGCGATGGTAGTAATGCTTGATCTCCAGCATCTCCGTGACCAGGTCCGCCGCCTTGACCACCTCCACGGGGGCGTATCTCCCCGTGAGGACCAGCTCGAGCCGGTCCGGTTTCCGCCGAATGAGCGACAGGACCTCCTCCGTGGAGACGAGCTTGAAATCGACGGCCACGTTGATCTCGTCCAGGATGAGGACGTCCAGTCCCTCCTTGGCAAGCAGTTCCTCCGCCAGTTTCATCCCCTTGACGGCCCACTGCCGGTCCTCCTCGTCCGGGTTGTCCCGGTCCACGAAGGTCTCCCGCCCCATCTGCGTGATGGTCAGGTCGGGCGCCAGGCGCCGCGCGGTCTTCAGCTCCCCGTATTCGATGTTTCCCTTCATGAACTGGATCATGTGGACGGTGAGTCCCTGGCCGACGGCGCGCATGGCCAATCCCAGGGCGGCCGTCGTCTTCCCCTTCCCGTTTCCCGTGTAGACCTGCACCATTCGTCTCATGCCCCGGCCTCCGCCGACGTGACGCACAAGGCGTCTATCTGCGCCAGGAGCTGGTTGTTCTTGAAGTTCCTCAACTTGATGGCGCTGGAGGGGCAGGTGGCGCTGCACGCCCCGCACCCCTTGCAGACCGCCTCGTTCACGGTCATCTTCTTGCTCCGCTCGTCCAGTTTCAGGGCGCCGTAGACGCAGACCTGCTCGCAGAGGGCGCAGCCCGCGCAGACCTCTTCGTCCACCTCCGCCACGATGGGGGCGATGGCCACCTTGCCGGCAAAGAGCGGAATGGCCGCCCGGGCAGCCGCCGCGTGGGCGGAGGAGACCGTGTCCGCGATGTCCCGGGGCCCCTGGCAGCAGCCGGCCAGGAAGATGCCGTCCGTGTCGGTGTCCACCGGCCGCAGCTTGGGGTGCGCCTCCAGGAAGAAGCCATCCGCGGACCGGGAGAGCTTGAGGAGGTTCTGGAGTTCCTCCACCCCCTCCGCGGGCTCCATCCCCACGGCCAACACCACCCAGTCCGTCTCTTCTTCCATCATCTCTTCCAGGAAGGTGTCCTCGAAACGCACCACGGGGGTCTCCCCCTTCGGGAAGATCTCCGAGACCATGCCCCGGGTGTAGATAATCCGCATCCGCTGGACGTCGTTGTAGAACTCCTCGCACCCCCGGCAGAAGGTGCGCATGTCCATGTAACAGACCCGGATCCGGACGTCGGGATAGCGTTCCTTGACCAGGCGCGCCTGCTTGGCCGTGTACATGCAGCAGACCCGGCTGCAGTAGGGGTGGTCCACCGTGTGGTCCCGGGAGCCGACGCAGTGGATGAAGGTGATGCGTGTTGGTTTTTTGCCACCGATGATGAGTTCGCCGCCCGTGGGTCCGTTTTCATTGAGCAGCCGCTCCAACTGCGGGCCGGTGATGACGGTGGGGAGCTTCCCGTAGTTCAGTTCCGGCTTGCGGGCCGGGTCGAAGAGCTGGTAGCCGGTGGCCACGATGATGACGCCGATGTCTATGGTCTCTTCCCGGATCGCTTCCTCGAGGTGGATGGCCCCCTCCGGGCAGGCGGCCGCGCAGGCGTCACAGTTTCCCTCCGTGAAGTGCCGACAGGTGGCCGGGTCGATGACGGCGGCGTCCGGGACGTGCGGGGGCGAGGGCAGGAGGACGGCCTTCCGGGGGGTCAGGCCCCAGGTTGCCTCGTCGGGCACTTCCACGGGACATACCTCGAGACATTGGCCGCACCGGGTGCAGGCCGACGCATCCACGTAGCGGGGCGTCACGGCCACTTTCGCCTGGTAGTTGCCCACGAAGCCTTGAAGGTCGGTGAGTTCCGAGGAGGTGAGGACCGTCACGTTGTCGCGGGCCTGGATCTCCTGGATGAGGGGAGTCAGGAACTCCTCCGCCTTGGCCATGTGGGGGAAGGTGGCGGTCCACTTGGCCACGTGGCCGCCCAGGTAGGGTTGCCGTTCCACCAGGGTTACCTCGAACCCAGCGTCGGCCATGTCCTTGGCGGCGGTCAGGCCCGCGATGCCCCCGCCGATGACGAGGGCGGCGGGGATGACGGCGGCCTCCTTTTCCCGCAGGGCCTCCTGGAGGTGAACCCGGGAGACGGCCGCGGCCACCAGTTCCTTGGCCTTTTCCGTGGCGACCTGACGGTCCGAGTGGACCCAGGAGCACTGCTCCCGTATGTTGGCCTCCTCGAAGTAGTAGGCGTTGATGCCTCCCTTTTCCATGACCTTGCGGAAGGTGCCTTCATGCATGCGGGGGGAACAGGCCGCGATGACCACCCGGTCCAGGTGGTGCTTTCCGATGTCTTCCCGGACCATCTCCTGCCCCGGGTCGGAGCACATGTACTGGTAGTCCTTGGCCAATACCACGCCGGGAAGCGTGAGGGCGTAGTCCCGCACGGCGGCCACGTCCACGACGGAGGCGATGTTGATGCCGCAGTGACAGACGTAAACCCCGATCCTCATGCCGCTTTCCCCCTCGCCAGGACGGCCATGGCCCGGGCGGCCGCCCCGCTGGCCTGGACGACGGTGTCCGGGATGTCCTTGGGGCCGGCGCAGCATCCCGCCAGGTAGACGCCGTCGATCCCCGTCTCCACGGGATCAAGGGGGGACGGCCCCTTGAAAAACCGGTCGTCTCCCTTCTGGATGCCCAGGGCCTCGATAACGTCCAATCCCTTGCGCTGGGTGAGCCCCGCCGCCAGGACCACCATGTCCGCCTCTTCCTCGTAAACCTCGCCCAAAAAGGCGTCCTCCCCCCGCACGTAGAGTTTGTCCCCCTTCTTGAAGACCTCGGAGATGACGCCCCGGCGGTAGATGATGCCTTCGTCCTGGACCCGCTCGTAGAATTCCTCGTAGCCCTTGCCAAAGGCCCGGATGTCGATGTAGGTTACCGTCACCTTGGCGTCCGGCACCTTGTCCTTGACCAGATGCGCCTGCTTGGCCGTGAACATGCAGCAAACCCGGCTGCAGTAGGGGTTGTCCACCGTGTGGTCCCGGGAGCCAACGCAGTGGATGAAGAAGACCTTGGTCGGTTTCTTGCCGTTGACAACGATCTCCCCCAGGGTGGGACCGGAGGCGCTGCAGAGGCGCTCCACCTCCAGGGCCGTGAGGACCTCCGGGTAGGCGCCGTAGCCGTATTCCGGTTTGAGTCTCGGGTCGAAGGGGTCGTATCCCGTGGCCACAACGATGGCTCCCACGTGGAGGGTGAGGCGTTTTTCCGTGTCCTCGAAGTGGATGGCGTCGGCGGCACAGGCCAGCTTGCAGGGGGGGCCCTTCTTGCACTTGCCCCGGCTTAGTGTGAGGCAGGTGGCCGGGTCGATGGCATACTTCAGGGGAACCGCCTGGGGAAAGGCGATGTAAACGGCGCCGCGCTTGCCCAGTCCCATGTCGAAGGCGTTGGGGATGCGCCCTTTCATGACGCAGGCCTCCGCGCAGGCCCCGCAGCCCGTGCAGGCCGATTCGTCCACGTAGCGGGGATGCCGCACGACCTCCACCGTGAAGTCTCCCGCCTGCCCGTCTATCCGCGTCACCTCGCTTAGGGTGTAAAGACGGATGTTGGGATGCTGCCCGACTCCCACCATCTTGGGCGTCAGGATGCAGGAAGAGCAGTCCAGGGTGGGAAAAACCTTGTCCGTCTGCGCCATGTGCCCGCCGATGGTGGGCTCCTTCTCCACCAGGTGAACGGTGAATCCCGCGTCCGCCATGTCCAAGGAGGCCTGGATCCCCGCGATCCCCCCGCCGATGACAAGCACGTCTCTCATGGCTGGCCCCTGTGCCCAACCTTGAACGTTGAACCTTGAACGTTTGGCCTGTTGCCCCCCCTGGAAGGCCAAAGGATCTTGTCGCGCAGCCACTTCATACCCGACGCCCAGTCCTCCTACTTGAACCGTCCCACCAGGGTGGAGGCGATGGTGTTCTTCTGGATCTCCCGGGTGCCCTCGTAGATCTCCGTGATCTTGGCGTCCCGGTAGAATCGTTCCACCTCGTTCTCCATGATGTAGCCGTAGCCGCCGTGCATCTGGATCGCCTCGTCGCAGACCTCCACCGCCGTGCGTCCCGCCGTCATCTTCGCCATGGAGGTAAGCACCGGGTCGATGCGCCCCTTGTCGTAGTTCCATGCCGCCTTGTAGACGATGAGCCTGGCCAGCTCCACCCGCGTGGCCATGTCCGCCGCCTTGTGCTGATTGACCTGGAAGGCGGCGATCTTGCGCCCGAACTGGGACCGTTCCTTGATGTAGGCAACGGCGCGGTCCAGGGCCCCCTGGGCGATGCCCAGGGCCTGCGCCGCGATCTCCACGCGGCTCTCGTCAAAGAACTCCAGAACCTGGTAGAAGCCGCGCCCGTACTTCCCGATGAGGTTCTCCGCGGGAACGCGCACGTTGTTCAGGTAGATCTCCGAGGTGGAGGTCATTCTCAGGCCCATCTTGTCTTCTATCTCCACCGCCTCGAATCCCTCGCTGTCCGTGGGGACGATGAAGGTGCTCTGCCCCCGATAGGTGGGAGAGGCGTTCTCATCCGTCTGGCACAGGACGATGAGAAACCGGGCGATGCCGCCGTTGGTGATAAAGGTCTTGGAACCGTTGATGACGTAGGTGTCGCCGTCCTTCACCGCCGTGGTGTTCATGAAGGTGATGTCACTGCCGTGATCCGGCTCCGTGTAACCCCCGCCGGAGATGTATTCCCCCGAGGCCACCTTGGGAAGATATGCCTTCTTCTGCGCGTCCGAGCCGAAACGCATGATGATCTCCGAGGAGAAATCCGAGAGGACGACCGCGCTGCCGATCCCCGAATCCCGCCGGCAGAACTCCTCCACGATCAAGGCGTTCTCGAAGATGCCGTAGCCCTGTCCGCCGTATTCCTCCGGAAAGTGGATCCCAATGAATCCCAGCTGGCAGGCCTTCTTCCGGATGTCGAAGGGAAACTGGTGCGCCTTTTCCAATTCCATGGCGAGCTGGGGATCGAACTCCCCCTCCGCGAACTCGCGGGCCGCCTTGACGATCTCCCTCTGTTCCATGTTCAGTTCAAAATCCATTTCTCCTCCCGTTACTTTCGTTTATCGCGTATGTCCCAACGTTCCGCCCTTTTTCTTCCCCACCCCGGCAACATTGTAAAACCCATTGCTTGGCCAACGTCGCAAGCCCGAAAGCACCTCTTTAACATCGAACTTTGAACGTTGAACATTGAACGTTCTCCTTTTCGGCCTTCCTTTCACTCGTCACTCGTCACTCGTCACTTGTCACTATTTACTTGTCACTATTCCCCCACCCCCTGAGTTCCTTCACCTTCTCCGTGAGGGCGGGAACCACCTTGAACAGGTCGTCCACGATGCCGTAGTGGGCGATGCCGAAGATGGGCGCCTTCGGGTCCTTGTTCACCGCGATGATGGTGCCCGCGTTCTTCATCCCCGCCTGGTGCTGGAACGCCCCGCTGATCCCCAGCGCGATGTAGACCTTCGGCTTGACCGTCTTGCCCGAGGTCCCCACCTGCCGTTCCTTCGGCAGCCACTTTTTGTCCGCCACCGGCCGGGAACAGGCCACCACGCCCCCAAGGGCGTCCGCCAGTTCCTGCGCGACGGGGATGTTGTCCGCGTCCTTGATCCCGCGGCCCACCGAGACGATAACATCCGCCTGGGTGATGTCCACGTCCCCCACTGCCGCCTCCAGGTATTCCACGAAGGCGCGGGCAGAGAAGTCCCCTTCCACGGCCCCCGTGATCTCCTGGACCTCGCCCGAGACGGTGGGGAGGTCTTCCGCCGGGAAGGCCCCCGCCCGGACGGTGCAGAGCATCTTGTCCGCCTCTTTCAGGGAAACCTTCGCGCTGACCTTGCCGCTGTACATCTGCCGAACGGCGATGAGGCCCCCGTCCACCTCCACGTCCACGATGTCGGTGGTGAAGGGAATCTCCCACCGGGCCGCCACGGCGGGGGCAAAGTCCATCCCAAAGGCGGTCTGTCCCATCAGAATGAGCTGGCAGTCCACCTTTTCGAAGATGTCCGCGAAGGCCGCCTGGTAGCGCAGGGGCTCGAAGTCTTTTAGGTTGCTGTCCAGGTAGGCCACCGTCCGGTGGGCGTGCGGGGTGATCTTGTCCAAAAGCCCCTTCTGGGAGGGGTCCCCCAAAAAGAGGGCGATGACCTGGCCCCCGTCCCCCACGAGCTGGTGGGCCTTGCCCAGCATCTCGAAGGTGATGTCCCTGATTTCATTCTGCCGATGTTCCACCCATACCGCTATCTTTTCCATTTATGCGATCCCTCCCCGCTCCTTGAGTATTTTGACGAGCGCTTCGGTTTTTTCGTCCATGGTTCCCTCGATGATCTCCGCCCCTTCCCCAACGGGCGGGAAGAAGAGTTCTTCGATCCGGCTCAGGGAGCCTTTTGCTCCCACCGCTTCCTCCGAGAGGCCGAGGTCTCCGGCGCCCTTGACGCCGATCTCCTTCCTGGCCACCCGCCGGATCCCCATGATGGAGACGTAGCGGGGCTCGTTGATGCCGGTCTGGATGGTGAGCAGGGCCGGCAGCTTGAGGGTGTCTACCTCCTCCAGGCCCCCTTCCAGTTCCCGGTGCACGGTGAGGGTCTCCCCGTCCAGCTGGATGTCGGTGACCAGGGCCGCGTAGGGCAGTCCCAGCATCTGCGCGAGGGCCACGCCCACGGCGCCGAAACCGTCGTCGTCCGCCTGGACCCCCGTGAGAATCAAGTCATGCGGAATATCCTTGACGGCCGCCGCCAGGATCTTCGCCATGGCGTAGGCGTCGGACCCCTCGAAGGCGGGGTCAGTGAGGCGCAGGGCCTCGTCCGCTCCCATGGCGAGGGCCCGTCGCAAGACCTCGTTGTTCTCTTCTGGTCCCACGGAGATGACGGTGATGGTGCCTCCCACCGATTCCTTGAGCTGGATCGCCGCTTCCACGGCGTAGTTGTCCCATTCGTTGATGGAGAAAACGAGGCCGTCCGTGTCTATGGCCTTCTTGCTCGCGTCGATGACCAGGTCCGCCTCCGCTGTCTCAGGGACCCGCTTGATGCATACGATGATATCCATATCTATTTTCCTCCTATTGTTCGTCTGAAGGTCGGTCGCTTTGCGACCTTGAGGTCCGAAGGTCAAAGTGTTTTTTCACCCTTCAGCCTTTTACCTTTGCTTAGCTTTTCAGGGTGAAGGTCGGGGCTTCGCCCGCCGTGATCTGTGATGCGTAGTCTGTGATCTGTTTTTATTTCTCCACCCCGTTTTTGGTGTCTTGCCGATCACGCGTCACGGTCGCCGAAGGCGACACACTTTCTACCTTCTACCTTCTACCTATCCTTCCGTTTCCAGTGTCTTCCCCAACCCCATGACCGCTAGCTCCATGAGGTCGATGATCTTGATCTTTTCCTCGTTGCCCGTGGTCTTAACGGCGTCTTCCAGGGTCAAGAGGCAAAAGGGGCAGGCGGTGATAATCGCCTCCACCCCCATCTCGAGGGCGTCTTCCACCCGAACCTCCGAGAGGCGCTTGCCTTGGTTGGTGCCTTCCATCCACATGCGGCCCCCGCCCCCCTCGCAGCAGAGGCTGTTCTCCCGGCAGCGGCCGAATTCAATAAATTCGATGCCGGGGATGCTCGTTAAGATCTCCCGGGGCTCGTCGAAGACCCCGTTCTGCTTTCCCAGGTAGCAGGGGTCGTGGTAGGTGACCTTCATGGGTACCTCTGTCTCAAAAGCCAGTTTCCCCTCATCCATCAGGCGCCGGACGAACTGGCTGTAGTGAAGGACCTCGCTGCCCAGTCCCTCGTACTCGTTCTTCAGGGCGTTCATGCAGTGGGGCGAGGTGGTTACGATGGTGGCCGGCTCGATCTTGCCGAAGTTCTTCATGTTCTCTTCCATCAGCATCTCAAAAAGCCCCACTTCCCCCATCCGGCGGATCTCGCTGCCGCAGCAGACTTCCTTGTTGCCCAGGATCCCGAAGGAGACCCCCGCCGCCTTGAGGACGGTGACGAGGGTCTTGGCCACCACCTGCACACGCGGGTCGTAGGATGCGGCGCAGCAGACGAAGTAGAGGATCTGTCCCGGGTCCATCTCCAGGGCGTTTTGAATGTCCAGGTCCTGCGCCCACTCGGCCCGCTTGTTCTTGGCGCGTCCCCAGGGGTTGCCATACTTGTAAGCCCCGTCCAGGGCGTCGATGATCGTCTTCTCAATCCGTCCCTCTTCCACCATCATCTCCCGCAGCCCGATGATGGCGTCCACCGGCTTGAGCCCCCGAGGACACCGGATCGCGCAAGTGGAACAGGTGGTGCAGTCCCAGATCTCCAGCCGGCTGAAGAAACCATGCAGGTCCTCCCGGACCACCGTTTCCCGGATCACTCGCCGGATGTTCAGCGGCGACTTGATGGACACGGGACACCCCCCCGTGCACTTGCCGCACTGGATACACGTAAACAGGTCCAGCCGCTCCGGCAACGGCTGCTGTAGCTCTTCCACGATTACCCTCCCCGCAGGATCTCGCGCGCAATCACCATCCGCTGCACCTCCGAGGTCCCCTCATACAAGGTCGTTACAATCACATCCCTCAGGAACCGTTCCACGGGATAGTCCTTCGTGTAGCCGTATCCTCCCAGCATCTGGACGGAACGTATCGTCGCCCGGCGGGCCGCCTCGCTGGCGAAGACCTTGGCCATGGAGGCCTCCTTGGTGAATTTCCGGCCGTTCTCCTTCAGGTAAGCCGCCCGGAGCACCAGGAAACGCGCCGCCTCCAGCTCTGTATAGGTATCCGCAATCATCCACTGAATGGCCTGGAAATTGGAGATGGACCGCCCGAACTGCTCCCGGTTTTTCGCGTAATCCGTGGCGTAATCGATGGCCGCCAGCCCGATCCCCAGGGCGAGGGACCCGATACCGATGCGTCCGCCGTCCAGTTCCATCATGGCGATCTTAAAGCCATCCCCCTCCTTGCCCAGGAGATTTTCGTCCGGAACCCAGCAGTCCTCGAAGATCAACTCGTTGGTGGTGGAGGCCCGCTGTCCCAGTTTCTCCTCGTTCTTGCCCACCTTGAAGCCCTCGCGGCCCCTTTCCACCACGAAGGCGCTGATCCCCTTCCCCTTTCTCGCGGACTTGTCGGTCACGGCCCAAACCACGGTAACCCCCGAGTGCTCTCCGCTGGTAATCATGGTCTTGGTTCCGTTGATACGGTACCCGTTGCCGTCTCTCACCGCGGTGGCACGGATACTGGCGGCGTCGGAGCCCGCCGAGGGTTCCGTCAGGGCGAAGGAGCCCGCCGGGTAGGTGCCGTCGCAGATCTTCGGCAGGTGCTCCTTCTTGATGGCATCCGTGGCAAACTCCTGGATCACCTCCGCCACCATGTTGGTCACGGAGGTGGTAACGCCGGTGGCGGCGCACGCTTTGCCAATTTCCGTTATCACGATGCTGTAGGCGACGACGCCCACCTCGGAGCCGCCATAGTCCGTTGAAATATTCATCCCCATCAGGCCAAGCTGCGCCAGCCTTTTGAGATTCTCGAACGGGAAGGCCTTGGTGCGGTCCAACTCCTCCGCGGCAGGTTTGAGGTGTCTCTCGGCGAAGTCCCGCGTCATATGCTGGATCATCTCCTGTTCGCCGGTCAGGTCAAAGATCATGGTATCCCCCTCACGATTCGTAGGTATAGAATCCCCGTCCGGTCTTTCTGCCCAAGAATCCCGCGTCCACGTATTTCTTCAGCAGGGGGCAGGGACGGTACTTGGGATCCCCGAATCCCTCGTAGAGCACGTTCATGATGGCGAGGCAGGTATCCAGGCCGATGAGGTCCGCCAGGGTCAGGGGGCCCATGGGATGGTTCATTCCCAGCTTCATGATGGCGTCGATGGATTCCGGCGTGCCGACCCCTTCGAACAGGGCGTAGACGGCTTCGTTGATCATGGGCATGAGAATGCGATTCGAGATGAAGCCGGGGAAGTCGTTGGCCGGCACCGGGGTCTTGCCCAGTTTCTTCGCCAGGGCCTCCACCGTTTCATACGTCTCGTCGCTGGTCTCCAGCCCCCGGATTACCTCAACAAGGACCATCATGGGCACGGGGTTCATGAAATGCATCCCGATGACCTCGGCGGGGCGCTTCGTCGCCGCGGCGATCCGGGTGATGGAGATGGAACTGGTGTTTGAGGAAAGAATCACCCCCTCCCGGCAGATGCCGTCCAGGTCGCGGAAGATGCCCAGCTTCAGCCCCTCGTTCTCCGTGGCGGCCTCCACCACGAAATCAGCGTCCTTCATGTCGGTAAGCTCCGTGGTGCCCTTGATCCGCCCCAGGGCCGCGTCCTTTTCCTCCTGGGTCATCTTCCCCTTCTTGACGAAACGGTCCAGGCTCTTTGAAATGTTGTTCAGCCCGCGTTGAACGAACTCGTCCTTGATATCGGACATGATGACATCAAATCCCGAAACGGCCGCCACCTGGGCGATACCCCCGCCCATCTGGCCCGCGCCGACCACGCCAAACGTCTTGATCTCCATAACTAAATCCTCCGTCCCTCCCGTGGAGGGGGTATGATGGTTTTTAGACCCTTTCCACCGTCAGGCCCACGGCCTCGCCCCCGCCAAGGCAGAGCGTGGCCAGGCCCTTCTTCGCGTTTCTATTCTTCATGGCGTAAAGGAGTGTCGTCAAGACCCGCGCGCCGCTGCACCCGATGGGATGTCCCAGCGCCACGGCCCCTCCGTGAACGTTGACCTTTTCCTCGGGGATTCCCAGGGTCCGGAAGATGGCCACGGTCGAGGCGGCAAAGGCCTCGTTGATCTCGAAGAGGTCTACCTCGTCCAGTGACCATCCCGCCTTCTTCAGAACCTTTGGGATACACTGGATCGGGGCCACCAGGACGTCCTCCAGGGGCACGCCCGCCGAGGCCTGGGAGATCACCCGCGCCATGGGCGCAAGCCCCATCGCCTTCGCCTTCGAGGCGGCCATGACCACCAGGGCCGACGCCCCGTCGCTCAGCTTGGAGGAGTTCCCCGCCGTCACCAGTCCCCCCTCCTTGAAGACGGGGGCCAGTTTCTTGATCTTTTCCGGGTCCGGTTTCCGGGGGCCCTCATCCGCCTCGATAACGGTCACCCCTTTCCGGGTCTTCACCTCCACCGGCATGATCTCTTCCCCAAACAATCCTTTTCCCATGGCCTCAAGCGCCTTCTCGTTGGACTTCAGGGAAAAGGCGTCCTGGTCCTCCTTAGTGATGTTGAACTTCTCGGAAACCAGCTCGGCCGTGTATCCCATGTGGTAATCGTTGATGACGTCCCAGAGGCCGTCGTGAACCATGCCGTCCACCAGTTTCCCATCCCAGAGGCGGTACCCGTGCCGGGCCTTGTCCAGGTAGTAGGGAGCGTTGGACATGCTTTCCATCCCCCCCGCCACGACCACCTCGGCGTCCCCCACCTGGATGGCCTGTGCCGCCAGCATCACCGCCTTGAGACCCGAGCCGCAGACCTTGTTGACCGTGATGGCGCCCGCCTCCACGGGGATCCCCGCCTGGAGCATGGCCTGCCTACCTGGGTTCTGTCCCAGGCCGCAGGGAAGGACGTTTCCCATGATGACCTCGTCCACATCCGTTTTCTCGATCCCCGCCCGCTTCACGGCCTCCGTAATCACCATGGCCCCCAACTGGGTCGCGGTAAAGGACGACAACCCCCCGAGGAAATTCCCGATGGGGGTTCGAACCGCGCTGACGATAACGACTTCTTCCATTCTCTCCTCCCGAGACGGGACCTATGTCCCCTCGTTCAGTTTCTCCTCGATCTTCTCCCGGTAGCTCATGATCTCGGTCTTCAGTTTCTTCAGGTTGTTGACCCGTTCGTCGATCTCCCGCATGCGCCGGTCGAGAAGCTCCAAGAGCTTCGGCAAAACCTTCTTGTTCGTCTTATGAATCCGGTATATATCCTCCAGTTCCTTCATCTCCACGAGGGTCAACCCGAGGAGCTTCAGGCGCTTGATGAATCGCAACCGGCGCAGGTCCTGGTCCGTGTAAACCCGCTTGGCCCCCTCGACCCTCTTTATGGAGTTGAGGAGCCCCACCTCCTCATAGTAACGAATCGTCCGGGGGCTCATGTCGAGGATGCTCGCCAACTCTCCTATCTGGTATTGTCTCTCTTCACCCATAACACTTTACGTTAACTGGCAATATTTGTAAAATAAAAAATAACATCAATCAAGCGCAAACTTTCCCGCGTCCGCTTCACGCACGCTTTCAGCCCCCACCACCGGGCGACTCTTCCGGGTGTCACGAGGAGGGGAGAGAAACATCTTCCCCTCCTCGGTTTTGCGTGAACAATCTTACTGCGGAAACTTTCCGTTGAAGCTCGTCACGATGGTCTTGCCGCCGGCGTGGAACGTGGCCGCCCCTTCCTTGACCGTGATGGGGAAGGAAAAGGTGGTGATTCCCGTCCACCACTTTTCCAGCTGCTGCCAGACGTTCAAGTGTTTCGCCTTCAGCTTGAAGCCGCCGGTTACGAGCAGGCTCAACAGGGAGGTCCGGGCGTCGAACATCCCGTGGACCGCCAGCTGGTTGGTCTTCCCGGCGGGAATCCACATGGTCTCGAAGGCGTTGATGGTGTTCACGTCAAACTCCTCGAAGGCCACGGTGAACTTGAAGCCATCCAACTGAACGGGAAAGGAATTCGGGTTCGTAATCTCGAACACGAAAGACAGGTCCATGGGTGCTCCGTAGTTGCCCGCCTTTCCCTTGGTCGGCTTGACCTTTTTGGAAAAGTACCACCAGCCCCAGTAGTGGGCCAGCTGGACATCCACAAGTTTGACGGTTGGGGGTTTGATGCTTGACACGCTCGCGGTTCCCGCGCCTTGGGTGGTGGCGCACCCCACCATCCCGGCCAGGAACACGATTCCAACAAACACAGCCACTAAGGTCTTGATTGGGCTCCATTTCCTTTTCATCTTTCACCCCTCTTTTTTAGGTTAGCCAGCGTTTCCGCCGCTTGTAGTGTTTGACATCCCTGAAGCTCTTTCTCCCTCCCACGTCGGTCAAACCCAGGTAGAAATCCTTGATGTCCTCGTTCTCCTTGAGCCTCTCGGACGTGTCGTCGAGAACGATCCGGCCGTTTTCCAAGACGTAGGCGTAGGGCGCGACGTTCAGGGCCAATTTGACGTTCTGCTCCACGAGGAGGATGGAAATCCCTTCTTCCTCATGGAGACGGGTTATAATCTCGAAGATTTCATGAATCAAAAGTGGCGCCAATCCCATGGAGGGTTCGTCCAGGAGCATCAACTTCGGGTTGGTCATCAAGGCGCGGCCCACCACGGTCATCTGTTGTTCCCCGCCGCTCACGAATCCGGCGATTTCCTTTCGCTTCTGTTTAAGCCTGGGGAAATAATGGTAAACCATCTCGAGGCGGTCCTTGACGGACTTGCTGCCGTCTTTGCGCATGTGACCGCCCACGAGGAGATTCTGTTCAACCGTGAGATGCTCGAAGACCCGCCGGCCCTCGATCACCTGGACGATGCCCATCTTGGCGATTTCCACGGCGCGCTTCTTGTGGATCTGTTCCCCGAGAAACTCGATGGAACCGTCGGTCACCTCGCCGTCTTCGTGCTTGAGCAGCCCGGAGATCGCCTTCAGGGTCGTGCTCTTCCCCGCGCCGTTGGCCCCAAGGAGGGCGACGATTCCCCCCTTGGGCACCTCGATGGACACGCCTTTGAGCACGAGAATGACCTCGTGGTACTTGACCTCGATGTTGTTCAGCTTCAGAATGGGTTCCGGCTTGTTTTCCAAGACCTATTCCTCCATGGGTCTGATTGAATTACAGGTTTCTCAGGTGATTACCATCCCAGCCACTCTTTTTCCCACTTCTGCGGCCAGCGTTTCTTCAGGTTGACGTACTCGAGCCGGACGAATTTCCCATTCTTGTACTGCTGGACCATGCAACCCGGCGCGGGGCGGTGATCGGTCGGCGTGTAGGTCACGTCGCTGGCGCCCAGGCCGATATGGAAGTTACGGAAGGTCTCAAAGCCCTTCTTGAGGATTCCCTGGCCCGTGAGGTCGCCCGCCTTGTCTGCGCGTTTCATGGCTTCCCAGAGGATCAGGGCGTCGCCCCAGGCCTGAACCGTCCGAATGAGGCGTTTTTTCAAGGGAACGCCGGGATTATACTTCTTGGCAGACGCAACGACGATATCCATTCCATCGGACTTCTGGCCGAAAAAAGCGCAGGGCGTAGCGCCGATGGCGCCTTCCGCCGCCTTGCCGGCGAGCCGCGGCAGGTTCTCGTCGAAGCCCCAGTTGTTGATGATCCAATCCGCGCCCAGGCCCAGGGAGTAGGCGTCACGCAGGGTCGCCGCCACCGACATGGTGGTGTTTCCGTGCCACACGACATCGGGCTTGAACTTTTTGAGGGCGAGAATCTGGCTCTTGGTATCCAGGGCGAACAGGGAGACGTTCTGGTCGGGGCCGATTTCGAATCCCAGCAGTTTCGCCTGGTCCTTGATGGCCTTGATGGGCGCGCTGCAGTAAGGAGACGCGAACATGTAGCAGCAGGCGAACCGCGGTTTGCGCTTCAGGTTTTTGGGCTTCCAGATCTTGTCATACCAGGCCGTCAGGCAGGCCCGCGCGTTGGTGGAGTAGTCCGAGGAGAAGAAGAGATTGTAGGGCGTTTTCTTGGGGTTGGTCAGATGCGCGGAGTAGGAAGCGGAGACGTAAGGGATCTTATCCTTGGTAATCGTCGGTGACAGGGCTTCCGTGTCTCCCGTGCCCCATCCCTCGATGGCGACGCATTTCAGCCGCTTCAACAGGGTGTACTTTGTGAGGGCCTCGGGGATACGATAGCCATAGTCGAAGTAGGTGTACTTGATTGTCTTTCCGTTGATGCCGCCCTTCTCGTTAAAATAATTGAAGGCCTCGGCCATCCCCAGGGCATAGTCCTTGCCCACGTCCGAGGTGGCGCCCGTCATGTCCATGATGCCGCCGACTCGAATGGACTTGGCAAACACCGCGCCGGGGAAGCTTGCGATCAGCCCCATCACGAGTATAATTATTCCCAATTTCAATAAAATCTCACGCACTTTCATCCTTTTTTCCCCCTTTTTAGAAGGTTTTACGACACGCTTTCATGCCACTGGAAAGGGAAGCCCCTTCCAACGAAGAAACGAACGTTTTGAACCATCACCTCCTTTCTAATAAGAAAATGGCCAAAGGTTAAAATAGTTCTTGATCTGCCACCAGCGGTAGGACAATCCGTTGGGTTCAAAGATCAAGAAGGCGCAAATCGCAAGTCCAAACGTCGATTCCTTGATAAAAAGGAACTTCTCCAGAAGCTGGGGATAGACATCCGCCAGGGGCAGGATCCCCATCTGAAGAAATTCCATAACGAGCACCATGAACATGGACCCGAAGATGGTGCCGTGGATGGAACCGGTGCCGCCGATGAGGATGACCCCCACCAGCCAGAGGGACCAGGACCAGGGAAAATGCTCCGGGCTGATGGCCGCCAGGTTGCTGATCCAGAAGGCCCCCGCTATCCCCGCGATAAATCCCGCCACGAAGAAGGAGAGTAGCTTGTAGAGGATGATGTTGATCCCCAGCGTTTCCGCCGCGATGTCGTTGTCGCGGATGGCCATCCAGGCCCGTCCCGGCTTGGTGCGCAGGAGGTTCGCCACTATCCCGATGCACAGCAGCACCAAAACAATCATCAGGTAATAGACCTTGACGGGATTGTCGATGACCCAGGGGCCGATTTTGATGGTTCCGGGAGGCAGGGAAAAGGCCTGACCCCGGCCGCCGATCTTGGCCACGTACTGGGTGATGATGAAATCGACCGTCACGAACTGGGCCGCCATGGTGGTCAGGATGAGATAGAATCCCTTGACCTTGGCGGAGGGCAGGCCGAAAAGGACGCTCCAGATCCCCGCGACGACGGCCCCGATGATGATGCTTATGGGATACGCGATGCCCAGGTGATGAAAAACCGCTGGCCAGGGAAACTCGAGGACGAGCAGGGTGCTCGTGTAGGCCCCCACCGCGATGAACGCCGCGTGGCCCAGCGTGATCTGGCCGGTGAAACCGATGAGCAGGTCCACGCCGAGGGCGCCCAGTATCGTGTAGCCAATCATGTTCGCGATCCCCACCCAGTAGGGGTCGAGATGGGGGATGACAAAAAAGAGGACGATCGCGAGCAGAATCATCTTCCCCTTGACAAACTTCGTCTGCCACCAGGCATGATCGTGCTTGTAGTCTTGATGATAGGTCCCGCAGGGAAGAAAACCTTTTGCCATGTTTCAGCTCCTCAATGCGTTCAATGTGTTATTAGACGCGCTCAATCCGTTCCCAGCCCCAAAGCCCGTAGGGTTTGAAGAGGAGGAAAACCACCATGAAAACGAAGGGAAAGATCTGTTTCACGCCTCCCGGGAAATATTGGTCGAGATATGCCCCGGCGAAGTTCTGCAAGACCCCGATGGCCAGCCCCCCCACGATCGCCCCGGGGATGGAGTTGAGCCCCCCCAGAACCACGGCCGGCAAGACGAGCAACCCCAGGTAGCTCACCGAGATGTTCAGGCCGTTGATGTTCCCCAAGAGGCTGCCTCCCACGCCCGCCGCCATGAAGGCGATGGCCCAGGCCGCCGCGTAGACGAAGCGCGCGCTCACGCCCAGGGAGATGGCCGCCATCTCGTCGTCAGCCGTGGCCTGCATGGCCAGCCCCCAGCGGGTATACTGGAAGAAGGCGACCAGGACGAGGAGGAGAACGATGGCGGTGATAAAGCTCCATAGGTAAACGCTCCCAATGACGAGAAAACCTATCTTGATGGGCTTCAAAGGAAAGACGGGAGGCTGAAAGACCCGGGTGTCGGTTCCCCAGATGAATTCCACCAGGCCCCGGAAGAAGAAGGACAATCCCACCGTCACCATGATGACCGTCAGGATCGGTTCCCCGATGAGGCGGTCGAGGAAGACCCGCTCCGTGAGAATACCCAAGATCAGCCCGATGATGAGGGAGATAACCACGGCCAGGACGAACGGCACCCCCATCTGGTAGAAGGTGAGGGTTACGTAGGCCCCGATGATGGTCAACTCGCCCATGGCCAGGTTGAGAACCCCGGAACACTTGTAGATGATGACCCACCCCAGGGCCACGAGGGCGTAGATGCCCCCCACCATGAGGCCCGTGGTCAACG
>Ga0256833_1000855_pt1 | contig 23093 bp, 19 predicted proteins | sample 356284metaG_FD_190535 | JGI IMG/M metagenome (GOLD analysis project Ga0256833, IMG submission 190535) | Hydrothermal vent microbial communities from Mid Atlantic Ridge, Atlantic Ocean - 356-284 | ecosystem: Environmental > Aquatic > Marine > Hydrothermal vents | place: Atlantic Ocean: Mid... | reverse complement strand
TTAGTGTCAACTGTGTTCCAGGTTCACCGATTGACTGTGCAGAGATGATACCTACTGCTTCACCTTTTTTAACAAGCTTAGCTTTTCCCAGATTCAGTCCATAACACTTCGCACAAACACCTTTAATTGATTTACAGGTAATTGGCGTTCTAATAACTGCTGATTTTATGTTTGCTTCTGTGATACTCTGTGCAGCAACTTCATCAATCAATGTACCCTCTACAAACAATACTTCATTTGTAATAGGATCAATAATATTTTCAGCTAAAACACGACCAAGTACCCTATCTTCTAACGATTCTATCAATTCACCATGAATACTTATCTCAGTAATTTCTACACCTTCATGTGTTCCACAATCATCTTCTGATACCTTAACATTTTGACTAACATCTACAAGTTTTCTTGTCAAATATCCTGCATTTGCTGTTTTTAGTGCAGTATCCGCAAGACCTTTTCTAGCACCGTGAGTTGAGATAAAGTATTCAAGAACATTCAAACCTTCACGGAAATTTGAAATAATTGGTGTTTCAATGATAGATCCATCAGGTTTAGCCATCAAACCACGCATACCTGCAAGTTGTCTAATCTGTGCTGCTGAACCCCTGGCCCCTGAATCTGCCATCATATAAATAGAATTGAATCCATCTTTATCTTCTTTCATCAACTTCATCATTTCATTTGCAAGCATATTATTTGTATTTGTCCAAATATCAATAATTTTATTATATCTCTCTTGCTCAGTTAAAAGACCCGCTGAAAACTGTTGTTGAATTTCAAGTACTTTTTTCTTAGACTCTTTAATCACACCTTCTTTACTTTCAGGCACATTAATATCATCAATAGATATAGAGATACCAGCAGCAGTTGAGTATTTGAAACCAAGATTTTTAAGATTATCTAAAATTTCCGCAGTTGCATACGTATCACCAATTTTATAGATATTATCTACTAAATTACCAATATCTTTTTTCTTAAGAACTCTATTCCATAAATCTTCATGTACAAAATCAGGTAAAATCGATTTGATAATCATTCTACCAGCAGTTGTCTGGATAAGTCTTCCATCTATAACTGTTTTAATTTTTGCCTGTGTATCTAATACACCCGCATCAAGAGCAACCATGATTTCATTGATTCCAGAGAAAAGTTTATTAGTTCCTTTTACACCCTCTTTTTCAAGACTAAGATAATATATACCAAGTACCATATCTTGTGTAGGTACTGCAATCGCTTTACCTGATGCTGGTAGTAAAATATTATTTGATGATAACATCAATACTTTACACTCTGCTATCGCTTCACGCGAAAGTGGTACATGAACTGCCATCTGATCCCCATCAAAGTCAGCATTAAAAGCAGAACAAACAAGTGGGTGAAGTTGAATTGCTTTACCTTCAATCAATATAGGATGAAATGCCTGAATAGATAATTTATGCAATGTTGGTGCACGGTTTAGCATGATTGGATAATTGTCAACAACTTCTGCTAAACATTCCCACACTTCATTTGTCTTAGCTTCAATCATACGTTTTGCTTGTTTGATTGTTGTAGCATAGCCTTTATCTTCAAGTTTTGCTAAAAGATGTGGTTTAAACAACTCTAAAGCCATTGTTTTTGGTAAACCACATTGATCCATTTTTAAATTTGGTCCAACAACAATAACACTACGTCCTGAAAAATCCACCCTTTTTCCAAGTAGATTTTGTCTAAATCGTCCTTGTTTACCTTTGATAATTTCACTTAATGATTTAAGTGGTCTTTTATTTGCACCTTTTACAGCATTTGCTCTACGACCATTATCAAAAAGAGCATCTACAGACTCCTGCAACATTCTTTTTTCATTACGAATAATAATCTCAGGAGCATCAAGATCAATTAATCTTTTAAGTCTTGAATTTCTATTGATAACTCTACGATATAAATCATTTACGTCAGAAACAGCAAATTTTCCTCCATCAAGAGAAACAAGTGGTCTTAAATCTGGCGGTAAAACAGGAAGAACATCAATCATCATCCATTCAGGTTTGTTTCCACTATTTACAAAAGATTCAACAACTTTAAGACGTTTTACTAATTGTTTCTTTTTCGCTTCTGATTTAGTGTCTTCCATATCCTGTTTGAGTTTTTCTAAGATTTCTATTAAGTCAAACTCTTCCAAAAGTTCTTTGATTGCTTCTCCACCCATTTGAGCTTCAAAACCAGAATCAATAAATCTTTGCTCTAAAGATTGATATTGTTCTTCATTTAAAACATCATATTTGAGTACTTTTTTGGTATTTTCATGATCATAATAAGCTTCACCAGGTTTTTTTACAATATATGCTTCATAATACAATACTCTTTCAAGATCTTTCATCTTTATTCCAAGCAATGTACCAATCCGACTAGGAAGTGAGTTTACATACCAAATATGAGCAACAGGTGTAACAAGCTCAATATGCCCCATTCGTGATCTTCTTACTTTTGATGTTGTTACTTCAACACCACATTTTTCACATTTTATACCTTTATAACGCATTTTTTTGTACTTACCGCAAAGACACTCATAATCTCTGGTAGGTCCAAAAATCTTAGCACAAAATAATCCATCTCTCTCTGGCTTTAATGTTCTATAGTTAATTGTTTCTGGTTTTTTTACTTCACCATAACTCCACGCCATGATTCTTTCAGGACTTGCAAGCTTTAATCTAAAAGCTTCAAAATCTCTTGGACGGTTCTCTTCATTAATCTCTATCGGAATCAGATTCTTCACCCTCTACTCCTTCTTCAAATATCTCAACATCAAGTGCTAATGATTTTAATTCGTTAGTTAATACAAAAAATGTTTCTGGTATACCAGTTTTTGGAACATTTTCACCTCTTGTAATCGCCTTATATGCTTTCATTCTACCTTCAACATCATCTGATTTGATCGTAAGCATCTCTTTAAGAGTATGTGCAGCACCATATGCTTCTAAAGCCCATACCTCCATCTCTCCAAATCTTTGCCCACCAAATAGTGCTTTACCACCAACTGGCTGTTGTGTAACAAGTGAATATGGTCCAGTACTTCTTGCGTGTACTTTTTCATCTACAAGGTGATGTAGTTTTAACATATACATGATACCAACATTAACACGCTCTTTCATAGCTTCACCCGTTCGACCATCATAAAGCTTGGTTTTACCATCAGTATCAATTTTTGCTAATTCAAAAAGCTTTTTAAACTCTGCTTCTGTTGTACCTTCAAAAATAGGTGTAGCAAAACGTACACCTTTTGCCCAGTCTCTTGCATAATCAAGCAATGTTTCATCATCAAGCCCACTTAAAAATTCTTTTCCATGCATGAGTTTTGCTACGTCTGCAATTTCTATCATCTTGGCTCTAAGATTTGCTATCCAGTCACCTTGCTTTTCTTTAAATTCTTGAGCAATCTGCTGTCCTAATCTTCTACCAACTAATCCTAAGTGAACCTCAAGAATTTGTCCTATATTCATACGACTTGGTACACCGAGTGGATTTAGAACGATATCTACTGTTTCACCATTTTCTAAATAAGGCATATCCATTTCTGGTACAATATTTGAAACAATACCTTTGTTACCGTGACGACCAGCCATTTTATCACCAACTTTTAACTTTCGTTTTGTAGCGATATAAACTTTAACCAATTTTGTAACACCACTTGGTAAAATATCATCTTTTTCAAGAATAGAAAGTTTTTCATCATGTTCTAAACGTAAACGTTTTTTCTCTTCTTGAAAATAAGTTTTTAGATTTGTATATTTGTCTTGCGTCTCTTGATCAAAACATTTTACAACACTATTTAGTGCAAATCTGTTAATCTTATCAAATTCTTCTTCATCAATTGAACTTCCAACTTTAAAAGCTTTACCATTGACTTCACACTCTTTAGCAAGTTTTGCTTTTGATAAAAGTGAGTTGATTTGCAATAACTCTTCACGGTCAATCATAAGTAATCTATCATGATGATCTCTATCAAGGTTTTCTTTTTCTGCTTCAAATGCTTCTATTGATCTAGGATCCCTATCGTAGCCTTTTTTTGTAAATATTTTAACATCTATAACTACACCCTCTTTTGATTGAGGACAATAAAGAGATTTATTGACTACATGACCAGCTTTTTCTCCAAATATCGCACGAAGAAGTCTCTCTTCAGGTGTTGGTTTTACCTCACCTTTAGGTGAAACTTTACCGACTAAAATCATACCTGGCTTAACATATGTACCAACTTTTACAATACCACTATCATCTAAATGAAAAAGACTCTCTTCTTTTACATTTGGTATATCTTTTGTAATCTCTTCTGATCCATCTTTAAGTTCTCTAGCTTCAACTTCACTCTCATACACATGCAAAGATGTAAAAGTATCATCACGAATCAATCTTTCATTTACTACGATCGCATCCTCATAGTTATAACCATTCCAAGGCATAAAAGCAACCAAAATATTTTTACCGATAGATATTTCACCTTGATCCATACTAGGACCATCTGCTATAACCTGACCAGCTTCAACTCTTTGACCTATTTTTACTAACGGTCTTTGTGAAAAAGATGTGTTTTGATTGGTACGCATATTTTTATGTAACCAATAGTGATCAATAAATGCACCGTTTTCATCTTCACCTAAAATATAGATATTTTTTGCATCAGCTTTTTCAACAACACCACCTCTTTTGGCTTTAATCGCTTCCCAGGCATCTCTTGCAATAATACTCTCAATACCAGTACCTACATAAGGTGCATCAGTCCAGATCAATGGAACTGCCTGACGTTGCATATTTGAACCCATCAATGCACGGTTGGCATCATCATGTTCTAAAAATGGAATCAACGATGCAGCAACACCCATTACCATAGCAGAAGAGAGATCAATTAAATTAATTTTTTCTCTTTCTACAAGTTTGATCTCTCCATTGATTCTAGCTTCAACAATAGGTTCTGCGATTTCGTTATTTTCTGTAAGTTTTGTAGAAGCAGGAGCCATATAAACATCTTCTTCTTGCGTAGCAGTTAGATAGATAACTTCATCTGTAACTTTTCCATCAACTACTTTACGATAAGGAGCTTCAACAAAACCTAAATCATTTACTTTAGCATAACTTGAAAGGGTATTGATCAAACCAATATTTTGTCCCTCTGGAGTTTCAACTGGACAGATACGACCATAGTGTGTAGGGTGAACATCACGAACTTCAAATCCAGCTCTCTCTTTTACAAGTCCACCTTCACCTAGAGCTGAAAGTCTTCTTTTGTGTGTTACTTCACTAAGAGGGTTGGTCTGATCCATAAACTGTGACAATTGCCCACTTGTAAAAAATTCTAAAATTGTATTTGTAATCATTTTAGAATTAACAAGATCATGTGGCATAAGTTCATCGATACTACCACTAAGTGTAGTAAATTTATCACGGATAGATTTTTGCATTTTTACAAGACCATTATGCAATTCACCAGCAAGTAATTCACCAATAGCTCTAATTCTTCTATTTCCTAAGTGATCTCTATCATCTATATGACCTTCACCATTTTTTACTTTGATAAGATATTGTACAGTATTGATAATATCCTCTGTAGTAAGTACAGTTATGTATGATGGTACATTCATAGAAAGTTTATGATTCATTTTCATACGACCAACTTGAGTCAAATCATATCTTTCTGGATTAAAAAATAGATCTTTTACAAACTCTTTAGCAGCCTCTTTAGTTACAGGCTCACCTGGACGCATAACTTTATAAATACGAATAGCAGCTAAATCATTTTCATCTTCAATCTCTTCTGTTTGCTTTAAAATTTTCATAGTTTCTGTATCTGAGATAAAAGAGTTGATAACAGCATCGTCTACGCCGGCAGCAAGATCATTAGCAATTTCAATTTCACTCTGACCGATTTCAATCAATTTTGCAAGTTTATTTTCATCAAGCTGTGTTAATGTTTCAAATAATACTTCACCACTTTCATTGTCAATAATTGGAGAAGCCAAGAATCTATTCATGAGTATTTCAACAGGATACTCAATCCACTCAATACCCTCTTCTTTCATTTTATTGGCTTTTTTAGCTGTTAATCTTTTACCAGCGGAGACTAATAAATTACCTTTATCATCTCTCAAATCAAATTCTACTTTTCCTAAAAACTCTTTTTCATTAAAAGGAATTAAAAATTTATTATCTGTGATATGTACTGTTTGAATTGGATAAAAAAGTTTTAGTATATCTTGTTTGCTATAACCTAATGCACGGAAAAGAATTGTAACAGGCACTTTTCTTCTTTTATTTATACGTACATATAAAGTATCTTTTGCATCATACTCAAAATATAACCATGATCCACGATCAGGAATAATTTGTGCTGTATATAATAATTTATTTGAAAGTGTAGTACTTTGTTCTTCTTTAAAAATAACACCAGGACTTCTATGAAGTTGATTTACTACAACTCTTTCAACACCATTAATGATAAAAGAAGTTCTATCTGTCATCAAAGGAATATCTCTGATAAATAAAACTTGTTCTTTGATATCTTTCACACCAGTTTTTTCACCAGTTTTTTCATTTTTGTTCCAAAGAACTAATCTGATTTTCATTTTCAAGTGTACAGAGTATGTCAAACCTCTTTCCATACATTCACGTATTGTGTATTTAGGTTTACCTATTTCACTACCCATATACTCTAAAGTAAGCCTATTTTGTTGATCATGAATTGGAAAAATTGAAGCGAATACTTTTTCAATTCCGCCAATTGTATCCTTCTTGCCAACTGTCAAAAAATGCTCATAACTTTTTTGTTGTAATTGAAGTAGATTTGGTACATCTATATATTTTGGATTTTTAGAGAAATCCACTCGGAGTCGGTTTCCTGACCGTAAACTATTTAACATGGGTCCACCTTATAGAAGATATTTATATTTTGTAAAATTCCAGACTTGGGGAGAATAACTATTTTATTCAATATACTTTATTATCGCTTAAAATAAATAAAACATATTGTATAAAATGCATAGTCAAGGGGAGATTCCCTTGAGCTACACTTGAATTATTTAACTTCGACAGCTGCGCCTGCTTCTTCAAGGGCTTTTTTAGCTTCTTCAGCATCATCTTTAGAGATTCCCTCTTTAACAGTTGTAGGAGCACTTTCAACAGCTTCTTTTGCTTCTTTAAGTCCAAGACCTGTAAGAGCACGTACTGCTTTAATAACATTGATTTTTTTAGCACCTGCATCTTTAAGAATAACATCAAATTCTGTTTTTTCTTCTTCTGCCGCACCAGCAGCTCCACCTGCACCAGCTACAACAGTCGGTTGTGCAGATACACCAAATTTTTCTTCAAATTCTTTCACTAATTCTGAAAGCTCTAATACTGACATATTAGAGATAAATTCTAAAACATCTTCTTTAGTAGTTGCCATTTTATTTCCTTCTTTTATTTTTATATTTTCAATAATTATGCTGATTCTTCTTCAAGTTTAGACTTAAGATTATCAAGACCTGTAACCATATTTCTTGCAGGGGCTGTCCAAACAGAAAGTAACATACCAATAAGCTCATCTCTTGATGGTAATTTAGCAATTGCTGCAATTTGATCAAGATCAGCAACTTTACCTTCAAAAAGACCAGATTTGATAACCCATTTATCTTTAAAATCAGTTGCAGCTTTATCCGCTACTTTACATACTGATACCTGGTCATCACCCCAAACAAGAATATTTGCTTCTTTTAATTCCAATGCTTCAAGTTCTGCATTTTTAAGTGCAATAGATGCAAGTGTATTTTTTACAACCTGTACTTTTGTACCAGCTTCATTTGCCAGTGCTCTAGCAGTTTCGATTTGTGAAACTGTAAGACCTGAGAAACCGCATACAAGTATTGCATTTGCTTCTTTGAATTCATCAGTTAAATATGAAACAATCTCTTCTTTATTTTGTCGTGTCATGTTTTCCTCCTTTCTGATCACTCGGCAGGATATCCTAAAAAGGAAAATGAATTTCGGAGGAAATTCATATGTTTAAGCAAAAGCTCCTGCTGTCTTAGATCAAAGATAAACTATTATTTAGTTTGTTATTTTATATCTAGTAACTCTTGTGTATCCAAATTAACTGATGGACTCATTGTCAATGACAATGCAGCATGTTTAATATATCTACCTTTAGCAGATGCTGGTTTTTGTTTATTTATAGCACTAACAAATGTTTTAAAGTTGTTCTCTAAATCTTCTTGAGTAAAACTTACTTTGCCGATACCAGCATGAATATTTCCGTGCTTATCAACTCTAAAGTTAACTTGACCACCTTTAGCGTTTTTAACTGCTTGTACAACATCCATAGTTACTGTACCAGTTTTTGGATTTGGCATTAGACCTTTTGGTCCTAAAACTCTACCAACTTTACCAACCATTCCCATCATATCAGGTGTAGCTATTAAGACATCAAAATCCATTTTACCAGCTTGAATATCTTCGATGATTTCCGCACCACCTGCAATATCAGCACCAGCAGCTTTGGCTTCATCAGCTTTCGCATCTTTTGCGATAACTGCTACTCTTACTGTTTTACCAGTTCCAGCAGGAAGTACCACAGAACCTCTAATCATTTGATCAGCATGTCTTGGGTCAACATTTAATTTAAGTGCCACTTCTACTGTTTCATCAAATTTTGCTGATTTTAAATCTTTTACAGTTTTGATTGCTTCTGTTGCACTATACTCTTTTTCTCTATCTACTTTTTCTAATAATTCTTTAAATCTTTTTGATACTTTTTTAGACATTTAACTCTCCGCATTTTGCTTCCACATTACCCTTGTGGTTAGGTTTATATTAGTCTTCTACTTCGACACCCATACTTCTAGCAGATCCAGCAATAATTTTTGCTGCTTGATCTTTATCTTTTGTATTTAAATCTTCAATTTTTTTATCAACGATTTCCATAAGTTGGTCACGTGTCAATTTAGCAACTTTATTTTTAAGTGGATTGTCACTTCCTTTTTTAAGACCTGCTGCTTTTTTAATTAAATCAGACGCAGGTGGTTGTTTCGTGATAAACGTAAAACTTCTGTCTGCATAAACTGTGATAACTACTGGAATATTAAATCCCATCATTTGTTTTGTTTTTTCATTGAATGCTTTACAAAACTCCATAATATTTACACCTTGTTGACCAAGTGCAGGACCAACAGGTGGTGATGGATTAGCTTGACCAGCAGGAATCTGTAATTTGATCTGACCAGTAACTTTTTTTGCCATATTTTTTCCTTTTTAAGAACTTATATTATTTTTTCTACTTGTGAGTATAAAATCTCTACAGGCGTACTTCTACCAAAAATCGAAACATTAAGTTTTAAAGTTCCATGAACCATATCGTACTCTTCTACAACTCCGGTAAAGTTTGCAAATGGTCCTTCTGTAATACGTACACTCTCTCCAACATCAAAAGCAATTTTCGGTTTTGGTGCTGATTTTTGTTCATTTTTTTCAATAATCAGGTTAATATCTTTCTCACTTAGAGGTGTTGGTTTTTTTGATTCTCCAATAAATCTACTCACCTTAGGGAGTGATTGAATCCTGTGCCAAGTATCCATATCCAAATCTACATGAGCAAACACATACCCTGGATATAAACTTCTCTCAGTGATCTTTTTTTCACCATTTTTTACTTCAATAACATCTTCTGTAGGAACAAGTATATCTTTTAATTTTTCTTCAATACCAAGCTGTGAAAAAATTGTTTCAATTGCTCTTTTCACACTCATTTCACTACCGGCATAAGTTTGAATAGCATACCATTTATGTGACATATTCAAAACTCCTTATAGTATACTAGATAATGAAAGTGACATGATTGCATCAATCAATGCCAAAAATAAAGATATAACTGTCACCACAATAAAAACAGATACAAATGCATTCCTAATCTGCTCTTTTGTTGGGAAAATAACTTTCGTCAACTCTGCTCGTGAATTTCTCACATATTGTAAAATCTTTTGCATCTGTTACCTCTAAACTTATTGTTCGTGGCAGGGCAAGAGGGACTCGAACCCCCAGCCATCGGATTTGGAATCCGGCGCTCTACCAATTGGAGCTATTGCCCTAGCTGTAAAGCTTGAAGCACATGTATAATACATGTTGCTTACTAGCTTCAAATTGTATCTATTTCTAAAAATTAACTTTTTAGTTTTACTTCTTTGTGTGTTGTGTGTTTTTTATCATTTTTACAATACTTTTTCAATGCCAGCTTCTCAGTAACTGTTCGGCTGTTTTTTGTAGTTGTATAGTTAATGTGTCCACACTCTTCACATTTTAAACCAACTTTTACTGTCATCATTTTACCTTTGTTGATAGTTCAAGCCAAAAGGCTTGAACATTAAATTATGATTCGATTGAAGAAACAACACCGGCACCAACAGTTCTACCACCTTCACGGATTGCAAAACGAGTACCTTCTTCCATAGCGATTGGAGCAATAAGCTCAACTGAAATTTTAACATTATCACCTGGCATAACCATTTCAGTTCCCTCAGGAAGTGTAATTGAACCTGTAACGTCTGTTGTTCTTACATAAAACTGTGGTCTATAGTTGTTAAAGAAAGGAGTATGACGACCACCCTCTTCTTTACTTAATACATAGATTTCAGCAGTAAATTTTGTATGAGGTGTGATTGAACCTGGTTTACAAAGTACCATACCTCTTTCAATATCTTCTTTTTTAGTACCACGAAGAAGAATACCACAGTTATCACCTGCTTCACCTTGCTCCATCTCTTTTCTAAACATTTCAACACCAGTAACTGTTGTTTTTTGCGTATCTTTGATACCAACAATTTCAATCTCTTCACCAACTTTGATAGTACCTCTTTCGATTCTACCTGTTGCAACTGTACCACGACCTGAGATTGAGAAAACATCTTCAACAGGCATCAAGAAATCTTTATCAGTATCTCTTTCTGGAGTTGGAATATACTCATCAACAGCATCCATCAATGCCATAATTTTTTCACCCCATTCACCAACTTTACCCTCTTTAGCTTCTTCAAGAGCTTTAAGAGCTGAACCAGCTACGATTGGTGTATCATCTCCTGGAAATTCGTACTCGTCAAGAAGTTCTCTAATCTCCATCTCAACTAATTCAAGAAGTTCTTCATCATCAACCATATCTTGTTTATTCATGAAAACAACGATATATGGAACACCTACCTGGCGAGAAAGAAGAATATGCTCTCTAGTTTGTGGCATTGGACCATCTGCTGCAGAAACAACTAAGATAGCACCATCCATTTGTGCTGCACCAGTAATCATGTTTTTAACATAATCGGCGTGACCTGGACAGTCAACGTGAGCATAGTGTCTTTTATCTGTTTCATACTCAATATGAGAAGTAGCAATTGTAATACCTCTTTCTCTCTCTTCAGGAGCATTATCGATACCATCGTAATCTTTAAGCTCTGCAAGACCTTTTGTTGCAAGTACTGCTGAGATAGCAGCTGTTAATGTTGTTTTACCATGATCAACGTGACCGATAGTACCTATATTTACGTGTGGCTTACTTCTTTCGAACTTTTCTTTTGCCATTGTATCCTCCGTCTTTAGATTTTAATTTAACGTTTTTTTAATTTTGTTAAAGTTTTGGCCAAAACTTTTCCTGGAGCTCATAGTGGGACTTGAACCCACGACCTCTTCCTTACCAAGGAAGTGCTCTACCCCTGAGCCATATGAGCAAATTTCTCACTCATGCTCTTACCAATTAACAATATTTACTAAAAATGATTTATAAACTTAGAAAGCAGGTTTGTATTGCCTTTGTATCAACGCTAGAAATACGAAATCAGCTCCCAGTTTAAATGGAGCGGGAAACCGGACTCGAACCGGCGACCCTCAGCTTGGAAGGCTGACGCTCTAGCCAACTGAGCTATTCCCGCATATTTTAGTGGTGGTGAGAGGAGGATTCGAACCTCCGAAGGTAAAAACCAGCAGATTTACAGTCTGCCCTCGTTGGCCACTTGAGTATCTCACCGTTTGGCTCCACTTGATCATTTCTGGTCAAACACTGTTTCACAAATAAATGGAGCTGGTGAGAGGACTTGAACCACCGACCGCCTGATTACAAATCAGGTGCTCTACCAACTGAGCTACACCAGCATCTGTTTGTGAGCCGAGATTATACATGATTTTTTTTTAAATGTCAAGAGATTTTTCAAAAAATTTCATTTTTTTTCAAAATTTAATATTTTATATTTTTTATATGAGTTATTTAGGATATAAATTAGTACTTGAAGACACCATATATATGGAGCTGGTGAGAGGACTTGAACCACCGACCGCCTGATTACAAATCAGGTGCTCTACCAACTGAGCTACACCAGCATTTTATAAAACAAGGATACTATTATAGATTTTTTATTATTAAATTCTAATAAAATTAATTATATTTTTATTAAGAATCTAAAAGTACAATGCCCCTAATATATAAATAAGGAGTTTCCTTTGAAAATTCTCTTCTCACCTAGTGAAACAAAAGTTACTGGAGGCACAAAACCACCTATAAACCTAGATAATTCTTCTTTTCCTTCATGTAAAGAATCTAAACTGTATATTTTAAATATGTATGATAACTATTTACATGATAAAGATGATACAGATTTAAAAAAATTATTTGGTATCAAAAAAGAATCAGAATTTTTGAAAAATAGTTCTATAAATATATTTGAAGATCCAACTATGAAAGCTATCAAAAGATACACTGGTGTTGCTTATGATTATCTTGATTATTCTAATTTAACAAAAGAAGGACAAGAATTTATAGATAATAATCTTTTAATATTTTCAAATTTATTTGGTCCACTGTTGGCAAAAGATTTAATTCCTTACTATAAATTAAAACAAGGTGAAAAACTTGATGATTTTGCAATTGAATCATTTTACTCCAAATCATGTAAAGAGATATTAGATGATTATTTAAAAGATCAATTCATTGTTGATCTTAGAGCAGGTTTTTATCTAAAATTTTATAAAAGTATTTACCCTTATATAACTATGAAATTTATAAAAAATGGAAAAGTTGTTAGCCATTGGGCAAAAGCTTATCGAGGTTTGATAGTTAAACAACTCGCAAATTATCAACCTCAAAATGAAAACTCTTTTGCTAAAATCCCCTTTGAAAATTTATCTATTGTGGAGATACAAAAAAGTGGTTTAAAAACTGAATATATATATGAGATACTTTCATGAAGGATATTGTATTAGTTGGAATTAATGCCAGATACACACATACTTCATTTGGTTTACGTTATCTTCTTGCCAATCTACATGAATACAAAGTACAAACAACTATATTGGAATTTGCCATTGGAGCACAACCAGATAGTCTAGCGGAGGAGATTTTAAAACTCAAACCAAAAATTATAGGAATCGGTGTATATATTTGGAATGCACTTGATGTACATAATCTCATAGAGATAATTAAAAAAATCTCTCCAGAAACCAAAATAGTTCTAGGTGGTCCAGAAGTAAGTCATAAACCATTTCGTATCAATTGGCAATATGCAGATTATATCATTCAAGGTGAAGGTGAGATAAGTTTTTACCAATTATGCAAAAACCTTCTTAGTAAAACAGAACCAAAACAAAAAATAATATCCGCAATTATGCCCGAACTGAAAAAACTTCAACTACCTTATCATTATTATAATGATCATGATATCGCTCATCGCTATATATATGTGGAAGCATCAAGAGGCTGTCCTTTTGAGTGTGAATTTTGTCTTTCTGCAATCGATGAAAGAGTTCGAGGATTTGATATGGGTAATTTGTTAGCTGATTTTGAATACTTATGGCAAAAAGGTGCTAGAAGCTTTAAATTTATCGACAGAACCTTTAATCTAAATATCAAATTAGCTATACAACTTATCGATTTTTTTCTTGCAAAAGATGAACCTTATACTCTTCACTTTGAAGTTATACCAGATAATTTTCCAAATCGTCTAAAAGAGCGTATTAAAAAATTTCCTCCAGGTTCTTTACAACTTGAAATCGGTATCCAAACCCTTAACAATACAATACTTGAAAACATAAACCGACGCATGAATTTGGATAAAGTAGCAGAAAATATAAATTTTTTGGAAAATGAAACCAATGCTCACATTCATCTTGACCTTATCATTGGTTTGCCTGGTGAAAGTATAGAAAGTTTTGCAAATAATCTCAATATCTTAAAATCTATGACAAAAGCAGAGATACAAATCGGAATACTCAAAAAACTTTCAGGAACGACATTGGATCGACATGATCAGAAGTATCACATGATCTACAGTGATACCCCACCATATGAAATACTACAAAATGATTTCATTTCATTTGCAAAATTACAAAAACTTAAACGATTTTCACGTTTTTGGGATCTTACTTATAATAGTGGGAATTTTTACAATACAATCAACTATCTATGGAAAAATAATAATGTTTATGAAGGATTTTATGATTTTAGTGAATGGATATACACACAAACAAAATCTACTTGGCAAATATCTCTGATGCGATTAAGTGAACTTCTTTTTAGATATCTAACCGAAGAACTAAACTACAACCATACACAAATCGCCGATTCTATGATTAGGGATATTATAAAAATAGAAGGAAGAAAGATACCAGGCATATTGCAAACACACGCGTCAGAAATACCAAACCTAAAACGATTAGCAATGAAAAAAGAACAAAAAAGGCAAATATTAAGGAAAGGATAAAATCAGATTAAAGTGGCTCCGGATGCTGGGTTCGAACCAGCGACCAAGTGATTAACAGTCACCTACTCTACCGCTGAGCTAATCCGGAATATACATCCTTCTTTCAAAGGAGCCGAAATTATACAAGAATTTTTTCTATTTGTCAAGGGTTTTTTTAAAAAATTTAAAATTTATTTTTTCACGTTATAATGACTTCTATTTTATAAACAAAGGATTATAAATGAAATACTTTTTTTCTACTCTTTTAGTAATTATAGCTATTACAATATCTGGATGTATCAAAGATATCAATCCAAATGGTATGACTGTTGCCATACCTGCTTCAAAGCTCACACAGTCACTACAACAACAGTTTCCTATAACTCAAGATACTGACTATGGAAAAGTAACACTAAAAAACCCAAAAGCATTTTTACAAAAGGGAAGTGACCGTATAACAGCTGGAACAACAGTACTATTTTCAAACCCACTTATTTCTCAACAACAAGGATCAGTTTATATTTCTGGGAAACCATATTTTGATGCCAAAAGCGGTGCGATTTATTTAACACAACCAGTTATAGAAAAATTAAATATCAATGGTTATAAATTAGGTGACTTTTTGAAAGGCTCAACATCTCAAATGCTAAATCCCATCGTAGATGAAATTTTTCACAAAATTCCAATATACAAACTTAATAAAAACAGTATACAAGGCTCATTTGTTAAAAATGTTCAAGTCGTTGATGGAAGTTTATTAGTAACATTTGGATTGTAGCCAGACAATTCTGGCTACATTTTGTATCAGAGATTTAGTGCTTTGATAACAGCTTCACCAAAATATACTCTTCCGTCTTCATTAGGGTGAGTATTGTCACCATATGTCCAAGTATGTGTATCATCTACACTTGGATTAACTTTTAATATCCTTTGGAAAAAATCAATAAATAACCAGCCATTTTCCTGGGCTAAAATTTTAGCTTTTTCTCTATATCCTAACAATCTTCTTGGTGTAAATGGAGGTTGTGCTTCTGTTTTTCCGCTTTGGGGATTATAGTAGTTAGGCACTCCTGATGTACCAATTCCAACAGTTAGACTATGGTTTAAACTATTTTTGATATCAGATATAACAACTTTAACTCTATCCTCCCAAGTTTTTATACTTTTTATACGACATTTTTTTACAATATCACTTGGTATACTATTTCCTTCATGTACTTGTTGGTTTTGATAAGTAATCACTTTAGAGAGTTTTATTCTCTTAGAATTACTATCACTTGCTACTATACCAATAGCCATATTTTGTATATCATTGTTGTATTCACCCATTATTACAACATCACCTTTATGGACGTTGACATTATGATTTATGACAATATTATTTCCATCAACATCAAAAGCAATAGGATCATCAACAATCCATCTATTTGTGCTTGGAGCATCTGCATTAGGATCTGCTTTTAACTTTATTTCTGTAGCCCAGGTTTTAGCATCATTTGTACCTGATTCTAGGATAAAAAGGTCAGGATTAAAAGCAATAATATCTTTAACTGTAGAATTTGAATAATTTCCTTGTTGGGTTTTTCGCAAAAAATCAGATACTTCAAATCCTCCCACACCTGCATTTTGGAAATAATACATATGATTGGTAATAAAATTTAAATGCAATTCCCCCTGCTTCACAATCAAAGAAAAGCTATGTGCTTTATTATCATCAAGTTTCCAAATTTTCACAGCTTTTGGATTTGTTTCTCTAAAAGCTTTATAAAAACCAGCATTCGTATCATCAAAAGTTTTTTTAACAGGCTTGTAATCACCCATTGGGATAGTATAATCATCATATTGTTTACCATCCACCTTCAATGAAACTACCGTTTTTACATTTGATCCAGCATATGAAATAGCAATTTCATCCGATGCTTTTAAACTACCTTTTAATTCAATACCTTCATTGTAAACTTTAATCTTACCCTGGTAACTCATAAGTTCGTCTTCAACTTGATTGGCACTAGAAAGTTCATCTGGTCCAATAGTATCAGCTATATTTTCTCTAAAATATTTTTCTACATTTCCAACATATGATTTTTCACCAAGATAACCTTCATCTCCATTGTTACCAATTTGTTCAATATTACCTTGTGTTATTGAGCTACCTGCAATAGAAATCTTTCTATATTTAAACTTATTTGTTATAGGAGGATTATTATTTGAATTGTTGTTATCTGGAGGATTGTTACCTCCCTGATTGGTAGAAGGTTCAGATCCTCCTCCACAACCAGAAAAAAACATTCCTGTAACCAATAGACTATATAGAAAAACTTTTAAACTCTTTTTTTGATACATAAAATTCTAACCACCTTTAATGAAGATATTACTATTATAGCATAGAAATTAGTTTTTGTATATTTTTCTGAAAAAATAATAGAACTTTTTTTTTAAAGTTTGAACTCTTGTTCAATAATTTTTGCTTCTTCTATTCCAGCTAATGTCAAACCATTATCTTGAACTAAATTATCTTCTTTGAGTTCTTTGAACAATTTTTTTGCTTCTTTAAAAGTAAACATTCCAGTTTCTTCAAGTTTTATTAATACATCTTTTATCGTTTCACTATTTTCTTTAGTATATATACCTAAAAGCAAAACTTTTTTCTCTATTGTCATAATATTTATACTCCTATATCGGCTTAATTACAACCATGATTACAATAATAATCATAAGAATCGTCGGAACTTCATTATAAACTCTAAAAAATTTACCACTTTTACTACACTTATGTGCTTTGAGTTTTTCTTTAAAGTAACCTAGTGAATAATGATAAGCAATCATCAATACAACTGCTGTCAATTTAATATACAACCATATACCACTTTCAAACAGACTTGGATTAAGATAAATCATCAACAAACCACTTATTAAAGTTGCCCACATAGCAGGTACACCAATAAAGTGATAAAGCTTTTTTTCCTGTAACTCAATAACATCAGTAAAACAAGTTCCGTTTTTCTCATTTTCTCTATGATATACATAAAGTCTTGGTTGATAAAAAAGCATAGCCATCCATGATATGAAACTCATCACATGAAATGCTAAAATCCAATTATAATATGCCATCACTAACTCCTTTAATACCACTTAGTGTAATTAATGTTTACTTTAGTAACAAAATAAATTAAAAATCTTTTTTTTAAAAGAAAAGTTCATAAATTTTAACTTTTTTGATATCCTAGACAATATAAATGAATAAGGATAATTTTTATGTTCTATATTACTAAAAATTTTATATTTTTTTTGTTTGTGATTATATCGCTTACTAGCTGTGGCTCAGATAGAACTATATCGTCTGATACTACTTCACTTTCCCAAAATGCAACTATCTATGAAGATGCAGAAGATGGTACAAATAATAAATGGGAAGTTTATCAGGGACCTTATGATGTTAAAATTGTTGATTTTGGAGCAAAGGGGAGTGAACACTCTGTTTTGCTTCGGCAAAACTGGCACAAAGAAGATGGGCAGTATGTAAGTGGAGTTTACTATCGACTTACAAATGAAGAACATTCAAATTGGGATAATACCACACAAAAAGTCCTTCATTTTGATCACATGAAAAAAAGAAGTAGTGACGGATCGTTATACTGTTTTACAGTAGGTGTTGAAGTTGATACATCTTACGGAAAAAGAACTATTTTATTTAATACCTATTTTGATAAAAAACATTATCCACCTGATGTAACACCTATAGAAGAAGAAAATACTGTTCAAATAACTTTTCCTCTATTGACTAGTTCTGTAAATAGCACAAAAAGATGGCAACATGTTAGTTTAGATATAGAAAAATATCTACATAAAATTGAACCAAATAATAAACTTATAGCAATTAACGCTTTTATTGTCGATGGTGGTGATGATTATTTTGACAATATTGCATTAGACTCACAATAGTGTATAAAATATTACACCAGCAATATTTTTTTGAGTTATTTTTTTCTCTTTTTCTAGTGAAATTAAATTTTCTTTAGATTTTTTGGAAAAGAGATACTCAATATCAGCTTCACTTTGTGGTCGCCTTTTTATAGTGGAGAGTATCTCATCCTTTGAGAAATCTACTCTTGATTTTGGTTTTTCTTTATGAATGATTGAAACATTATGTTCTCCTAAATACTCTCGTAACTCTTTTAACTTTTCTATACTTACACCCTTAACATCGTATGCAGGTGGTCTATCTACTGTTCCTAAATCAATACGATCAGGATTTATTTTATCTAGTACTTTTTTTAATGCATTAAACTCTTCAGTCTTATCATTTACGCCTAAAACAACTAAAATTTCTAAAATAAGTGTATTATGGAATTTGTTACGAAAAGTAACCAAACTATTTATTATATTTTCAATGCTCACATTTTTTATAGGTCTATCAATTTTTTTAAAACATTTAGCAGTTGCACAATCTAATGAAAGCTTGACAATATCTATCTTCTTAAGTATCTCTTGAATTTTAAGGTCACTTATCGTTGAAGCATTTGATAATATCAGTAATTTTTTATCTTTTTTTATATTATTAAGCTCATCCACCAAAACATCTAAATAAGGATAAAGTGTTGGCTCTCCATTTGCAGTAATTGTGATAACATCAATATTCTGATACTCTTGTAAAGCTTCTTTTACTTCGCTTATCACGCTAGTAACTAAGGGTGGATTTGTGATACTGTCAGTTACTTTTGCAGGCTTTAACTCACAATAAAGACAATCAAAGTTACATGATTTATGTTCAGGACTAAGATCAATCCCCAAAGATAAACCAAAACGACGTGATTGAATAGGTCCAAAAATATATTTATACATTTTAAAAGCAGATAAAAAGAAGATAAGCTATATGCTTAACTTCTCTTACTTAATTCTTTACAAATGGATACAAAATATTTTGCATTTTCAACTGGAACATCAGGAAGTATTCCATGCCCTAAGTTAAATATATGTCTACCATCTTTCATCGTTTGGGCTATAGAAGCAACACACTCTTTTGTCGCCTCTTTTGAATATAAACGACAAGGTTCCATATTTCCCTGAAGGACATAACGATCACCCAAATACTCTTTTGCCAATGCCATTGGTGTTGACCAATCTACACCAAATACATCAAACTCACCATCAATTTCATCAAGATATGCTGGTATCCCTTTTGGAAACATAATAATAGGGATATGAGGATATTTTGCTTTGATATGTGCTGCAATGTCTTTCATGTATTTCCAACTAAATTCCATATATTTTGACTTTTCTAATGCCGCTGCCCATGAATCAAATATCTGTACAACATCTACACCAGCTTCAATCTGTTTTTCAAGATAATACTTGACTACTTCAGTCACTTTAGCTAATAATTTATGCATAAATTCTGGCTCTGTATAGATCAGTTTTTTACAGATATTATAAGTTTTGGTACCTTGACCTTCTATCATATAAGTTACCAATGTCCATGGTGCACCTGTAAAACCAATCAATGCTTTATCATCATCTAGTTTTTCTCTTACAAGTTTGATTGTATCATATACGTATGTGAGTTTGTTTGCAGCTTCTTCACCACCCAACAAACTATCTAGTGCTTCTTCATCTCGGATCGGTTTTGAAAAAACAGGACCTTCTCCTTTAACAAAATCTAAATCCATTCCCATTTCATTTGGTATGACAAGAATATCTGAAAAAAGTATTGCTGCATCAACACCTACAATATCAACAGGTTGCAAAGTAACTTCAGCTGCTAGTGCTGGATTGTGACAAAGATTTAGAAAATTGCCTGCTTTTTCTCTTACTTTCATATACTCTGGCAGATATCTACCTGCTTGTCTCATCATCCATACTGGTGTATATGGTGTCTCTTTTCCGAAACACGCATCAACAAATATTTTACTCATTTAGTGTTCTCCTCCACCTTTGTGCATAAAGTATAGTCCAATGGAAAGTGCCAAAATCGAACCTGCAAAATAGAGCATTTCAACTGCACCTTCATAAGGTGTATGCAGTACTCTTTTAAAGAAACTAACCACTAGAACCATCACGATCACTTTAGCCAATTTATCTTTAAGTTGGTCAAGAGAGTGGATTTCAAGTATTTTAGAAGCACCTTTAGCAACATCAATCTCTGAAATAAAAAGTTCATAAAGTCCAAATCCGAAAATAAACATTACAATCGCCATCAAATATAAATCTATAGCACCAATAAGACCACCAACAATCTCTTCATGAAAATGTTCTGGATGTAAATGCTGAAGGTAAGTATTAAACACCATAACTACAACATCCCATATATCGACACTAGCCACTATAAAAAGGGCTATACCGCCTAACATACTAAAGATAACAGCGAACAATACAAAAAATCTTGTATTCCACAAAGCACCTTCAAATATCTTTTCTAACAATGAACGTTCATTTGATGTATGAACTAACTCTTCTTTCCCTTTTTGAGACATCTATTCCTCCAGTTCAATCCACTTCTGTGCTATTCTAAGTGAATTTGTTGCAGCACCAACTCTAACTTGATCCGCTACATTCCAAAAATGAAGAATATTATCTCTAAATATATCTTTTCTTATCCTTCCAACATATGTCAAATCGGTATCAGTAGCATTTACAGGCATAGGATAAATGCCATTTGGCAAATCATCCTGGACTACAAGATTTTCAAAATTTTCAAAAGCTTCTCGTACATTATTTACATCAACAATGATATTTTCACCAAATGTAACCGTAATAGATTCACTATGACTTCTCAAAACAGGAACACGTACACAAGTCGCTGCTACTTCTATATCTTTATGTAGAATTTTTCTGGTTTCATTAACCATTTTCATCTCTTCTTTTGTAAATCCATTTTCCATGGCAACATCCACTTGTGGTATAACATTAAGAGCTATTTGATGTAAAAAAGCTTCATGTGGACTTTTATCCAATTTAAATGCAAAAAAATCTTGCATCTGTTTAACCAACTCTTCCATTCCTGCTTTACCTGCACCACTAGTTGCCTGATATGTACTTACATCGACACGCTCTATTCCATAAAGATCATCTAATGCTTTTAGTGCCTGAACCATTTGGATGGTAGAGCAATTTGGATTAGCGATAATTCCTCTACTTTTCCAAAGCTTAATATCTTGAGGATTTACCTCTGGAACAACCAAAGGAATTTCTGGATCCATACGAAAATGACTTGTATTATCTATCACAACTGCACCTGCATCAACCGCAGAAGAAGCAAACTCTTCTGATATACTTCCACCAGCAGAAAAAAATGCAATGTCTATCTCTTCATCTTCAAATACTTCATGTGTGAGTTCTTTTACTTTAATCGCCCTGCCATTATATTCGATCTCTTTACCTACGCTTCTTGCACTTGCTAATGGAACAAGTTTAGCAATAGGAAAATCATGCTCTTCAAATAATCTATAAAACTCTTCACCCACAGCCCCTGTTGCACCTACAACTGCCACATTAAATTTTCTCATTTGTATTACCTTCTTGCATATTTATTCTATTATTACCTGATATAACTAATCTGAAATAGCATCTATACGTATCTCTAATCCCAAATCTTCAGGTATTATTTCTTCACCTTCACTTAATATAATAGCTCTCTCAATTACAGATCTAAGCTCTCTCACATTGCCCGGCCAATCATATTTCAACAACTCTTCTTTAGCTTCTTCGCTCAATGTTTTATATGGCATATCATATTGTCTAGCTGTTCTAAACATATACTCTTTTGCGATATCGATTACCTCTTCTTTACGCTCTCTTAAAGGAGCGATTTTTACAGGTATTGTATTTAAACGATAATATAAATCTTCTCGAAACTCTTTATTTTTTATTTTTTCTAAAATATTAGCATTTGTTGCTGAAACAATTCGTACATCAATCTTTGTAGGTTTTGTACCTCCAACTCTCACTATTTCTCTCTCTTGTATAACTCTTAAAAGTTTTGCCTGTAATGGCATTGGCATCTCTCCAATTTCATCTAAAAAAAGAGTGCCCTTATTTGCTGTCTCAAAATGACCTTTTTTCATAGCTGTCGCATCAGTGAATGCACCTTTTTCATATCCAAATAATTCACTTTCAAGTAAATTTTCTGGTATGGCTGCCATATTTATAGGAATAAAAGGACCTGCATACCTAGGTGATTCTTCATGAATATATTTTGCAAACAGCTCTTTACCTACACCACTTTCACCAAGTAACATAATTGAAGCATCTGTTTTAGCTGCTTTACTTAATGTACTTTTTATTTTATCTAATTTTTCACTTGAACCATAAAATTTTTTTCTTCGATCACTTCCTTGTTTTCGTCTTTCAAGTTTGATTTTTCTTGTATCTGCCTTACCTGTT
>Ga0256833_1000854_pt1 | contig 23105 bp, 18 predicted proteins | sample 356284metaG_FD_190535 | JGI IMG/M metagenome (GOLD analysis project Ga0256833, IMG submission 190535) | Hydrothermal vent microbial communities from Mid Atlantic Ridge, Atlantic Ocean - 356-284 | ecosystem: Environmental > Aquatic > Marine > Hydrothermal vents | place: Atlantic Ocean: Mid... | reverse complement strand
CTTCTCTTATGGCTTTGTCCCTTGCCGCCCGCTCAGGATTGTAAACCAGTACATACCTGCGCTCATTGGTCCCGCGCTTCACACGGATCTCTTTCACCCAAAGATTGTCCCTAACCTTACGGGTAGCATCCTCCCGTAGCTAAAACCTCCTCTACCATCTCCGACCCGCTTCGAAGACGCTCCCCTAAAATGTAGCCCCCTCCTGCCCTCTGAAACACTTCTCCCACATCTACTAAAAAATCCATGGCACGATAAAAATGATGAAGCTCAAGACCTTGCCCCTCAGGAAAGTAAACTTCCTCCTTAATCCAATGGTGGGTGGAAAGCTTTGAGTCTGGCGCAAGCGCCCTTCCGGCTACCATCGCAAAGATGGCCACCTCCACCGGTATCTCAAAACGCCTCTCTTTAAGCTTCTTCTCGAAAAATTCCTTAAGCCCGAAGGACTTCCAGAGCTGGCGAAGAAAATAAATTCCTCCTCCGGACTTGGCCCAATTGACCTTAAAGGGAAGACCTGAGGCCTCAATCATAGCCGTTATTTCCGCGGCCTCATTGGCAGGAAGGAGTTTTGAGAGGGCGCGGATCATGTCACGGATACGGTCAAGATCCAGGCGGTCTTTGCGGCCGAGGTTGGCGATGACCTTGGGGCAGGAAAATAAACACCCTTCATTCTCTGAAAACCTTGAAAATAAAGGAAATTATTTTCCTGGAAGGTCAAATTTCACCTATTAACTGTCAAACTCAAGCTTAACTGTCAAACTCAAGTTTTTATGTATCCATGAACTGTCAAACTGGGTCAAAGTTGGGTCTAAAAGTACCGGACGCAAACTTTCTTGCCCAACTTTGGCACAAGGAAGCTATAGGATTAGTGGAAAAGAAAGGAACTAGTTACAGAGTCAAAAGATTAGTAAACTCTTTAAAGATATTTTTTCCACTTGGGGGCAGTAATTACGTTGCCAAGAAGGTTCTCTAAATTTTTTCTCACAGGGGTAGAAGAAAATCGTCGTGCAATAAGCTCTCTACCTTTATGCGAAAGCTTTTCCCAAAGCTCTTTGTCCCGATAAAGTGTTATTATGGCCTGAGCAAAATCTTCTGCATTTTCAGCAATAAGTGCCTCTTCACCATGGTTTATGCCCATTCCTTCAGCAGCTATAGGAGTCAGCACACTTGGTAAACCGTAAGAAAGCGCCTGCCCCACCTTCCCTTTAAGCCCTGCTCCGTACCTGAGGGGGGCTACAAAAATCCGAGATTTATGGAACCAAGGACGCACTTCAGGCACATAACCTGTGACTATTACACCTTCATGGCGAGAAAGAGCCTTAACTTTAGCGGTGGGAGATGCCCCCACTATAAAAAAGCGTACCTGTGAGATTTCTCGCCTTACTATGGGCAAAATATCTTCCACAAACCAGCATACGGCGTCTTCGTTAGGTGGATGCTGAAAGCTTCCTATAAACACAAGGCCTTCTCGTTCTGCAAAACCCGGTCCCCGAGGAGCAGGATCATGAACATTGGGAAGAAAAACTACATTCTTTATCCCTTCAGCTTCAAGTATCTCTTTTTCATATTCACTTACCACTACACAAAAGTCTGCACTACGGCAAAGAGTTAATTCTAGCTTTTTGGTCTCTTGTGCCCGAGCTAAAAGATTTGGATCACCCTTAAGGCGAGCTTCTCGCTCTTCCCGTAAAAAGTGCAGATCAATAGTATCAAAAACTGTATGTACCCCAAATTCTCGTGCTGGAGCCAAATAGCGAGGAGCAAAACGGACCCTACAAGCCCAAAGAAGATCTATAAAGCGGGCGTTATCTTTCAAATAAGCTTTAAAGTCTCGCGAACCGTAAATTACTTCTATGCCCAGATTCTGGAGTTTTTCAGTATAAGGTTGAAGGGCTGCCAGGTTGTCCGGCCAAAAAATAACCCGGTAATCAAGCTCTCGCATCATTTGTAAGAGGTTATAAAGCCTCAAAGATCCTGAGTCCTTATCCCAGGTGGGAACATAGTGATCAGCCACTATAATAATTCCACGTCCTTGGCGTTGACGAGCCAAGAAAATAAGAGAAGGATCGTGAGAGAAATGTGATTTCTTTAAAACTTTTTGCCATTTCTGATAAAATTTCTCTTGGTTAATAACTTGATAGCGTTTAAGACCCGTATGGAGATCTTGGCCACAACTTGCCCCCTCTAGGTGATAAATTTCAGCACGAGGCTGATAAATAACTTTAAGTCCCTGTTCACGCACCTTAAAAGCTAAGTCTGTGTCTTCATAATAAGCTGGACGATAAAGGGTATCAAAACCACCAAGCCTTTTGAAAATTTTGCGTGGCACAACTAGACAGGCTCCCGAACAATAATCCACTTCTCGACGAAAATTAAATTCAGGTGCTGCGGGATCTTCTTTGCGCCCATAATTCCAGCCAGAGGCGTCTCTAAATATTATCCCTCCGGCCTCTTGGAGACGTCCATCGGGATATATCAACTTAGCACCAACAAGCCCTACCCTCTCATCTTGGAAAGGCAGGAGAAGCGCTTCTAGCCAACCAGGCGTAAGAAGTACATCATTGTTAAGAAAAACGAGAAAATCTCCAGAAGCCAAGCTTGCTCCCTTATTTACCGTTTCTACAAAACCCTTATTTTCTTCGTGTCTGAAATATCGGAGATTTTGGATACGGGGCAAAAGCTCAGCCGTATTGTCTGTGCTAGCATCATCTACTACTATTACTTCATAAATAGGGGGGGTATTCTTTGCTAAAGAATCCAGCACGTTAAGGGTAAGAGAAACCTTATTAAAAACGGGGATAATAATAGAAACACGGGGTTTTTCTACCTTAGGCAGACATATATCTTCGGGACCCACAGAACGAACTGGCAGGACAGGACGTGGTGTAGAGGGAGGCAAATGCCTACGGCTCAAAAATTGAAGGCTTTTTTGACAGAACGCGCGAGGGCCTTGCTTAAGCAAAACCTTTAATCCTTTCAAAGCCAAATCATAACCGCGTCTTCGTTTGCTTTGTGGTGGGAGAATTTTTTCTTTTAAAGCCCGGTAACGTGAAAGAAGATACCAGCCTAAGGAATCGTAAATAAGAGCTAAAGTAGCATCCCGATCTGCAAGCTCTCTTTGAAGATTTTCAAGCTCTCTTTGAAGATTTTCCTTTTCTTTCTTATAACGCAAATATTTTGTTTCAAGAGATTCAATTTTTGTCTCATAGTAAGCATCTTTGCGGCGTACTTCTTCAAGAAAAAAATTGTGTGCTTGATGGAGCCGCAAAAAATGCTCTTGCCATAGGTGGCTTTGGTGCTCAAGATGCAATAATTCTTCTTTTAGTTCCTTCCACAGGGTATAAAGCTTTTCTGGCGAAAAATTTTTGCCAAAACGTCGGTAGATTTCTATCCAGATTTTTTCTTTTTCATAAGAGGCCTTTTCTCCAATAGCAAAGGATTCGGTCTGAAGACGATATATATGCACTAAATGCTTAACAAAGAAAAAATCGCCTCGTTCTGCTAGTTTTAGCAAAAATTCCCAGTCTTCAAGGCAGGAAAGGGTTTCATCAAAAGAAAGGTTTGAAGCGGCTTTACGCTGGACTAAAAAGCTCCCCATAGGGATATAATTTTCAAAATAAAGTCTTGGTCGAGAAAATTTATAGTCATACAAACGAACAAAACGGGTCTGGTTTCTTTCTTGTACTACCGCCCGACTTACACCATAAACTACAGGAACGTCAGGAAAATCTTTGGCTGCCTTTAGCAAAGTAGTTAAAGTCCACGGCAACCAGAGATCGTCATCATCAAGAAAGGCAAAGTAGTCACCTTCCACCGCGGCAAGGCCGGTATTGGCAGCAGGGGCCCTCCCTCGGGGGCTATCATGTCTTAAATACTTAAGACGATAAAAATTACCGGCAAATTCGTTTGCCAGGTCTTCTACTTCAGTGCCCCCATCGTTTACCACGATGACTTCCAAGGCTGGATATTTCTGGGAGGAAAGACTAGCCAGGGCCTCCCGTAAAAGGGCTGGCCTGTCTTTAGTGCGCACGATAACCGAAACAAGCTTCATAACAGATTAAACGGAAGAGATTATATCCGATATCCTCTTCAAGAATATTTCTTTATCAAAAAGATGCGCCCTTGCTTTACAGGCGGGGAGCATACTTCGAGCTAAAGAAGGTGTCAAATGGTATATAGCCTCTTTGAGATCTTCTTTTGTAGGATTAGGCTTAAGCAGAAACCCAGTTTCTCCATTTACAATGGTTTCTTTAAGGCCACCTTCAGCAACTCCTATTACTGGCTTTCCTGCAGCCATAGCTTCAACTGGCGAAATACCAAAATCTTCATCTTTGGGAATATAAATAGTAGCCAAACATCTACCTATCAGATCACAAAGCTTTTCTTCAGAAACCCAGCCAAGGACTTTAATATTAGGAGCATTTTCTGTCATACAACAAATTTTCTTATAAAGAGGGCCTCCTGAAATTACTACCAGATTACGTTCTGGCAACTCTAAAAAGGTCTGTACAATAAGATCTACTCTTTTGAGGGGATCTAGTCTTGCAGTTGATAAAAAGAAACCCTCCTGAGCAATCCAGCGAAATTTCTTGGTGTCCACCGGAGGATGTACAATTTCTGATTCATAACCTAAAAAGGTTTTAATCCGCTTTCGGACGTTCTGAGAGTTTGCCAGGATTATATCTATTTTTTTAAGTGCATTTTCATAAACAAAACGGTACCATCTTAAAAGAATTTTCATAAAAAGACGCTTACTAAAAGGCATTTGAGAAAGATAAAAATTTTTAGCATCATAAAGAATACGAGGTGGAGTGTGGCAATATAGAATTTTGTAACCTGAAAGACGAGGAGCTCCCAAAGGGGCAAGTTGCCCGCTAAAAAAAATTTTGGGGATGTCTTTTAAGACTGCTGGTAAAATCCTACTAAAACCCCACCAAAACTTAATAATTTGGGAAAAACTAAGCAAAAAAGGCCCCTTCCGTAAAAAGTCTAGGTTTACTACTAATTTCTCGGAGTTTAAAAGAAGCTTCTGAGCAACAGAATCCACTTCCCCTGTAAAAATGGGAATATTCCATGCCTGAGCTAGGGTGAGAACCAATTTCTCTCCTCCTTCTATGCCTCTAAAAAAGTCATGAACAATAGCCATTTCTACAGTATTCATTTCGTTAGCTCTAAAAAAATACTTCGTGTCTTCTGGGCAGCTTTTTTCCAAGAAAATTGCCGTGCCTGCCTTACGCTCTTTGTTTTATAAAAAAGATGCATATAAGAGTCCTCAAGTAAGTTTAAATACTCTAACAGTGAGCTCTCGTCCTGAGGATTTTCGAGATAGATAGCAGCTTCCCCTCCCACTTCAGGCAAACTGGCACAGGGTGCTAAAACAACCGGACATCCACAGGCCATCGCTTCAAGAGGAGGTAAACCAAAGCCCTCATAAAGACTGGGGAAAATTAAAGCTCTTGCACCAGAATAAAGACAAGCTAAGTCTTCATCAGAAAGATATCCCGTTGCCAATATCTTAGAAGATTGTTGAAAAGAATGCCATCCTGACCATCCTACAGTCACTAGAGGATATTTTAATTTCCCGGCAGCCCGTTGCAATAAAGAAAAATTTTTTCGGGGATCTCCTGTACCCACAAATAAGTAATATTCCGTAAGTATGTTATATTTTTGACAAACTTTTTTTATTTCGTTACGAGGCCTTGGATAAAAAAGAAAAGCATTATAACCAGGATAAATTACAGAAATAGAATTTAAAGGCCAATTTAAATAGTAAGATATTTCATGCCTAATAAAGTAAGAAACAGTCATAATATGAGTAACTATGTTTAGTCTCCGGTTAAAGAAAAAATTAAAATAGAAAACTCTCTCCTTAGGATGCCAAGAAGGGAAACGCATTAAAGAAAGATCATGCAACGTAAATACAACAGGTATTTTACAAACAAATGGAAAGAAACCTGTTTCGTGGTATAAATCAAATTTTTGGGAAAGTTTCCGAAAAATTAGCTCTCGTCGAAAATGAAGTAATAATCTTAACAAAAAAGAAAAATAAGGGGGGATCTTCCAAAAGATTTTGGACAATTTAGCAGTCATCGGTACGGAAGGAATATCAGATAGATGCCGATAAATTTTACAACCATCAAAATAATAAATATCCAAACCTGAAAACTTCTCTAATTCCGTATATAGACCTTCTATATACCGGCCTATCCCGGTTTTTATTCCCACAAGAGGTATTACATTAACAATAATTTTTAAAGATTTGCCCATTTTTTACGGTTAAGGTAAAAAATAAAAACAGAAAGAATTCTGTCAATAGTGTGGAAAAAGCTGCTCCTTTAGCCCCAAACAATGGAATAAAATATAAATTTAATAAAATATTAAAAAAGGCAGAGAAAGCAGCTGCTAAAATATAAAGCTTTTCTCTACCAAAAGCTATTACACTTTGTGTAAAAATATAATTAGGCAAAAGGAAAATAAAACCTAACGAAAGTATTTTTAAAATATTAATCGATAATAAATAATGTTGGCTAAAGAAAACTAAAATTATCTTTTCTGATAAGGCATAAAAAAAGAAAAAAGAAAAAAAACCAATAAAAAAGGCACAAAAAAGAGACAATATAAGAAAGTTCTTGCAAAGAATTTTATCGATAAAAAACTTCTCTCTTATATACACAAAAAATATATGTATTAAAGGAGTAAGCAAAAAAATAAACGCTTCAAAAATACGATAAGAAATAGAGTAATGAGCAATTTCTGTATAAGAAGAAAAGTATTTGAGCATTATTATATCAGATCGAAAATAAATCATTGTAAAAACATCGACCAATAAAAAAGGAACTGTAAAACGGTAAATAGAAAATAAAGAAAAGCTTAACAAAAATTTATTAAGAAATGGGATGAAAAAGAAAGAAAGAACAAAAGAAAAAAGACCAGCTAAAGCAAACAATAAAAAAACAGCTTGGACCTTCAAAGAAAAGAAAAAAGAAAAAAGAACGGGCATAATAAAAGTAGAAAAACGAAAAAATATATGCCAACATCCTTCAAGATAAAATTTCTTTTGTCCTTTAAGATAAGAAGAAACCCAAGAGGACCAAACAAAAAAAGCAAAATACAACAAACTAAAAGCAAGAAGTTTCTGATTTATCAAAATCAATAGAAAAATAGGGAGCAAGGTAACTAAAAAAAGGTGTCCTAATGCAAAAGTAAATATTTCATAAATATTATATGGAACCGAAGGGCTAGGCTTAGTAGACTCACGAAAAATAAAAGTACGGAAGCCTAAATCTTGAACAAGAGAATAAAGTGCTCCACAAGTCAAAAAGAATTGATAGACTCCAAAATCAGAAACACTTAGCTTTCTTGCCAAGAAAATATTTAATAAAAACGAAAATAAACCAACAACCGCAGTAGTAAATATTTGGAAAAGAATTATAAATTTCAAGATTCACAAGATTTTTTTTCTTTAGCAAAAGAAATTAATTCTTTTAAAACACCTACAACCAATAAATAATAGCCAATAATAGCCAATTGATTAGCTAGTGGCTCTAAAGAGAAAACTAATAGTATTGCACAAAAAAGTAGGATGAAGATAAAACCTGAAACATACGGTGTTCCTGGCCCTCTATAAAGATATTTACTCACTCGGGGAAACATATCTTGTAATAATTTCTTTAGTCCATATATAAAATGATGATAAGCTAAAACTATCCATATACCTCCAAAAGTCCACCAATAATTTTCTCCCTTAAAAGTTTCTTGAAAGCCTTTCTCATAAAAAACTAATGATAAAACAAACCAAAAGAAAAACCAAAAGGCATGCGGTAAAGAAGAATATTTTTGAGATAAAAATGTAACAAAGCGTTTTATATAAGAAACAAAGGAAAATCTTTTCCAGATAAGGAAAACCAAAAAGATAAAACAAATTAAAAAAAGTACTTTTTTTATTAGTTTAATCAAATGTTCAAAAGGAGAGCGCTTCTCAGAAGAAATAATATCTGAAGGGATAGAATAAGTTCCCTGAGCCTCCAAGACCAGAGCTTTTAAGTCAAAATATGAAGTGGGAGAAAGCGTTAAACCATGGGAACCTGCAAGCAAGTAAAGTGGCTGAGAAAATTCAAGCCAAGCTCCTTCTCCCAATGAGATATCTTTTTCTAGGCTTAATGCCAAGGGCCTGCCGTCAATTTTTAGAGGATATCTAAGGTCTTCTCTTGCAAGATCGACTAAAGTTTCCTGGACTCCTTTAGCGAAAACTTTAATCTCATCAATAAAGACCGGGATGTCCTGGAAAGAAGCGGTTTTTCTAAAAAGAAATGTGAATTCGTCTGGCAATTTCCCCTGAAAATCATTTAAAGGATAACAAAGAAACCCTTCTTGTTTTAGGCTATCTTTTTTTAAGATTTTTTGGTTATCTTCTATAAGCAGGATTTCTCCTAGGCCTTGTTGCCCTAAATGATAGCGTAAACAAATTCTTTCTGGGAAAAAAGCTGTTCTTAATTTGGCTGGCAATTTTACTTTCAGTGTCTTTTCTTCAGATAAAAGGAAACATGGTGGATTTTCGGGTAACAGGTCAAAAATTTTATGTTTATTTACCCAAACCAAGTCTCCAAAACTTGTTCCTGCTTTTAATAGATCTAACTTGACAGAAGCTAAGAAGACATCTTTTATTTTTAGGGGAACACAAGAAATAAAATCTTGATTACATTTTTGCGGATTCGGATAACTCCAGAGCTCTATTTTTTTTATACCATCTTTAAAAGTAGGGATTTTTACTGCTATCCCTCTGGGGAGGAAGAAATCCTTTTCCTGACTTTTCCCCTTTAAACGCGCCAACAGAAACCCATCCCCTTCATAAATAGCTCGCAGATATAAATCTGTGCCCTTTAAGGGAGATGTAAATTGACGGCTACTCACTTTATAAGGGGCACAGCAGGAAACTTGTTCAGGAAAAGCTGAAAACTTGTCTATTTTAAAAAAATTGGTTTCAAAATCATTCCATTGAATTTCCCAGGGGTTAAATTGATCTTCTGGTAAAAAAAGAAAAGATACAGAAGAAGCATCTTTAAAAAGGAAACCTGGTAAAAACAACCTTCCTTCTGTAAGATAAGGCTTTAAAGGATAGTTTTTGTAGCCTTGAGAATCCACTACTTCTAAGTAGGCTTTTACTGGTCCTGATATAGAAAAACCATTTAAAGCTAAGAACGAAAGGTCTTGGAAAGGTAAACGAAGATAAAAGCGTAAAAAGGCTTCATCAGAATTAAAATAGCATTCCAAATTGAGTCCTGAATCAGAAGGCCTTTCGCAGACACAATCTTTAGCCTTGAAATAGCCATAATAAAAAGAAAAATTCTTAGTTGACAAAACTTTTCCTGATTGTTCTGGCCTTTCCCACCATAACAATTTAAATTTCTTAACAAATTCTTCGGGAAAAGTCTCTATATCAAGAAACTCTTTTAAAGAATCTTTTCCTTTGGTCAAAAAGATGGGAGCATCTCCTGAAAAATGATCTTCAAGAGAAGGGGGATATAGCTTAAAGAAACCTTCTCCTTCTGGATAAATTCTTAGAGAAAGCTTTTTTATCCGAGCGGTATAAAGCCCGCTTTCTCCCAAGGCGGAAAGTAGATCAAAGACGATTTTTTCTTTATCACCAGAAGTCAATATTTTTCCTGGAAGGAAAATCTCCTTTTGCGAGTCAGAAGAAAAATTGTAATGAAAATATTTTATTTTTTGAAAGGGCAGCCTGGTTAAAACTTCTTCTTTATTCCCCCATATTACCACAATAATTTCCTCAATTCTGGCCGTTTTAGGATTAATTTCTTGATGCCGGCTCAAATATTTTGCTAGATCTAATTCTACTACTAATTGACCGTCTTTTTCTTCTATCTTGTGAGGTATTTGTTCCCAGAGGACCAACAAGTCTTTACGTCCATTTCCATCCCGGTCTAGATAAAGATTTACCCGCACAAAGCGGGTTTTTTCCTTAAAGCAAAGACGAATTAAAGAAACTTTGGAAAGAGGGAAAGATACTCTTTTTTGTAAAAAAACGGCCCCGTTTTCTTCAGCATAATGCCAAAAACTATCACCCTTGAGCCCGAGTTCCCTTTTGACTAAGTAAGAAAAGGTCTTAGGGCGCAAACTTTTAGATTTTATCTCCTCTTCAGAAATCAGAAAAAGGGGCTTTTGTCGGAAAGGATAAATACCCCATAATTCTACCCAAGGAGAAGTCTCATCCTCAGTATCTAGAACAATCTTTGCCTCTATCCGGGGCATTTGGCCAATCTTGCGAAATGGGATTACTAAGAAATTATAATCAAAAAGATCAAGCCCCTGAGGTAAATCATATTCCCAAACAAATGGGGATAGATCTTCCCTATTAAAGAAAAAAGTAAAATTTTTACTCTCAGCTGAATTGGGTTTTCTACTTTTAACTTTTCCTTTTTCGAGGGGAAGAACTTTGCGAGATAAAATGTAAGTGCTCTTTATTTTTTTGGGTTCTACATAAACCTTTATTCGGAAAGTATCATCTTTAGAGAGATAAAATTCTGGTTCAACTTTTTCCAGGTATTTAAGGCCATTTTCTAACGGCTTTAGTAAAAAAATTTCAAAATCCTGAGCATAAACGAAAGGAGAGCTGATAAAAATTAAAAAAATGAGGAAGAAAGCTAACAACATTTTCTTTCTCCCTTAAAAACCAGAAATAGAGAATAACACCATGCTAAAAAGGCCCCACAAGTAATGGCTAAGGCTATTTGAGAGGGAGACTGATGCAGTCTAAACACAATAGCACCAAAAGTGATCAAAGTTAAAAAGCTAAAAAATTTCAAGTATCCAAAATCAGTTTTACCTAGAAAATAACTAAAAGATATGTTTGCCAGTCCTAAAAAACTCATACCAATAGCAATAATCCTGAGATAGCTTGCCGCAGCAGTATACTTGGCTCCCATTAAAAGACAAATAAGTTTACCTGGAAAAAAGGCTGCCAAAACGGCAAAACTTAGAGAAAAAAGATAAGCTACCCCACCAATTTTGAGAATACCTTTTAAAGAGGTCTGACGGACGGTTTCACTAAAAATTACTGCCACTAATATCCCTGGTAAATAAAATCCTATACGACCAATTATTGCAGCCACAGAATAAAGTCCTACTTCTTGAGGGGGCAGGTAATGCCTGGCCAAAATAAGGTCAGCATTAATAAAAAGAGCTACCAGAACATACGAAAACGCCAGAAAGGGCAAATTTTGCTTTATCTCTTTTTTAAAGAAATGCCAGATGTTTATAGAAAGGGAAGGAGAAGGTGGTAAAGGTAAATTATGGCGTAAAATATACCAGGCAAAAGCCAGGGCAATTCCTATACCTATAAGGCCGCTAAGCAACGCCTCCCCTACAGACAAAGAACGATCTAAGGCCAACAACCCTCCAGCTAAAAGCCGGCCCCAGTTCCACAGGGCCATAACCCAAACCTGAAAAAGATAAAGCCGCAATCCCTGAAGAATCCCTACAAAAGCCGGAACTAAAAAGCTTACAGCAATTATTAAAACAATGATATATACAGGTTTTATAGAAGAAAGATGTAGATATCTTTGAATAAAAGGAGCAAACAAAAAACCCAAAGAAGCCACTAAAAGTGCCGCTCCAGACGCCATTTTTAGAATAAACTTCCACAGGTTAGCTATCTCTTGTTCATGAGAACTGGAAAAAGAGATGGTCATTCTCGAAATGAGTAAAACTAATACCGGCAATGGAGCTATCGCCAAAACAGACAATGAATTCAGGGCATTAAAAACGCCATATGCTTCTGGTGACATACTACGAGCACATAGGACTTGAAAAAGATAAGAGGCCAGGCTTCCAGCGTTAGCCACAAAAACCAAAAAGAAGATTTTGCGCAAATTCATGCGAACATTTCTTTTATACATACAAACTATTAATGGGGTCATAAAACAGGTGACATTTTCAGCCTTTAAAGCCCTGGAATCATGAAGTTTGAGTGTCACATAGAAAGTGCTCCCAGTAATATATTAAAAGTCTTGACAAGAAATTTTATAATAACTAAAACAATCAAATCCTAAAAAGGTTTGGGTCCAAACTGGAAGTCAATAAAACTTAAAATCGTTAAGGGAGCAAGAGAAATGGATAATAAAACCTTAAAGATAATCTATCTACCTGAAACGCTATACCAAAAAATCGAAGAGCAAATTAAAGGGACGGAATTTTCTTCGGTGGAGGATTATGTGATTTTTGTTCTGGAAGAGATTCTAAAGGAAGAGGACGATTCGGAAGCCACACTTACTCCGGAAGAGGAAGAGCTAGTAAAAGAAAGGTTAAAGGGATTGGGGTATCTATAAATGTTGGTTATTGGTATCGATGGGGCTACCTGGAAGGTAATAGATCTTAATCTTCACAGCCTTCCAACTTTTGAAAGCCTCAAAAAGCAAGCTAAGTGTTCGACCATTACTTTGAATCAAAAGCCCTGGTCCCCTTCGGTATGGTGTTCCATGTTTTCGGGTAAAACTCCGGAAGAGCACGGGCACAAGGATTTTGTAGAAAACGGCCGTATCGTTAGGCGGGAAGACATTCCGGTTCAGTTCATCTGGGATCTGTTGCACACGAAGGGGATTTTTGTGATGGTACTCAATGTTCCCTTCGTGATTCCGCCTTACTGTTTTAATGTTCGGTTCGAGCCTGTGGCTCACGGTCTACCTATAGAAGAACACGAACTTTTGGAGGAAATTCAGGCGGTGACCTCTAAGGCTTTAGAGGTTTTAAAAAACGACAAGCCGGAATTGTTTATTCTGGTCTATACCGCTCTGGATCGCCTTTCTCACCTTCACTGGGGAGAACCGATATTAGTTGACTATTACAAAAAAATTGACGCGGCTTTGGGGCAACTACTCTCGTACGATGACGAATTTATTGTTATTTCGGATCACGGCTTTTGTGCTTACGATGAAGCGCCCATTCGCACCTTACCTAAAAGAACGCCAAAAGGAGAAATCAAAGGAGATCACCACCCGGAGGCTATTTTGATAACCAAAAACATCAATTTTCTTATTAAGCAGCCCGAAGATGTTTTTTACTATCTAAAAGAAAAGTTTCTTGGTTGACCTTAGAAGGGGCCATGAAATGGACGAAAAATTGCAAAAACTACCCTTGCATGAAAAGGTATCTTACGCTCAAGGTATCGTTAGAGAGGCGCTAGATAGATACCAGAAGTCGGCCTTGGCCTGGACGGGGGGTAAAGATTCCACTCTTTTATTGTGGTTGGTGCGAGAGGTTTGTCTTCAGGATAAGAGAGATTTACCAGCCATTATCTTTATAAACGAAGGAGATGTTTTTGAAGAAATTTTAGAATTTGTCGAGAAAGTCTCAAAGAAGTGGAATCTTGAGGTAATAGAGTTGAAAAATGAAGATGTCTTAAAACAAGTGAGTAAAGTTGGAGATATAGTCAAAGTAGAGTTGTTAAACGAAGTTAACAGGAAAGAGCTGGAAAGTTTGGGATTTAACGAAAAAGAGTTCCCCTTCGAACCAGAGTCCTTTGTGGGGAACCATCTCATGAAGACTCTTCCCCTGAAGATGTTTATTGAGGAAAACGATATTCAGGCGCTTTTTACCGCTATCCGCTGGGACGAACAGGAGGCCCGGAAAGATGAAGACTTCTTTTCCGAAAGGGAGAATCCCCGGCACATAAGGGTCCATCCGATCCTGCACTTCACGGAAAGAGATGTATGGAGCGCGATCATGCAATATGGAATCCCGTATTGTTCCCTATATGCTCAAGGCTATCGGAGCCTGGGAGCTAAATCTACCACTTTTAAGGTAGCGGACATCCCTGCTTGGGAGCAGGATCTTGAAAATACTCCCGAGCGTGCCGGCCGCGCCCAGAATAAAGAAGCCATTATGGAAAGACTGCGGGCCCTGGGGTACATGTGAGAGGGAAAAAAGTTTCTGTCATAGTGCCGGTCTATAATGAAGAGGCTGTCCTGGAGGCTTTTTTTGAAGAATTAACAAAAGTAATTAATCGATTGTCTGATTTTAAATGGGAACTTGTTTTTGTTGACGATGGTAGTCAGGATCGCTCTTGGGAAATAATTAAACGGATTGTAGAGAACGGTAAAGGAATGGATATCAAAGCCTTGAGTTTTTCAAGAAACTTTGGCAAAGAGATAGCCCTGGCCGCAGGAATGGACCATGCCTCTGGAGATGCGGTCATCTGTATAGATGCCGATCTTCAGCATCCTCCCGACCTGATTCCCCAGATGTTAGAAAGATGGCAGGCGGGGTACAAGGTGATAGTGGCTATCCGTAGAGATGTGGAGAATTTTCCCTGGTACAGAAAAGTAGGGTCCGTTGTCTTCTATTGGCTTATGAACCGTTATTCTTCCGTAAAACTTGTTCCCGGGGCGACTGATTATTGTCTTCTTGACCGCCAAGTTGTAGAGGTTCTTAAAAGCTTTAAAGAAAAAACTCGTCTTTTTAAAGGCCTGGTGAATTGGGTCGGTTTTGAAAAAGCGTTGGTGTACTTCAAAGCTCCAGCCAGAAATAGGGGGAGTTCTACTTTTAATTTGAAACTCCTTTTTGATTTAGCTATAAATAGTTTTACTTCTTTTTCTTTGTTACCTTTGAGATTCACGGGGTACTTGGGGGTTTTTATTGTTTTTTCTTCTTTTCTTCTCTTTCTTTTCATGCTGGCAACCAAATTTTTCTGGGGGTGGAAATACACACCGCTGGCCTTCGTGACGATTATAAATACCTTTCTGATCGGTATTGTGCTTTGTGCTTTGGGGTTTATTGCCCTCTATATAGGTCATATTCACACCGAAGTTGTTGGCCGACCTTTGTATATCGTCAAAGAAAGTCTGCAAAGTGATTCTTCTTCATGAAGATTTTGATTTTTAACTGGCGGGACATCAAAAATCCAGAGGCCGGAGGGGCGGAAGTATATACGCACGAGATTACTAAGCGCCTGGTAAATAAAGGGCACAGAGTAGTTCTGGTTACCGCAGGTTTTAAGGGGACAAAAGAGGAAGAGATCATTGACGGAGTATATATCTTCCGGGTAGGCAACAAGTATTCGGTGTACTGGAGAGCCAAAGAATTTTATCTTAAAAATCTAGCGCAGGAAGGTTTTGATGTTCTGGTAGATGAGATCAATACCCGTCCCTTTTTTTGTATAAAGTTTGCTAAAAATGGAACTAGAGTAGTGGCTCTTATACATCAACTAGCTAAAGAGTTTTGGTTTTACGAGATGCCCTTTCCATTGAGCCTGGTAGGTTATTTTCTTGAAAAATATTGGCTTTATTTTTACAGAAAAGTGCCAACCGTTACAGTATCACCTTCGACCAGAAAAGATCTGGAAAGGTGGGGCTTTCAAAACATAAAAACTGTCCCAAATGGTATAAATGTTGAACCTGTTTCTTGTCTTCCGGTTAAGAATAGCCGGCCCACTATCATTTTTGTGGGGCGTATGAAGCGAGCTAAGAAGCCTCAGGATGTTCTTAAGGCTTTTGAAATGGTTAGGAAGAAAATAGGCGATGCGGAACTGTGGATGGTGGGTGACGGTTATATGCGCGAAAGACTTAAAGCCAGAAAACCAGAAGGAGTAAAATTCTGGGGGTATCTCGCGGGAGAAAAGAAAAACGAGCTAGTAAAGAAGGCCTGGGTTATAGCGGTTGCGGGTGTGAGAGAGGGGTGGGGTCAGGTAGTCACGGACGCCAATGCCCTGGGCACGCCCGCAGTTGGCTACAATATACCGGGCCTGAGGGATTCTATTAAAGATGGATATAACGGTCTTTTGGTCAATCCAGATCCGCGATCCTTAGCCGAAGGATTGATAACCTTACTTAAGGATGCTCATTTAAGAGAAAAACTCAGCCGAAACGCTATTGAGTGGGCCAAGCAGTTTAGTTGGGATAAAAGTGCGGAAGAGTTTGAGAGGATTTTGAAGCAGGTGGTAAATAGTGAATAAAAATCCTTTAGTTTCTGTAATCATTCCGACACATAATAGAAAGAAGATGGTCGAGCGACTAATAAATTCAATTCTAGAAAATACTTATAAAAATGTCGAAATAATTGTTGTAGATGATGCTTCAAATGATGGAACCTACGAATATATTAAAGAAAAGTTTGGTGATTTAGAAAATTTTAAAATTGTGAGGAATGATAAAAACCTATTGCTTGCAGGTAGTAGAAATAGAGGTATAAGTTTATCAAAGGGGGAATTACTTTTTTTGATTGACGACGATAATATTTTAGATAAAAATTGCATAAAAAATTTAGTAAAGGTTATCACTTCAGATAATAAAATAGGAATGGTTGGTCCTGTAATGTATTACTGTAAAGATAAAAAAAGAATTTGGTGGGCAGGAACAAAGAGAAACATGATAACAAGTAGAACTTATTTTATAGGTAGAGATTTGTCTATACCTAATAAAGAAATGTGGGAGACAGATGATTTTCCTAATGCTTTTATGATAAAAAAGGAAGTAATAGAAAAAGTTGGAGAATTTGATGAGAAATTATTTATTATTCAGTATGATGAAGCGGATTTTGGGATGAGAGTAAGGTTGTATGGATATAAATGTATTGTTGTAAAAAGTGCAATCATTTATCATGATATTTCTTTTCAAGATCAAGTTCGTCAACATCACGTATACGATGCAAAAAGGGCATTTTATATGGGTAGAAATAGAATTATTTTTCATAAAAAATATTCCAGTTCTTGGCAATTTTTAATATTTTGTTTATTTTGGAATTGGCTTTTTTGTGCATATTACTTTAAAGTAATCTTAGGTACTACTTCTATCCCTTGGAGTAAACGAGTAAAATTGATAATAAGTTATTTAAAAGGGATTTGGGATGGTCTAAAATGGAAAAAGTCTTATTAATTGGCGTGGATGGAGCTGATTATAACATAACAAAGGAATTGTTCAGCAACAATGAACTTATTAATCTTGCAGGTATAGCTCAAGATGGCTGTTTTTCAAAATTGATAAGCACCATACCACCCTTATCTCCCGCAGCTTGGACTTCAATATTTACGGGAGTTCCTCCATGGAGGCATAAAATTTTAGGGTTTTTGAAGCAAAAAGAAGGAGAATATTTTTATAGGCCTGTCACCTCAAGAGATCGAAAAGTTAAAGCCATTTGGAATTTGCTTAGTAAAAAAAATAAAAAATCTATTCTTTTAAATGTTCCTTTTTCATATCCACCTGAGAAGATTAACGGAATTATGATTACTGGATTGGGCTCTCCTGGCAAGAGTTCCGATTTTGTTTATCCTCATTCTTTAAAGAAGTTTATTTTTGAAAGATTTCCAGACTTTGATGTAGATTTTAACGAAGGTAAATTAGAAAGAGGAGCTGATATTTACCAAATGGAAGATGAAATTGCAAAGTTAGAAGAAGTACAAGTAAATTTGTTTATAGATCTTTTAAAAAATAACGAGTGGGATTTTGGTGTTATAGTTTTAAGGTCCTTAGATGTAATTCAACATTTTGCATTTGACAATAAAAAGTTTGTAGAAAGACATTATAAAAGAGTTGATAATTTAATAAGAAAAGTAGTTTCTGAAGTAAAAAAGACTGAAAATAAAATAAAAATTATAGTTTGTTCAGACCATGGCTTTAGAAATACAAAAAGAAGATTTTATGTAAATATATGGTTAAAAAATCGAGGATATTTAAAATTAAAATCTTCTGATAATCTTCTTTTAAGAATTGGAATAGATGCTGAAAAGATTAGGAATATTTTTTGGAAAATTGGTCTGAAAGGATTATTAGGAAAGATAGAACGATCCAATTTTGTAAAAGATTTACTTAAAATCTTTCCAAGTAGTTCTCATCAGTATCTTTTCGATGCTGACTGGGAAAGAACAAAAGCCTTTTTTTATAGAGGGTCTAATGGCCTGATTAAAATAAATGTTAAAGGGAGAGAACCTAGAGGATGTGTGGAGAAAACAGAAATTTTGCGATTGTCAGCAGAATTGAAGTCAAATCTACAACAAGTACTTGATCATACTAATGGAGTAAAAGTTTTCAAGAATGTACTTTTAAAAGAGGAGTTAGGAATAAAATCTCAGGATTATCCAGAAATTATCCTGATTCCAAATGATGATTATGAGTTAATGGATTATAATATAAAAGACAATTTGTTTGAAGATATTCCTAATAGACCTGGTGAGCATGGATTATATGGTATTTTTATTAGTAATTTTAAACCTGAAATGTCAGTAGAATGTGTTTGGGATGTTGGCAAATTAATTAAAAAAAAGTTCATGTTATGAAAATAGTTTATATTGTTCCATATTTTTTACCCTGTACCGGTGGGATAATAAGTCATGTTTATAATTTATCAAAAAAGTTAATATGTGATGGTCATGAAGTAGAAGTTATTTCTTCAGCATCCTTTCCTCAAAATTTTCCTAACATTTTAAAAGAAAAAGAACAAATTATTAATAATGTTAAAGTAATATATGAGAAAGAATATTTTTCTAAAATTTTTAGACATATTAGGAAAGTCGAGATTCCCAAGGATGCTAATGTAATTCATATTCACAATTTTGATAGATTTTTAGCAACTCTTGCAGTATTGAAGGCTAGAAAATATAATAAACCTATAATTATAACACTTCATGGGAGTTTGTTAGGCCCTAAATTTGGCAGTAATTTTTCTGACAATTTAAAAAGAATATACGATAATTTAATTACTAAAAAAATTCTGAATTTGTGCAATAAAATAATAGTGCTTTGCGATACAGAAAGAGAAGATATAAGAAAAAGATTTAAACTAAAAGACGATAAAATCGTACTCATACCTAATTGGATTCATGAATATTCTTTTGAAAAGAATATTCCAAAACAAAAAATTTTGAATGTTTTGAAAATTACTGGAGGAAAGTATATAGTCTCTCTATCGCGGATTGATAAAAATAAGCGTTTAGATTTCATCATAGAAGCAATAAAAGATTTACCCTCCGATCTCCATTATGTCATAGCTGGACCTGATAATGGATATTTATATAAATTGTTAAAACTTAGTTCTGATAAAAAACTTAAATCTAGAATCCACTATATTGGTCCGGTATATGGAGAGGATAAGTTTAGTTTGCTTCAATATGCTTTTGCATTTGTTTTGCCTTCTAAATTTGATTTCTTTCCTATATCAGTTCTTGAAGCTATGGCTCAAGGGATACCCATTTTAGCTAGTAACACTGGATGCTTAACTGAAATAATAAAACATAGTTTTAATGGTTTTTTAATAGAGACGGTTTCTGATATAAGGAAATATTTATTATTGCTTTATCAAAATGCAAAAATAAGAAGATCGATTGGAGATAATGCAAGATCAAGTGCTTTATATTTTAGCTTTAATAACATTTATCCCAAAATTCTAAAATTATATGAAGATTTTTTTGTCGGCACTTAATAAAAAAGATTTGTGTGTATTTTTAATATTTGCTATTTTAGCACTTTCAGTAATAAATTGGTTTTCAGGCTGGAATTATATTTATCAGATTGATTCAATTCTTTTTTTAAATCCAAACCGATGGATACAAAATTTGTTTTATTTTTGGAGAGATAGCTATAGTCTTGGTATAAATCTTCCTGGTTTCATTGGTATTCCTTTTTATCTCTTTCAAATTTTTTTCATTAAGATAAATAGACTGTTTTTAGACAACTGGAATTCCTTGGTACTTTCACAAATCTTAATTTATTACTTGAATGTCTTTTTATCATTTGTCTTTATTTATATTTTCTTAAAGAAAATTGCAAAAACTTTCTTTAAGTTTGACGATAATTTATATCTACAAATGTCTTTAACGGTTTGCTCTATAGTTTATGTTATTAATCCTCTTACTATTAGTATGATTTTTGGCCGATATATGACTTGGGCTCCCTTTTGGGCTGCTCTTCCTTTGCTAGCATATTTATATCTTCTTTATTTAGAAACTTCAAATATTAAGTATATAATATTTACTAGTTTAATCTTTTTAACACCTTTTGGGATAGGATTTGCTCCAGGAGGACTGGTAAATCTTTTTCTTATATACATTCTACTTTCGATTATTTATTTCATTTATTCACCAACAAGAACATCTCTAATAAAGATTTTTATTTTTATTTTTATTTTTCTTTTATTGGAAACTTGGGTCATTATTTCTTATATTATAAATCTTAGTTCAATATATGATTTTTTGAGGCCAAGAGATGCTCTCTCTTTAGTTGATTTATTAAAAATAGCTTCTCGCTATACTACTATTTTTAATATTTTTAGACTTATTGGGTATTATGTTCCTCACTATGTATATTCTGACAGCTATCCTTTCTTTTGGGCCAAAGATTATCTGCATAATAAAATTATCATGTTTTCTTTATTTATCTATCCTCTTCTTTTTGCTGTTTCATTTTTGTTTCATTATAAAAACACAGATAGAATAACAAAAATGTTTTTTTTGGTTTTGTCTTTAATATATGTATTGTGCCCTTTGGTTATGAAGGGAATGAGTGCTCCTTTTAGTATATTTGGGGGACTTTTCCTAAGTGTACATCCATTTTTTTTTAGACATCCTCATGACAGATTTATTTATATTTTCATATTTGTATATATTTGCATTCTTCTTTTTTTATTGTATAATTTATCCAGATATTTAGTTTTCAGAAAAGTAGTATTCTTTTTAATATTTGTTTTTTTGTTTTTAGCATATCCCTTTTTTTCAGAAAAAATGATACATCCTGCTGATAAAATTGACTTATCGAATACTTCATATATGTCTTTAAATAGCAGGCTGAGCTCAATACTTTTTCCACAATATAGAATTTTAGTTATACCGTTTTCTCCCACGAGTACATATTCTTATAACATTAAAGGAAAAGCAAATCATGTTACTTGGAAGTCACTAGTATACGAGTCTTTATCCCACCAGACAGTTCTTCAGTATCCCTTCTCTTTGTCTGACCGAATTGTATTTAATATTCTTACCAAAGAAATATTGTCTAATAATCATAATAAGTTTGTAAAAATTTTACATTTAATGAATATTAAATATATTGTTTTGCATAAAGATTTTTCTTTGAAATATGAACTTTCTTTTAAATTTAAAAAAATTGCACCATTAATGGTTGATTTCATAAAAACATTAACCAAAAAGAAACTAATTAAAAAAATATATGAAAATAGCAATATCATAGTTTATACGGTCTGTGGCAATTGTATTAATACTTTAAGTATTTCCTCTTTATTTGCCAATTCTTTGTCAACATTAACTATATTAATTGATTTAATTGACGCTTCTATGCTTTGCAAAATAAAAGAATACAAAAAAATTAACCCCACCCTCTGGAAAGTCAAAGTGAAGGCCGAGAAGCCTTTCATGCTCTCTTTTGCCGAAGCCTACGACCCTTTGTGGGAAGCCCGGGTCTATAAAAATGGCAAAAAAATAAAAACCGTGAAGTCTCTTCCTCTCTATGCCGTAATCAACGGCTTCTGGATTGATGAGACCGGAGATCTCGAAATTGTTATTCGCTATAAGCCCCAGGACTGGTTCGAAGTCGGCCTGGCCATCTCCGCCCTCACATTTTTGGGTTGTATCGGGTATCTGGTGTATGACTGGCGTAAAAGGGCTTAGTAGTTAACCGAATATCCATGTCCATAGCCGCAGTTAAAAACTTCGCTCTCTCCTACGGAAAAAAAATATTCCAGGAGACCTCTGAAAAACTCTTTTTCAAAGGTCTCCTGGAGCCAAAAAGGAAGCTAAAAAGGGGCTAAACTTTTTGAAAATTCTTATCTTCCTTCCAAGTTCGGCATAAAAGCCATTCGTCCCATTGAGTTGAAGCCAGTAAAGCCTTAAAATTAAAAAAGAAAATCCGGCAAGGAGAATAAGATGACTACTCGCAGAGCCGCCAATTCCTCCAGAAAAAACCTCAAAAAAGTTTCGGTTCTTTTCCCCATAGATCTTTTGCAAAAGGTTAAGATGGTAGCGGCCATGAGGCAGGAAAACACCAGCCAAGCGATAGTAAGGCTTACGATGGAGGGATTGAAGAAAGAGATGGGGTCTGGAGAAGCCAATCTCGATCTTCTGGACAGACTCGTGGGAAGTATTCCGGCGGGAGGAGATGCAGTGGAAGACGCTAGGGAGGCTTTCTGATGGAGACGGTCTTGGTGGACACGAGTTTTTTGGTGGCCCTTTTATGCCGGCGGGACGTGCATCACGAACGGGCCAGGGAGCTATACGAGGAACTGAAAAAGAAATATCGGTTGCTTTTCACGGACATCGTGCTGGGAGAAACCGTGACGGTGCTCATGAGGCGGTCCAGAGAATGGAAATTCCCTTTCACGGAGACGGTAGATACCTTGAGGAGGATGGTTCCTGAGCCGGCGCAGTTCGCCTACTATCTAGCCTGGAGGTTTTGGGAAGTTTGGAATCTGGCGGTGGAGAGTGAAGGGCGGTTGACATTCAACGACGCTTTGCTTGTAATAGGGTGTAGGGAGGAGGGAATAGGAGGGATCGTAAGTTTTGATCGAGGTTTCGAAGGATATTTGGAGGTTTACGGTGGGAAGCCCGGATCTATAAAAACGGCAAAAAAATAAAAACCGTGAAGTCTCTTCCCCTTTATGCCGTAATCAACGGCTTTTGGATCGACGAGACCGGGGATCTTGAAATTGTCATTCGCTATAAGCCCTAGGACTGGTTCGAAGTCGGCCTGGCCATCTCCGCCCTCACATTTTTTGGGTTGTATCGGGTATCTGGTGTATGACTGGCGTAAAAGGGCAGTTAGTGGTTAGTGGTTGGTGGATGGTGGTTGGTGGTTGCTAGTTGGTAGTCATGAGTTGTAGTCAGACGGTTGACAGTGAGATTGAATACTTTACTTTGAGGTAAAGCGCTATAGCACTAAATAAATGATAGAAATGAGACTTTGGTGCACTTAATGCTGTAACAATTTATATTGCAAAGCTCTTGGCTAAAGTGTGAGATGTCTAACTTAATGCCAAGGGAGTGTCCACCCAACTGTGGAAATTGTAGAATGACAAAATCACAAAAAGGAGGGTGGACACTATGGCAAGAGTCAAGAAGGCACCTCAGCCCGAAGAAGTGCAGGCCACCATTAAGGAACTTG
>Ga0256833_1000853_pt1 | contig 23136 bp, 13 predicted proteins | sample 356284metaG_FD_190535 | JGI IMG/M metagenome (GOLD analysis project Ga0256833, IMG submission 190535) | Hydrothermal vent microbial communities from Mid Atlantic Ridge, Atlantic Ocean - 356-284 | ecosystem: Environmental > Aquatic > Marine > Hydrothermal vents | place: Atlantic Ocean: Mid... | reverse complement strand
CCTCATCAATATCGTCGAAGAAGAGGGCCAGAGGCTCGCTGCGGGCGATGGCCCTCAGGTCTTGCAGCCACAAGGGCGTGAGAACGGCCACGGGGTCCAGCGCCCGTTGCAGGGCCTCGTCATCGGACAACAATTGCCGGGCCAGAAGCTGGCGGGCGTGACGCTGGTCCTCGAAAAGCGCGCCCAGGTCGGCTTCGGCGACAAGCCCCCACCCGGCGGAACGCCGCCGCCATTGCACTGCGGAATCGATGAGCCCATCGCCGGAGAAGAAGCGCACGCCCGAGGCCCCGTCCAGATGCTCGGCCAGCAGGCGCGCGTCCTGGGCGTAAGCATGATGTGCGGGCGCGAACGCGGGCATGGCGACGCCCTGGCGGACCAGTTGCCCGGCCAGATGCACCATCACGGCCACGGGATCTTCGGCGTCGCCGCTATCCCACAGGACGCGCACGCCCTGCTCCAATTCGGCCAGGCGCTGCAATTGACGCATGAGCCAGGTTTTGCCCGCGCCTGATTCGCCGGAGATGGCGAAGATGTAGCGACGGGCGGGATCGTCGAAATCAAGGGCAAGATTCTGCCGAAAGCGCTCGATGTACTGGAAGCGGCCGACAAAACCGGAACTCTGACGGCGTTGCAAGACATCCAGCAGGGAGGCGTAGGGGGAAGGAACTTGGGACATCGCGGGCCTCTGGTGGGGGGAAATCAGTATGCAGTATTCAGTGTGCAGTATTCATTTGCCCCTCGCTTCCGCCGCCGTCATTTTCGCCCCAACCAGCCCATCTATCCCCGCGCAAAGACGCGAAGAACGGGCCAGACGTCATACACAAATTTCTCTTTGTTATGTGGGGGAACATGCAAGTCTTCCTGCGGCATTCCGCACATCGGGGGAGGATGTGGGGGAAGCGAAATGGGGGGATGAACAGGAAATATGTCTATTGAATCTAATCATCCATGAAAAAAGCGATTTTGTCAAACACAGGCGGGAAGGGCGGGGGGCGTTTCAATTGGGCGGCGTCCACAAGTCGCCCCCATTTTGAAACGCCCCCGGGATGGCGACAAAATTGACACCGAATTCTGCTGTGCTATACTTGTCCCAGATTCGTGCAATCTCGCGTTGCTGGTCCCCCTCGCCTCATACCCCATGATTAACGCCGATCCTGCGATAATGACGTCACTGCAAGCGCTTGCGCAACAATGCGCCCAGGAGACCCATCGTTTCTTCCAACGCCAGGCCCAGAACACTCGCTATTGCCTGGAACTATTCCATCGCGCCATTGTCGCCAAACAGGAAGAGGCGTGGGAATTGGTTTATCAGCAATATGAGCCGCAGGTGACAAAATGGGTGCTGCGGCATCCCTCTTTCCCCAGCACCGGCGAAACCGCCGACTACTTTGTCAATCTGGCGTTTCTGCGCTTGTGGACGGCGATAACGCCCGCCAAATTCGCCGAATTCAATGACATCAAGGAAGTGATGCGCTATTTGCAATTATGCGTCCACAGTGTGATCATCGATCATCTGCGGGCCCGCCCTTCAGCGACCATCGGCTTCGAGGAGCATGAGGCGCAACGCATTTTGTCCGAGCATGGCATCCGGATTGACGTCAAAGTGTTGAACAAAGTGCAGCAGGAAAAATTGTGGGAGATCATCAAAACGCGCCTGCAAAATGACAAGGAGCGTTTTATCTTCGATTGTTGCTATAAGCTGGATATGAAGCCGGGGGAGATATTTCAACAATGTGGCGATCAATTCAGAGATGTCAGAGAAATCTATCGCATCAAGGAAAACATCCTGGCCCGATTACGCCGGGATAAGGAAATACAGGCTTTTTTGCAGCAAAATGCCGGAAAACAGCAGGCATGAGCGTTTATTAGATGAGAATCCGGTATGGCCGGAAAATGAATCGATCCCAAAGGCCCTCACATGACTCCTTCCATTTCCCCACACCCCACTGATGCAGAGCTGCTCGCCTGGCTGAATGGCGACGCCACGCACAGCGCACACATCACCCATTGTCCCGCCTGTTTGGCCCGGGTTGGAGTGTTGAGCAATGAAGAGCAATTTCTGCAAGCCAATCTCTATCGGGCCGACTGCCCCTCGGCGCATGAGTTGGGAGAATATGAACTGAAGCTGTTGCCCGCATTTCGCATCAATGCGATTGCGGCGCATGTGGCGCACTGCCCCCGGTGCAGCCAGGAACTAGCTCTTTTGCGGACGTTCTTCACAGCCTCGCCTCTGCCCGAAACGGGACCCAGCGCCGCAGAGCAAATTCGGGTGATCATAGCCAGGCTGTTGGGGGATGTGCGGGCCGGCTGGCAGGGACCGGGCGCCATGCAGCCCGTCATGGCGGCCATGCGCGGCGAGGAGCATAAACCGCAAATCTATGAAGCGGGCGACTATCAATTGACCATCGAAGTCCTTGACGATCCCATCAATCCTGGCAGGCGGGCGCTGTTTGGTCTGCTCATCGGAGAAGAAGCCCCCGCATTGTTCGAAATCCAATTGTGGCAAGGCGACCATCTGGTCACCTACGCCCCCGTAGATGAATACGGCAATTTCAGCATCAGCGATCTGATGAACGAGAGCTATGATCTCAAATTGATCAAACCGGAGTTGGAAATCCGTCTGGAAGCGCTACGGCTTTGAAGCGCATCTGATTTCGCAGATGCAACAACCAGCAACGATTGCTTTACCGATGAGGGAGACGACTCCCTCTTGCGCACCGCCGTAAAACACGGTAGCCTGACATCGACACACTTCTTGGGTGATTTGGGGACGGCGGGGCGCATGATCCCGAACAGGAAAAACCGAAAAAACAAAAACGGCGCCATCGATGACGTCTGGTTCGTGCATGTCATTGCGCGGCGTTTTTTCCACTCCCACGCCAGTGGATCTCTCATTCACTTCTCCAAGGAGGTCAGAAATGACTACTTCCAAGCGCACCCCGAAAATGGTTCCACCCGAAAAGCGCCCCCTGACCAAACGCCAGGCCCAACGTCTGGCCGCCGTCAGCGGCATCGCGGTGGAAGCGATCGAAGATCGCACGATGCTAGATATCACCGATAAACTCCGATTCCAGATCGACCCCAAACTCCTCTTCTTCCGCAAGGTGTGCGGCCGCGTCGTCAAAGAAGATCCCGCCACGGGCGAGATGCTTCCTGTGCCCTTCGCCACCGTGCACATCTACGACACCGACTGCAACTTCTGGCTCTACGCCCCCACAGGCTGGCCCTGGGTCTGGCTCTATCCCTTCGGTTGCAGCAAGGAGGAAATCGCCACGGTTCACACCGATGAATGCGGCAATTTCTGTGCGTTCATCCCCAGGTGGGATATCGACTATGTGCTGCAATGGCGACGAGAACGCATCTGTTTCCCCGACATCTTCGTCAGGCCCCGCATCGACGACCTCATTCCCTGGGAGGACATCCCGCGAGTCAAGCCCAAATTCAAATTCCCGCCCGATCCCGAGCCTGATCCCATGCCCTTCGAGCAACTCAAGCCCCGGCTCCAGAGCATCGGCGCCTATGACGCCATCCAGCGCATCGAGAACATCGCTCTGAAAATGGAGGCGGGAGAGCCTGTGAAGCGTATGCAGGCCGAGCTCAAACGCCCGCTGTTCGCCGCCAGCATTCGCCCGCCCATGCCGCAAACCCTGCCCGAAGGCGCCGATAACGAACCGGCCATGCAGGCGCTTTCCGAGATGACCGAACTCATGGCCCACAGCCGGGAGCAGAGCCAGGCGCTGGCGCTGATGGATCGTTTCATCGGCCCCTTCTTCCGTTGTCATGACGTGTGGCTGCCCGAATGGACTACTGTCTTCGACGTGCCCGACATCACCTTCGAAGTCACGCAGGATGTAGACAACGACGGCGACGAAGAGCCCATCTACACCGAGGGCTTCTTTGACGTGCGCTGGGATAGCAGCAACCTGAACGATCCGGTCATCCTCCAGGCCTCGACCATCGCCCAGGCCTCGCTCACATGCAAGACGCCGCAACTGCAATGCACCGATGTCGGCATCCTCATGGCCGGGCTCATGCCCGTCACCGGCACGGATGGCGGCTTGTATCATGATCGGGTAACCGGCTACGCCCTGCGGCCCAACAAACCTCGCCCCTCCGGCTCCTGGACCGGCGCGCAGAGCGCTCCCGCCGCCGCCCCCTATCATGGCACGCTCCAGCTCTATGGCTGCAACCATCACCCTAACGCCGTTTATTACCGGCTCGTCTACTCCTACAACAACGGCCCCTGGATTCCATTCACGACACACAGTTGGAAAGTCCACCGCTGGGACAACGGGCTGAAATCAAAGGTCATCAGCCCGGATGCAACCGGATGGTATGAGATTCTCCCCGCCAACATCGACTGGTATCCCGATCATCTGCTGCTCAACTGGCCTACCACCGGCTACACGGACGGCCTCTACAACATCAAAATGCAGTTCGGAAACGCCGCCAAAACGGTGATCCACGAGACGCAGGAGGTGGCCTTCCGGGTGGATAACAGCCGCCCGACGGTAGGGCTGGCGGTCGATTATCGATTGGATGGCGACTTCGTCTGGCATCCGTTGCCCGCTGTTTGTGCGGTGGTCCACCGCCAGAATCAAGAGGCGGTGCATTTCCGGGTCACCGCCACCATGTCGGCGCAGCACGCCCGATCCGCATGGATTTGGGGTAGCAGTTGTGGCGCCGGTGGTCTCTCGCGGACTGGCCCGGTTCCCGCCAAATGGGAAGTCATTGGCCCCGGAATTCGCCATTGGCACACCGACGCCGGGGACAACGCCGCCGTCGTGCAGCCCGAATTCACCCTGGCTGCGGGCTCGCCCTCCGGCGTCTACAGCTTCCATCTCAAGGCCTGGGAGCGATCCTTCAATCCCGCCGGCCATGATGGCGGCTACGAACATGATTGGAACTACGACCCCGGCCAGAAATGGCGTTACGCCAACTTCACCATCGCCGTCTTCTAGCGCACACATCCCGGACGCCGGCGCAAAGTCGGCGTCCGGGATTTTTTGCAACAAGACAGATTCGGCACGTTTGCCCGAGCGCCCGCATCCATGATACAGTCATCACACAAAAGTCACGCCGCAACGCCTTCAACCAATTCCCATCGATGAACGCTTCCCGATTCGGCCAGACGCTTCTGGAGCAGGAGGACGCCCGCGCCCGCCAACAATTGCTCGCCCGAAACGCCCATCTGCTGGATGACGATCTGGCGCAGGCTCTGAAAGACCAGGCGGATCATGCCCTGCGCACCGATGTGCAACGGGCCATGGACATGGCCGAGACGCTGCTGCAAATGGCGGAAGCGTCGGGCAAGCCCCAACATCGGGCGCTGGGGCTGTTGGCTCGCGGCAATGTCTACTCGCTGGGCCTGGCGGAATATGAGCGCTCGCTGGCGGATTATGAGGAGGCCGCGGCCATCTATCGCGAGACGGGCGAGCAAGTGAACGAGGCCCGCTCGCAGATCGGAAAAGTGTGGGCGCTGCTCAATCTCAGCCGATATGACGAGGCGGAAGCCGCCGCGATCTGGGCCTCGGAGATCCTGGAGCAGGCGGGCGCATTGCAGCCCCTGGCTATTTTGACCATGAATCGGGCCATCAATCTGGGCCGACAGGGCGATGACGTCAGAGCGTTGACCATGTTCGACCGCGCTCGCGATTTGCTCGAACAACTGGGCGAGGCGGGCCAGCCCTATCGGCCCTGGATCGAACAAAACCGCAGCATCGTCTTGCGCAACCTGGGCCGCCTGCAAGACTCATTGGCAGCCGCAAAACGGGCGTGGCAGGGCATGGAGGCCCAGGGCGAATTCATCGAGGCCGCCCGCGCCCGCCAGAGCAAGGCCATCACCTATCTGCTGATGGGCCGCTACACCGAAGCGCTCACCCTCATGGAAGACGCGCGTAGCATCTTTCTGGCGGATGGACGCCAGCGGGACGCCCTGATGCTGGACGTCTTTCTGTGCGAGTGCTTGCTGCCTTTGCGCCGTTTTCGGGATGTGCTGGCCATCACCCGCAAGGTGCGGCCCTTTTTCGCCCAGCGGGGCATGGGCAAGGAGATCGGGCAGGCCCTGCTGGATGAGGCGGTCGCCTACACCGGCCTGGGACGGTTCGACGAGGCCCGCGCTTCGCTGGCCGAGGCCCGCAAATACTTCATCGCCGACGCCAACCCTGTGCTGGTGGCCACCGCCGATCTCGAGCTGGCCGCCATGCTCCTGCATCTGGACGAAATGGAACAGAGCGCCGCCCTGCTGGATTACGCCGAGCAGGTTTTCAGCCAGCGGGAACTGGCGCCGCAACTGGCCCAGACCTGGTTGCTGCAGGCCCGCATCGCCCTGCGCCGGGGAGCATGGCCCCGCGCCGAAAAATTGGCGCAGGACGCGCTGGCCGTGGCTCAGGCCGAGCAGATCATCACCCTGGCTTTTCGCGCCCGCCACATCCTGGGCCAAGCCATCGCCCATCGGCATGACGCCTGGCGGGCCATGGCGCAATATGAGCACGCCATTCGTCATCTTGAACGCCTGCACGGCTATTTGATGACCGAATTCCAGGCCGATTTTCTGGAAGACAAAACCGACGTTTATGAAGATGCGGTGCTGCTGGCCCTGAAAATCGGCGTTCCCGAAAAAGCGCTGAATCTGGCCGAACGCGCCAAATCCCGCTCATTGCTGAACATGATCGCCCATCGCATCGATCTCAGCCTCAAGGCCCGAGACCCGGCGGACGCCGCCATGGTGGAGGCGCTCACCCGCCTGCGCCGGGAGCGAGATCGCATCCTGCTGCGATGGGAGACGGGCGAAGATGTGCGGGCGGGCAAGGATGCGCAGGCGGCGCAGCGGCGCATCTGGGAGCTGGAACAGCAGATCACCAGGCTCTGGCATCAGTTGCTCATCCACAACGCCGATTACGCCCGGGACGCGGCCTTGTGGCGGGTGCAGGCCGAATCGCCGCAGCCCTGGCTGGATGAAGAAACGCTGGTGGTGGAATACTACATGGCCCGCGGCCAGCCCATCGCCTTCCTCATCGACCGACATCAGGTGCAGAGCGTGCGGCTGCACATCGAGTCGGCTCAGGTGACCAGCCTGCTGACCATGCTTTCGCTGAACAATCGCACCCTGCCCTGGGCGCCCGCCAGCCGTCAGCAGCAATTGGCCCGCAACGCCCGCAGCCTGCTGCAACGGCTGCACCGCCTGTTGCTCCAACCCCTGCAGCCCTGGCTGGATGAACGCGCCCGGCTCATCATCGTCCCTCACGGCAACCTGCACTACCTGCCCTTCCACGCCCTGTTCGACGGCCAGCGCTATCTCATCGAAACCCACGAAGTCTCTTATCTGCCCGCCAGCAGCCTGCTGCGCTTCAGCGTGCAGCCGCGGCCCCGCGCCGACGCCGCCGTAGCCTTCGGCTATTCCAGCCATGGACTGCTGCCCAAAGCCGTGGAAGAGGCCCGGACCGTCACCGAAATCATGGCGGGCCAGGCCTTTCTGGAAGAAAACGCCACCATCCACCAGGTGAAGGCCAACGCGCCCGCGGCCCGGGTGCTGCATTTTGCCACCCATGGCGAATTCAGGAAGGACAATCCGCTGTTCTCGGGCGCACTGCTGGCCGACGGCTGGCTCACCGCCCTGGATATTTTCAACCTGCGCCTCAACGCCTCCCTCGTCACCCTCAGCGCCTGCGACTCGGGGCAACATCGCATCGCCGGCGGCGATGAGCTGTTGGGATTGACCCGCTCCTTTCTTTACGCTGGCGCTGCTTCGCTGCTCCTCAGCTACTGGCAGATCCCGGACGCCATCGCTTCCGATTTCATCACCGATTTCTATCGACGCCTGGCCGCAGGAGAACGCAAAGCAACGGCCCTGCGTCAGGCGCAACTGGCGCTGCTGCAACGCGGACGCCAGGGCGATTCCGAAACGGCTCACTATCGACATCCTTTCATCTGGGCCCCGTTCTTTCTCATGGGCTCCCCCCATCATTTATAAGCGAGAATTGCCATGGACGCACCATCACCCCGACATCGTCCTTACATCCCCAACCAGATCATCCTCTCAGGGCCCCCCGGCCGCATCGAAGCGATGCTGGCCAAAACCGACGCCGGGCTGTCGCAAGCGCTGCGTTTGCTGACGCAAGCCAGCTTCACGCTCAGCGCGCCCGGCGGCCGGGAGCAACGCCCGATGACCGGGCGTCCGCCCGAACCCGAAACCCGCGAGCTGCGGCTTTATCGGCTGGAAGGCGATGAAAGTCAGCTTCTCGACGCGCTGCTGAGCCACCGGCGGGGCTTCGCAGATGTCATCATCGAACGCAACTATCTCACTCGCGCCATCCCCTGGACGGGCGGCGGCAGTCCCTGGACCGGAGGGGGAAGTCCCTGGACGGGGAGAGGCTCTCCCTGGACGGCAGGCGGCAGCCCCTGGACGGTGGGAAGCGGCGTCTGGACGGATATGTCCGGCAGCGGGGGAGATTTCATTCGGCGGCGCGCCGAGCGCATCTTCAGAGAGCAGTGGGCTTTTGGCCCCGACGGCGTGAACGCCCGGGGCATTCTCAACGCCCCAACAGGTGATGACGATGACGGCAAAGATGTGGTCGTGGGCGTTTTCGACACATCGCCCTTCCCCGTCTCCTTCACCAGCGTCTCGCTGGAGATGCCGCCCGCGCCCCTGACCCTGACCCTCCGACATCCCATCCCCGGCGGCGCGCCCGGCGGCTGCGGCCGCGGACTGGCCAACCACGGCTTTTTCGTGGCCGGACTCATCCACGCCCTGGCGCCCGCCGCCGACATCCAGCTCATCCGCGTGCTGGATGATACAGCCCAGGGCACGCTCTTTAGCCTTGTCACGGCGCTGTATCAGTTTATGAGCAGCCTGCCCGAGGGCCAGCGGGCGGTCATCAACCTCAGCCTGGGCTTTCAGGGCTCGGACGAGGAAGGCGCAGTGGACTGGGACGGGCCCGATCTGCTGCGAGACGTCCTGCAACGGGCTTACGAGCGGAACATCGTCACGGTGGCGGCGGCCGGGAATGAGAACGATGGCGGGAATGAGGATATCCCGGCCGAATTTCCCGCCCGCTGGAAGTTTGTGGTGGCTGTGGCCGCCTGCGACAGCAAGAAACGGCGAGCGTGCTTCTCCAACCAGGGCGATGTCATGGCTCCGGGCGGCAATGGTCTCAAAAACTGCCAGTCTCCGGCCGGGCGCTGGCACGACGGGGATTGCCCCTATGCGGTCATCAGCCTGGATGTGGGCGCTTTCACCGGCTACAGTTACGGCATCGGCACCTCCTTCGCTGCCCCCATGGTCGCGGGCCTGGCTGCGCGCTTGCAGGCCCGGCTGGGCGCGCTGGCCGCGGGCGGGCCCGGCGCCGGCGGCGACCAGGTGCGCGAGCTCATCCTGGCCAGCGCCGCGGCTGACGGCGTGATCAAGGTCGCATAAGCCTGCGGAAGGGGCTAATTCGCCCGGACGGATGGGCGCCCGAAACGGGTTTGCAGCCAGCGCCGCACGCCGAACTTCACCACATCGTGCCGTTTGACCATCATCACCGTGGCCTCCGCCTCTTCGGCGATGCGTTGGGGAATGGAGCCGAACAGCGATTGCTCCAGCAAGCCCTCCTCAGAGGCCCCGATGATGATCTCATCGAAACCGCTGGCCAGGCGCAGGATATCTTCGACCACGCCGGTGCGGGCCGGTTCCACCCGCAGCTCGATGGGCCAGTCGCCGATATCGAATTCCTGGATCAACGCTTCGCGTCGCGTGTGCAGCTTCTCCGCCTGATCGGGCCCATCCTCCAGCCCGAACATCAGATTCAGGGCCACGACATCGGGACGCTGGCCCGTGCGCAGTTCGATGGCGTCGGCCTCGGTCAGCGCCAGCTCCAGGGCCATGAGCGAATTGGGGCCGCCGGCGACAGGAACCAGAATGCGTTGGGGCAAGGCGGTGTGACGGAATCGCACCACCGCCAGATCGCAGGGGGGATTTTTGGACAGCAAGTCGATGATGGTGCCAAAGGCTTCTTCCCGGGTGTGGGCGTTGCCGGGCCAGCCCAGCACCATCAGATCCACCTCTCGCTCCCGGGCCACATCGATGATGGACTGGCCGATGTCCCGCCCCAACCGCAGCATCATCCGCACCGGCACGTCATACGCCTCCCCCACCGCCACCACTTCCTCCAGCAGCGCCCGACCCTGCTTCAAAAAAGCGCGGCCATCCGCGATGCCGATCTGCTGCGGCACGGCGATGACATGCAAGGCGAACAGCTCGCCATGATTGGCCTGGGCGAACAACGAGCCGAAGCGGGCCAACTGTCGGGCCATGATCTCATTGGCCACCGGCAGCAACACCGAATACTCGGTGGCAGCCGTCATCTCCTCCAGCAAGATGGCGTCCTTATTGCGGGCGGCCTCCTGCGCAGCCCCCAGACGCCGATAAACGATAATCCCCAGCGCCAGCCACACAATCACCACGATCCAGGCGATGGGGCTCAGTTGGAAGAGCTCCACTGCCAGCACCAACTGGGCGGCGATGGAAAAATACTGCAACCAGGGCACAAAAGGCGCCAGAAAGGGCCGATGCAGGTCGGGATGCGTTTTGCGCATCCGGATCAGCGAGACGTTCACCATCAGGAACAGCAGCAAAAAGGTGATGGAGGCGCCCGAGGCCACATCGGCCACCGGCAGCAGCACAGCCATGCCCATAATCAGCAGCCCGCTCAGCCAGATGGCCCAATGCGGCGTCTTGTTGCGGGTGTGGATGCGCCCGAAAACCGAGGGCAGATCCTTATCCCGCCCCATGGCAAAGGAAACGCGACTGCTGGAATAGATGGTGGCGTTCAGCGCCGATGTGGTGGAGGCCAGCCCGCCCAGAATCATAATGAGAGCGCCATAGGGCATGATGGCCCGCGCCGTTTCGATCATCGCCCGCTCCGCGTTCTCGCCCAGATAGAGCCAGTTGGGCAGGCCTGTATCCTGCTGCACCGCGCCCACCGCCACAAACCCCACCGCCAGATAAATCGCAACCACGATGGCGATGGCCAGGAAGATGGCCCGGGGGATATTCCTGCCCGGGTTCTTCACCTCCTCCCCGCTCTGGGCGATGATCTCATAGCCCTCGAAAGCCACGAAGGTCAGGCCCATGGCCAGCACCACCCCCTGAATGCCATGCGGGAAAGGTCCGGGCATTTGCAGGAACTGATCGCCCCAGTCGGGCATATTCATCATCGCCTTGATGCCAAAGAAAACCAGCAGCGCCAGCACGACGATCTTGAAAATGGTGATGATATTGCCCACCAACCCCGTCTCGGATGAGCCCCGCACATTGATGATGATAAAGGTCAGGGCCGCCAGCACCGCAAAGAACTTGATCGCCAACCCCTCGGCCGATAATCCCAGCCACAGAGGCTCGGCCCCCAGATGCACCCCGCCCATCTCCAGCAGCTCCACGAAAAAGGTGCCGAACAAGACCGCGTAGAGGCTGCACGCCACCGAATGGGAGAACCAGGAAACCCATCCGGCATAAAAGCCATACACCCGCGAAAGGCCCTCCTTGACCCAGGCGTAGCCGCCGCCCGCCTGGGGATAGGCCGCGCCCAGCTCGGCGTAGGTGAGGCCGGTGAGACTGGTGAGCGCGCCGTTGAGCAAAAAAGCAACCAGCAGGCCCACGGCCCCCGCCTCCCCGGCGGCGATGCCGGTCAGGCCGAAAATCCCGGCCCCGATCATGGCCCCCACCCCGATCATGGTGATGTCGAAAAGCCCCAGACTGCGGCTGAGCGACACCTTGAAACGCTCTGATGATGTTTGTTGTTTGTTATCCATGGCATTCGGTCTTGACTGCATTGAGAGAAGAAGGATGCCTCAGACTGCATTGGCGAGGATGAACGGCGTCGTTCGGGGGGCATTATACCAAATTTTTGGATGATTCACACAGAAACGTATTGCACCCCACATTTTCACATTCCCCAGTCGCCCGCATAACAAAAAAGCCCCGCCAGCATTCGCCGACGGGGCCTTTGTAGAAGTCTTTTTTGCCATCTACTTTTTGATATTGTAAAAAGCGCCCATGCCCGGGAAGCGGGCGCTGTCAGCCAGCTCCTCCTCGATGCGCAGCAACTGATTATACTTGGCTACGCGATCGCTGCGGGCGGGCGCGCCGGTCTTGATCTGCCCGGTGTTCAGAGCCACAGCCAGATCGGCGATGGTGGTGTCCTCGGTCTCGCCCGAGCGATGCGAAACCACCGCAGTCCAACCGGCGCGCTTGGCCATATTCACGGCCTCGATGGTCTCGGTCAGCGTGCCGATCTGATTCAGCTTGATGAGGATGCTGTTGCCCGCGTTCAGGTCGATGGCCTTCTGCAGATAAGTGACATTGGTGACCAGCAGATCATCGCCCATGAGCTGCACTTTATCGCCCAGGGCCTCATGCAACATCACCCAGCCATCCCAGTCGGTTTCCGACATGCCATCTTCCAGCGAGATGATGGGATAGTCAGCGATCCAGCTTTCCCACAGCCGCACCATCTCCTCGCTGCTCAGCACTTTGTTCTCGGTGCGCAGATGATATTTGCCATCCTTGTAGATCTCGGAAGTGGCCGGATCGATGGCGATGAACACATCCTCGCCCGCCTTGTAGCCGGCCCGGTCGAAGGCCTTCAGCATCATATCCAGGGGCTCGCGGTTGCCGTGCTTGAAAGCAGGCGAAAAACCGCCCTCGTCGCCCACGCGGGTGCTATATCCCGCATCCTTCAGCACCGCTTTGAGATTGTGGTAGATCTCGGAGCCCCAGCGCAGGGCCTCGTGGAAGCTGGGCGCGCCCACAGGCATCACCATATACTCCTGAAAATCGGTGACCCAGCCGCCATGCGCGCCGCCGTTCATGATGTTCATCATGGGCACGGGCAGGGCGTGGGCGTTGGCTCCGCCAATATAGCGATAAAGGGGCTGGAAGGTGGCGGCCGCCGCGGCCTTGGCCACAGCCAGACTCACGCCCAGGATGGCGTTGGCACCCAGATTGCCCTTGTTGGGCGTGCCGTCCAGGTCGATCATGGCCTGATCCAGCGCCCGCTGATCCAGCGCGTCCATGCCGATGACCTCGTTGGCGATGGGCCCGTTCACATTGGCCACGGCCTTGAGCACGCCCTTGCCCATGAAGCGGCTGGCATCGCCGTCGCGCAACTCCAGGGCCTCGTTGACGCCGGTGGAGGCGCCGGAGGGCACCGCCGCCCGGCCAAAAGAGCCGTCATCCAGCAAGGCCTCCACCTCGACGGTGGGATTGCCGCGGGAATCGAGGATCTCGCGGGCGCGGATATCGAGAATTTCAATGCTAATCATTTTTGAACTCCTTTTATTTTTGAGGTTTTTGATGGTGTTGCTTTGATTTTTGGCTCCCCTGAAAAAAGGCCGGAATCAGCAACGGCAGTCGAGGAAACAGCGAAAATGATGGGGTTTCAGCCATATTTTCTTGGCGAAACCCTGATATTTTCCTTTGCGTCCTTGCGACTTTGCGTGAGACAAAGCTTTTTTCAGGCGATCCATTTTTCCACACCCATCAATCATACACGCATTTCGGCTAAATGACGAATCAGGCGGCGAAGTGGAACGCAAATGAAGATCGCTCGCACCGCCATGCCCCAGCATCGCATTACCCCCCCGACGAAATTGTGATGAACCTTCCCAAATATGATCTCGGTCATATGGGCGCAAGATGAAAAAGATTAAAATACAGTGAATGCACATATCCGCATCTCCGCATATAACGCCCATCCAAGGAGCTTCTTCTGATGATACCCCAACGAGCGGAAATAGCCAGAATGCACGCCGAGCTATGCTCCGGGATATCCGATCCGAACCGCATCGCCATCCTCTACGCCCTTTCGGAACGTCCCAGCAATGTGACGGGACTGACCGCCCGCCTGCACCTGCCCCAATCCACCGTTTCGCGACATCTGCGCATCCTGCGCAACAGCGGGCTGGTAAAGTTTGAACGGCAGGGACGGGAAGTGCAGTATGAGTTGAGAGACGCTCGCGTCATCCAGGCGCTGGAGCTCCTGCGTGAAGTGCTAAATGAACGCATCGTCATCCACTCTCAATTACTTTCTCAAGAAACGCAGGAGGTGAGCTGAACGCCGATCACCATTACATTCTTTCAGTCATCAATTCATCTAACCACGACTTATCTTGCTTGTTTTCTGGCCAGAGAACAAAACATCACCCATCCAATACACTCACGCTTTTCAGCCTTCCCGCTCGCTGAATCAAATCCATCTCTAGCAGGAAGCCTGGCCCCTTACACGCCAACACCATAGTGAGGTAAGGCTTATGCTTCATAAGAACAAAAATTGGATAATAGGCATTCTCATCACCCTGATTATTTTCGGGATTCCGATTGCCTTGGTCGCCATTCCCCGGGCGGCTTCCCAAAAAATAGATAATCCCCGGGCAAACCTTCCCCAGCATCCCGTGCCCACTGATCATAGTGGTTTTTTCGCGGATGCTGATTTCAAAACCGGTCAGGAAGTGACCGAAGCCTGCCTGGCCTGTCATCCCGACGCCGGCAAAGAAATGTTGAAAAACAACCACTTCACCTGGACCCATAAATATGACATCTCGGAAGTGCCCGGGGTGCATGATAACGTGCTGGGCCTGGGTGACGAGGTGCTGACGGGCAAAAAATACGTCCTCAACAACTTCTGCATCACCGTCAAACCCAACTGGCCCGCCTGCACCGCCTGCCACGCCGGATACGGATGGGCGGATGACGCCTTCAACTTCGATGATCCCAACAACATCGATTGCCTGGCTTGCCACGACAACACCGGATATTATGTCAAGGCAAAAACAGGCGTCCCCGCCAAGTCGGTGGATCTGGTGGACATCGCCAAACATGTAGGCAACCCCACCCGCCTCAACTGCGGAACCTGCCACTTCCGCGGCGGCGGCGGCGATGCGGTCAAGCATGGCGATCTCGACAACTCCCTCATCAACCCCACTCGCGAGCTGGACGTGCACATGGGCGGTGAAGACATGGTCTGCACCGATTGCCATCGCGCCGAACACCATGTGATGAAAGGCCGCTCCATCAGCGTCAGCCTGGACGACGAGAATCAGGCGCACTGCACCGATTGTCATAGCCAAACGCCCCACCAGGATGATCGTCTGGATATGCACACCCGCACGGTCGCCTGCCAGACCTGTCACATTCCCACATTCGCCCGCAAAGAAGCGACCAAGACTTATTGGGACTGGTCTCAAGCAGGCAAAGACCTGCCCATCACCAATCCGCACGAATATCTGAAGATCAAGGGCAAATTTGTCTATGAGCGGGATGTGGTTCCCACCTACGCCTGGTACAACGGCGTCGTCGCAGACCGCTACCTCATTGGCGATAAATTCGATCCCAGCAAAGAATTGGCGCTGAACCCGCCCGCTGGAGACATCAATGATCCCAACGCCAAGATATTCCCCTTCAAGGTGCATCACGCCACCCAGCCCTACGACAAACAATACGACATCCTGCTGACGCCGCACACCTTCGGACCGGGCGGTTACTGGAGCGATTTCGATTGGGACAAGGCCCTCAGAGCTGGCGCCGAAGCCTTCGGCTTGCCCTACAGCGGCGATTACGGCTTCGCCCGCACCGCCATGTATTGGCCCACCACCCACATGGTGGCCCCCAAAGAAGACGCTCTGCAATGCAACGCCTGCCATACGCCCGACGGTTCGCCCGGGCGGCTGGACTGGAAAGCCCTGGGCTATGAGGGCGATCCCATGATCTACGGCAGTCGAAAAATCAATCTCGAAACAGCCAACGCGAATCCGGGAGGCCAACAATGATGCACCATGGCTTCAAGCGATACATCGGGCTGGCGACGCTGGTTCTGATTCTGGCCCTCGTCACCCTGGGTACAGCTTCCGCCCAACCCTCTCCCATCCATCCCACCTTCCCGCTGCTCGATGAAAACGGCGTCAACGTGTTGGAATCCGGCAACCCCGTTTCGGTGATGAAAACCTGCGGCGGCTGCCACGACGCGGATCTCATCGAAAGCCACAGCTTCCACAGCCAGGTCGGATTGAATCACATGTATCCGGCGGGCCAGGCGCCTTCCGGCCGCCCCTGGGACACCAGCAAAGGCCTCTTCGGCCTGTGGGACCCCATCACCTACCGCTATCTCAGCCCCCTGGGCGACAAAACCATTGATCTGACCACAGCCGACTGGATCAAAGTCTACGGATCGCATCATGCTGGCGGCGGCCCGGCCGTGACCAGCCGCGAAGGCCTGCCGCTGAAAGACCTGCCGGTCAGCGCCGATAACCCCGAAACCAGCACGGTCAATCCCGAAACAGGCAAACTCGAAGCCTGGGACTGGAAAAAATCGGGTGCGGTTGAAGACAACTGCTTCCTCTGTCACATGCCCGACCCCAACAACGAAGCTCGCATCGAAACTTTGGAGAAGGGAGAATTCGGTTGGGCCAGCACTGCGACCCTCCTGGGCACCGGCATCGTGCTGCCCAAGGCTGATGGCGAAGGCATGACCTACAACAAAGACGCCTTCGATGACCAGGGCAATCTCAAAAAAGATGTCCTGCCCTTGCAAAGCCCCTCCAGCGACAACTGCGGCCAGTGCCACGGCAAGGTGCAAACCGACGTCACCACAGCCCTCACCTACGCGGACTTCAGCGACGCCGACTGGACGACCCAGCGCACCGGTCAGATCTTCTCGGGCCAGCGCATCTCTGACAGCGCTCTGAACATCGCAGGCAAAAGCAAACTCAAACGCTCGTGGGATGTGCACGCCGAACGCAATCTGAAATGCACCGATTGCCATTACGCCATCAACAACCCCGCTTACTACGAGCCGCCCAAGGAACTGAATCCCAAACATCTCACTTTCGAACCGCGGCGGCCCGACATCGCGGATTACCTGCAAAAACCCCTACACGAATTCGCCCGCGGCGCTGTGACCAAAGATGAGGTGGGCGCCACGTTCACCGAAAGTATGCGTCGCTGCGAATCCTGCCACGATTACAAATCCACCCACACCTGGCTGCCTTACGAAGACCGACACGCCCAGAAGCTCAGTTGCGAGGCCTGCCATATCCCCACCATGCACGCCACGGCCATCCAGCAGAATGACTGGACCGTCATCAACAAAGAGGGCAAGGGCGTCCTCACCTATCGCGGCGTTGGCGGCGATGGCAATCCTCGCAATCCCAACAACCTCATGGCGGGCTACAACCCCATCCTGCTGCCCCGTTATGATACGGAGGGCAATGCTAAACTGGCGCCATTCAATCTCGTCAGTTCCTGGTATTGGGTTTATGGCGATCCCGCCCGCCCCGTGCGGCAGATGGACCTGAAAAAAGCCTTCTTCGATAATCAGGGCGATTACAAAGCCGAAATCATTGCAGCCTTCGATACAAACGGCGACCGCCGCCTCAGCGCCGCCGAACTCCGCATCGATAACGACGCCAAAGAGAACGCTGTGCGAGCGCAGCTCGAAGCCCTGGGGCTGGCGAACCCCCGCATTCAGGCCGAGGTGCAGCCCTATAGCATCTCCCATAACGCCACCTGGGGCCAATACTCCACCCGCGATTGCAAATCCTGCCATAGCGACGACTCTCGCGTCTCCCAATCCCTGCTGTTGGCCAGTTACACGCCCGGCGGCGTCACCCCGGCCCTGGTGGGCGATGTGAACATGGAGGCCACGGGCGATCTGGTGCCGGGCGCTCACGGCGAATTGTACTACCAGCCCAGCACCGCCAAAGAAGGCCTTTATCTCCCCGGACATGATCGGGTGAAATGGATCGACTGGCTGGGCATTCTGATGATGCTGGGCGTCTTCGCCGGCGTCTTCGTTCATGGCGGCCTGCGCATCATTGCGTCGGCTCACAACGCAGCAACCCATCATGGCCGCACCCGCAAACTCTATCTTTACACCTTCTACGAGCGGTTGTGGCACTGGACGCAAGCCCTCGCCATCATCATGCTGATTCTGACCGGCACAGTCATCCACCGCCCCGATCTGTTCGGAGCCTTCGATCTGGGAGCCATGGTGCCCGTCCACAACGCGCTGGGCTTCCTGCTGTTGTTCAACGCCTTCTTCGCCCTGTTCTACTTCCTGGCGGGTCACACCGTGCAACAGTTCCTGCCCGAACCCAAGGGCTTTTTCCATCAGGCGCTGCAACAGGCCATGTTCTATGGACGGGGCATCTTCAAGGGCGAGCCGCATCCCTTCGAGAAGAATGAGAAGCGCAAGATGAACCCCTTGCAGCAGATGACTTATCTGGTCATTCTGAATGTGTTGCTGCCTTTGCAGATCATCACCGGCATCCTCATCTGGGGCGCCCAGCGCTGGCCTGCATTGTCAGACGCCATCGGCGGCCTGCGCTACATCGCTCCCTTCCACACACTCATCGCCTGGTCCTTCGCCGCCTTCGTGATTATGCACATGTATCTCACCACCACCGGCCACACGCCGCTGGCAGCGGTGGAGGGCATGATCACCGGTTGGGAAGAAGTCGAAGTCGAGGAAGACGACCACTCGAACGAGATCACGGTCTGACGCACAATGACGTGGCGGCCCGCATCCCCATGCGGCCGCCGGGCCGTCACGTTCAAATCAAGGAGGCATTTTTTATGACTGCTGTATCCTCTACTGAAACGAAAATCAAGAAAAAACGGGCGCCAAAGCCCTTTACCAACTCCCTTATTGCCGGCGTCATCCTGGGGATTGTCCTTTTCGCTGTGTATTTCTTCACCGGCGACGGCCTGGGCGCCTCGGGCGGAGCCAACCGCATCGCCATCTGGCTGGCCAAAATCATCGCCCCAGGATGGGTGAACAGCACGCCTTATCTCATCAAATACGGCGGCGGGGCCAAGAAACCGCTGGACTCTTTTATCGTCATGTTGGACATCGGCGTGTTATTGGGCGGCTTCCTTTCCGCCTGGTTCTTTGGCCGATTCGGGAAAACGACCATCAAAGGCCCGCACATCACCTTCTCCGCCCGCTGGATCATCGCCTTCTTCGGCGGCACGCTGGCCGGTTTCGGCGCCCGCATGGCCCGTGGCTGCACCTCGGGTCAGGGTCTCAACGGCGCCGCCACCCTCTCTGTGGGAAGCTGGGCCTTTCTGCTGGCCTTCTTCGCCGGAGGCTACATCCTGGCTTATTTCGTACGAAGGCTATGGTTCTAAACTCACCTGCATTTCACATGAATCAGCATTTTTCACTAGGAGGCATTTATGGCGCCTTTTGATCCTGTAGCGCTCCTGGGCAAACCCATGGGCTACGCGGTTTTCATCCTGTTTGGCATGGCCTTCGGCGCATCGCTGGAAATCGCCGGCTTTGGCGTTGCCCATAAACTCGTCGGTCAGTTCTATTTCAAGGACCAGACCGTTTTCAAAACGATGTTCACCTCTGTGCTAGTGGCCATGGCGTTGCTGTTCCTCACCATCGGCCTGGGCTGGCTGGATTATGATCGCATCTTCGTGCCGCCCACCTATCTCTGGCCCGGCATTCTGGGCGGCCTGCTTCTGGGTTTCGGCATCATCATCGGAGGCTACTGTCCCGGCACCTCGATGGTGTCCTCTTCATCGGGCCATCTGGACGGCATCTTCTTTGTGGCCGGGGTGATGGCCGGCGGTCTGCTTTTCGGCAGCGTGGTGGACAGCTTCTGGGATTTCTATAATTCCAGTTTCATGGGCCGTTTCACCCTGCCCGATTGGCTGGGGCTGCCCACCGAAGTCATCATCGCCATCGTCATCGTGGTGGGTCTGCTTCTGGTTTGGGGCTCCGATCTCATCGAGAAGGCATGGAAACGACGCGAAGGCATTCTCACAGAAGAAGAATCCAAAAAAGATACGCGAATTCTGACCACCATCACCGTGGCGCTGTTGGTCATGGCGGGCGCGATTCTGGTAATCGGTCAACCTACGCTGGCGGACGCCTGGAACAGGAATGCTGAAAAACAGGCCATGCTGGCTGAAGGCAGAGCCTTCGCCCCACCCCATGAGGTCAGCCAGGCTTATTACGATCCACTGATCAACATCGTGTTGCTGGACGTGCGAAGTGAGCGGGATTATAATCTCTATCATCTCGAAAACGCCCGCCGCGTCGATCCCAACGACATCCCGCAAGTGGCGAAAGAGTTGCTGGATGCGCCCGAAGGCACGGTGGTCATCGTCATGAGCAATGATGAGACCAGCGCCGTAGAGGCCTGGAAACAATTGGTGGCCAAAAATAGCATCAACGCTTATGTGCTGAAGGGCGGCGTCAACAACTGGATTGCGGAATATGGCAACGAGCAGTTCCAGCAAATCGTCAATCATCCTGACGACGCGCTGGGTTGGGTGATTCCCACCGCTCTGGGCGACAGATGGACCAGCGCCATCCCGCCCCAGCCCCACGAAAACGAACCCTACGAGATCATCAAACTGCAAAAGAAAGCGCCCACCGGCGCCGGCGGCTGCGGTTGATCCGCTGATTTCTCCAACAAGCAAAAGAAACGCCCGTAACGGTTCATCGTTGCGGGCGTTTTGATTGGCGATTGATGAGAACTGATTGATGATTAAAGGCCGCCTGCCGACGCTTTGATCAAGAGCCATCCAACGTCATCAGACCGGCTTTTTGCAACAGCCGGAACCAGGTTTCGATGGCCGGGCCCGCTTCCTGGCCCGACTCCAATGCGGTCAGACGAGCGATCTCGGCCAGATTGCGATGGCCGTCGGTCCAGTATTGGGCAAGGGCTCGCACCAACCGCCATCCGGGGACCTGTTGATAGAGATGGCGCCAGGTTTCGATATCATCTTCATCGAAGGGGAAAAGACGGCGGGGCCACCCCATCTCCATGATGGGACCGCGATACAGCCGCCGGGGAATGATGGCGCTGGCCCGCAGCGTCCACGCATCGGGCTGGGCGTCCAGTTGGGGCAATGCACGCGGCCGCACCTGACGCCGGGCGCGATCCAGCAGAGCGTCGGTGAGCTCGTTCACATCGCTCACCAGAGCCAGCAGATCATTTTCCAGCGGCGCCAATCGCAGCAATGTTTCCAGAGCCGCACTCATGCGCTCCTGCCGAAAGGAAACCCCCGCATCCAGGGCGACCCAGGCCCGGGCCTTTTTCTCGGGCGAGAGGCCTGCCATGGCCGCCAGCGAATCGCCCGCAAAAGCCGCCAGGTCGGCCTCATAGCGATGCACCATCTCCCGGCCCAGCCACAGCGCATCCGCCCGTTCGGCAGTGGCCAGCCACATCAGATACCCCCCGGCCAGCGTTCCCGCCAGCCACAATGCGTCCTCGTCCACCATCTCCATCGTATCGGCGGTGGTGTGATAAAAGCTGTCGGGCCATTGAATAAGCATAGGGGTGGGAATGCCCACGGCGGGATCGGAAATGACCATGTGATCGCTGCCGCCGCTGAAGGGGATGGTCTTGCTGCGCACCAGAGGCAGGGGCGTCTGCACCTGCACGAAGGAGCGCTTCTCGCGCACCAGATCATCCCGCAGCCGGGAGAGCAGCGTCGGCGCAAAGGAGGCCATGGCCGCGGGCGGGCTGTCGATGAGGAGCACGGAGCCGGTTTTGGCCTGATTTTCGCCCACCATATCCAGATTGACGCCGGCGATGATGTCGGGGATCAGCGATTCGCGCCGGGAAAGCCAAGCGTAGGAGCCGGTCATCTCCGGAACCCACAAAAAGATGAGGGTGCGCTGCGGCCGGGGCAGCTCGCCCGCGGCGATGAGACGATGCAGCGTAATGGCCGTCTCCAGCAGCGCCGCTGCGCCCGAGGCGTTGTCGTTGGCGAAATCCTGGGGATGACAAAGATGGGCGGTGGCCAGCAACGCGCCCGCGCCCGCGCCAGGGATGGCGGCGACGACGTTTTCCATCTCGCCGTCATACAGGCGGGCGTCGATGTTCACCCGCATGGTCACCGATTCGCCTGCGGCCAACGCCGCGCGCAGCGCGTCGCCCTGGCGCGGCGTGAGCACAAACCCCCATCCCCGGGGATGAGGCTCATCCCACCAGAAAGAGGCGTATTGGCGGGCGTCGGGCAGGTCGGTGCGATTGCGGCCAGGCGCGGTGGCGTCGATATGATCGAACAACACGCCGGCCGCGCCCCGTTGCAGCACCGCATCGCGATAGGTGTGCATGACATTGGCCCGGCTCAGCGCCAGCTTGCCCGCCACATCCACGCTTTCGTAATCCTGAGGTCGACCAGCGCCCACATCCACCACCTCAAACTCGCCCGCGGCGCTGACGCTGCGCTGAATGATGGCAAGCGCGCTGGCCCGATAATCGCACAGCCGCTGCGGGCCGTCCTCTTGCAGCCAGTCCAGCGTCGCTGCGCGACAATCCCATTCCTGAAACGACGCCAGGGTCCAGAAACGCTGCGTCAGATTAGCGGGATAGCGCTCGATGCTCGCATCCAGGCCCGCGTCCTGCAAAGCCGCCAGCACCCATTCTGCGGCCGCCCGATAGCCGGGACTGGCCTGAATGCGATGATGACGGGCGATGATGGCGGTGTGTCGTTTCGCCGCCGCGCCCGAGAAAGCCTGACCAATGATATTCAATAGATCTCGATACATGACGTCTCCTGAAATGGATGCTGGCGGGCGCGGCGCAAGTTCACGCCTTCACATTTCACCGCTTCACGCCGCCGCTTCATTCCGCCCGATGCCAGAAACCGCGGTGTTCCAGCAGCCATTTTTGCGAATCGAAAGGCGTTTCGTTCTCAGCCCGCGGCACGCGGCGGTAGCTCCCATCCGATAGCATCTCCCGGGCCTTGACGTTATCCCGCAATTGAATCTCCAGGATGCGCTTGATGGCCGTCTTGACGAAGGGGTCCAACACCGGGAAAAGCTGCTCCACGCGGCGATCCAGATTGCGAGGCATGAGATCGGCGCTGCCCAGCAGGAATTCCTCATCGCCGCCATTGTAGAAATAATAGACCCGGGCGTGTTCCAAAAAACGCCCGACAATGGAGGTCACTCGAATGCGTTCGCTGACGCCGGACACGCCGGGCCGCAGACAACAGATGCCGCGCACCAACAGGTCCACTTTCACCCCCGCCTGCGAGGCCCGATAGAGGGTCTTGATGCACTTCTTGTCCACCAATTGATTCATCTTCATGATGATGCGGCCGTCGCCATGCGCCTCCTGGCGGGCGATCTCCCG
>Ga0256833_1000852_pt1 | contig 23136 bp, 19 predicted proteins | sample 356284metaG_FD_190535 | JGI IMG/M metagenome (GOLD analysis project Ga0256833, IMG submission 190535) | Hydrothermal vent microbial communities from Mid Atlantic Ridge, Atlantic Ocean - 356-284 | ecosystem: Environmental > Aquatic > Marine > Hydrothermal vents | place: Atlantic Ocean: Mid... | reverse complement strand
GTTTTCAGGCTACAGAAAATCTGGCTTTTACGCCAGATTTTCAATACACCTGGAACCCGGCAGGGCTTGATGATGATGGCTTCTGGGTCTTTAGTCTGAGGGGCGTCTGGGAATTTTAGCTAATAAAAGGGGGGCTATGCGGCCTCCTTTTCTCTCCTTCAAACATAAACATTCTTTAATTTTGGCTAGCTTTCTTGCAGCTTTGTCCAAACGGGAATCAATGATTGGTCGAACATGGAGGAGAGTCCCTCTGAGAGATTTCTCTCAGAGGGACTCTTTTAATTATTTGTTAGAGAGAGTAGGAAGATTGTGAGGATCAATATGGCAGTCTAGACAATTAGGGAATTTCTTGTGAAGGGAGGCACCGTGAGGTTCGCCATGACAATCTTGACATTTGGGAATGTAGCCGTGTTTTGTATGACATGTAGCACAATAGAGATCTGAATGTTTAGTATGGTGTTTTTGTAAATTATTGTAGATTTCTGTATGACAAGATCCACAAATATTATTGTCAGTTTCTTCAGGATACGTCTTGATAACTGTAGGGCTATGAGGTGAGTGACATATTAAACAATCTTCATAAGTTTGACCTTCAACATGAGGTTCATGGCAATCTAAACAGTTAGGAATATAACCATGCTTTTCGGCGTGACATCCTTGACAGCCAACTTCGTTATGTTTGCTGGGATGTGTATTCATTTCAGCAGCTTCCTTTTTGTGGCATAGAGCACATTGAATAACTTCTTTTTTGTCCACTTTTTTAACTTGTGTCAAAATACTAAAAGGAATATTTAAAGGTGAATGAGGATTTTGGTGACAATCTAAACAATTTGGAAAATCTTTTCCGTGTGGCAACTGATGGCAACGCTGACATTTAGGCATGATTTCTTCCCAGTTCTGCTTTATAGGATTATATACATGAAATTGTTGGTGGCACTTAGTGCATTCAAAACGATGTTTACTTTTGCTTTCCTTAAGATCTTTAAAAATAGGATAATGGCAACGCGCACATTCAACCAGAGTTAAGGGTTTAATAGGTTGTTCATAAAGGGCTGCACCTGAAGGAATTTGTTCTTTGCTTTCGTTATTTTCTTTTTTGTTTTCATTTAATGTCACTTTAGAAAGCTCTTTAGCTTTAGAAATTTTTTCAGTTTCTGCTTTAGTTACCTTAATTGGTTCTTTTTTTACAATTTCCTCCTGTTCTCCAATTAATGTTTGTTCTTGTTTAGCGCATGCTACAAAGAATCCTAAAACTACAAGACTTATAATAACTAGAAAGCCCAACGATAATTTTTTACCCATAAGCCTCCTCCTGTTTTATTTGACCAAATTATGTGGATCATTGTGACAATCTAGACAACTCTTAAATTTAGCCAACATGGCTTGTGGATGTGGTTTCCCATGACAAGCTTCACATGGAGGGATAACGCCATGGTGTCCTCTATGACAATATACACAAGCTAATTTAGCATGTTTGGTATTCCCAGCTTCTAAACTTTTTTCGATATCACCATGGCAAGCTCCACAGTCAGTATTAGGAATATCCATTCCATAAGTAATATTAAGAGGTTGGTGAACTTGGTGACACTTTACGCATTCTGAAAATTGTTGTCCTTCTCGGTGAGGTTCATGACATTTTAAACAGTCTGGAATATAACCATGTTTTGTGTGACAAAATGAACAGTCTACTTCAGCATGAGCGCTTGGATTTTCATTGATTTCTTGTACTTGTTGAGGATGACACGTTTTACATGCTTGTTTGGTATTTTCAGGAAAAGTAATATTCAAAGGTTCATGAGGATTACGGTGACAACCTAAACAATTAGGTAAAGTAAAGTGTTCTTCTCCTTGGTGACATTTTGAACATTGAGGAATGATTTTTTCTCCTGGTACTAGTGGTGGATGGCCACCTTCATGGCAATCTAAACAGCTCACCTCAGTTTTATGTTTACCACCATGTATTTGAATTTGATTTACAATATCCGGATGACATTTGATACAATCGTTATTATTTAATTGAGCTAACTGTTCGCTAGCCAAATATTCTTTTTTGCTATTCTGATTTTTTTCGATTTTTTCTTTTGAGAGGGCCATACTACTACAAATAAAAATTACCGCTAGGAACATCAAAAACACATAACGTTTCATATTAACCTCCTATTTTTTGGGAATTTTTATTTTTTGAATAGGTGTTATAAATGAAGGTACTTCTACAGGAATTTCGGGATATGTAATACTGGCGAATTCTATCACTTGTACCCGATGATTAAATAAATCTGCTATATAAAGACGACTAAATTTATCTACTACAATATCGGTAGGATAATTAAACCATCCTGGACTCCAACCTCTGCCCCCAAATTCAAACCGAAATTTTCCCGTTTGGTAATCGTATGCTTGGCCTGTATGTCGCATATAATCAACTACGTATATCAAATCTTGGCGAGGATCAGCAGCTACTCCTCGCGGACGGCTTAATTTTCCAAAAGTTCCCCCCTTTTGTCCAAGCTTAAAAAGATATCGTTCCTGGCGATCATAAACGTAAATTCGGCCCATTTCTTCGCTAGCTAGATAAATTCGGCCATTTTCGTCAATATAAACATCAGAGATTTGAGCTTTCCGTTTTGGAATATTAGCTGCAAAGGTATCTTCAGGTGCTAAAAGCTTAATAAAATGGCCCTCTCGATCAAGTACGACTACTCCCCGAAAGTCAGAACCAGCTACATAAATTCGCCCCCGAAACCCTATTGCTAAGGAACGGGGGATAAAATTTGATGCTCCTTCAAAATCTTTAAAATAAAATTCTTTGATCTTTATAGCTGCTTGGTTAAAAATTGCAATCTTAGCAGGTTTATTCCCTTTGGGAGATTCTCCAATATAAATCAATCCCTCTTTATCTATAGCTATACAAGAAGGATTTTCTACCTCTCGGCCAATACCAAAGGAAAAAATAGGAAATAAATCAGGACTATAGATAATAATTCGTCCTTTAGCGGCATCAAGTACATAAAGTTCATCTGTTTGGCGATCATAAGCTAAAGTTGATGGAAAAGATAAAGGCTGGCCGGTATCATTGCTCTTTAAAACCGAGACAACTCTTATTTTGGCTATCGCAATTTCTTCTTGAGCTAAAACATAAGCAAATCCTCCCCATCCCAAGGGGATGAGGAGGACCCAAAAGATTACTAAATACCAAAGGTTATTCACCTTTAGTTGTATGACAGACGTAACATCCACATTCTGAAGGGGTACCTTGTCCAGCAACACAACCCTCTAAATAATTCCAACGAAGCATATCAGGGTAAGGAGTCCCGTGTGGGCGATGACACGAAATACACATTACTTGATCTGATCCAGGAGTTACAATAGGAGAAGGTTCGGTCATACTGAGCAACTGGTCAGGGTCTCGAGCTATAGGAGCCAAGGGATTGTATTGGCCAGGGCCGGATCCGCCAGGATTATTATAATAATAATATTCTTTATCTGGATTATCTGGTAACGGCAGATGGGCAGGATGCCTAAACCAGGGAGAATGGTTGTCCTCCCCAACGTTGGGAATACCATGGAATTTGTAGTGACATCCAGCACAGTAATTGCTCATTGAGTTATCATCATTACCATAAGCGTTGTTTGCTCCCATATATTCATTATGGTCTGAAGCGCTTACTGTTTGTTCCCAGTCACTATCTTCGATACCAATGACCCCAGTATTCTCACTTCCGTGAAAAGAAGAATTCAAGAACCGATACCATCCTCCTTCTTGCCCTACCACCGGGCCTGTATCTGGAGCATGGTGAGCGGGGGCATGACAACTTTCACACCGGTCAATTCGGTCATGACATCCTGCACAACTAGGTCCCGAAGCCACATCTGGTTTTCCCGGTGCTTGAGTCAAATTTTCATCAGGGGGTACACCATCAATAGCTAATACATTATGTCCATAAACACTTTGATTTTCTCCTCCCACTCCCGCATTGGCGTAAAGCCAATAAAAATTACCACCTGCCAATGTTCCCGAAGAACTTCCATCAGAAGGGTAAGTGGGTTCTTGAAGATTCAAAACGATAGGAATCCGTGTAGATCCTTGAACAACTATAGTCTCTGTTCCTTCATTAGAATGACAGGCCACACAAGCATCTCTAAAAGAAGAAACAGGGTCCAGAAGATACACACGCGGCCCATTCTCATCAATAGGCTGGCCGTTTTGAGAATTGTGCATAGTATGACAATTCGAACAAGGACCACTTACCCGCGCCCAAGCTATTCCTACCGTGGTTAGAAAGATCAAAACAGAAATAGATATTGCTAGCTTTCCCATATTTAACCCCTCCATCCCCCTCTCTAAAAATAAGGGGGGATTTTCCCCCCTTATTTTTAGTATTTTGTGGTATGACAAGCATAACAACCACAATTTCCTGCATTGCCACTTGAGGCATTACATTCGGCATAATCCCAACGTAGCAGATCCGCATTTGGTGATCCGTGAGCTCGGTGGCAGGAAATACAAAGAACAATGGCGTCTCCATCACTTTGTAAAACTTGATTTCGTACACCTGCAGTTAAATCATCTGTTCCTACTGGAGCTCCCGGCCAATAGGTATATTGGGTACCAAATGGGCCAGGGTAGTTGCCATATTCTTTGGTCTTTACGTTATTCATATCAAAATCTGAAGGATGGCGGATCCATGGAGAACCAATAGTGCTATTTTCGTCATCAGCTCCATCTGTATCTCCTACACCACTATGAAAGTGACCATGACATTCAGCACAGAGATAGTTAATACTTTTAGCATCGGCATTAGCGGGATTGTCAATAAAAGAATCTATCCTGTCTACCGCATAATATTGATTGTGTTCCGTTGAAGTCGGCTGATATTCCCAATCGCTATCTTCAATTCCAATAATTCCATAAAGGAAACGGAAACTTTTACCTACCGTAGAACCATCAAGGTTGCTATCATCAGAGTGATGAGCTCCTGAAATAGAACGGAAATCATCCTCGTCTGTGTGGGTTCCATGGCACCCATATTTACCAGCACAAGTAAGTTGTTTGGACCAAGAAGCCTCTCCCCCTGCTACTAAACCATTACCCCCGAAATTGCTATTATCCCATCCCGGAGGAGTAGTACCGATATTTGTATCTTCAGAAGCCAAATAAACCACATTGTGACCTTTGGTCGGATCGTTTCCTCCACTGGTAGCTACCCAGTAAAAATTGCCACCAGCAAGGGTATTACCACTGATTCCAAAACTTCCATAGTTGGGTTCACTATCACTCATCACATAAGGAATATTGTTACTACCAGTGTTTGTACCAGTATGACATCCCACACAATCGCCTTTGGTAAGAGCCCTAAACGGACCATTAGCTACTACAGTAGCTCCATTTTGAGAATTGTGCATTGTATGGCAATCTACACATGGGCCTTGTACCCTTGCCCAACTCCTTGGGCCTAAAGTAACCAATACTAAAAATACCAACATAAACAATAAAGACTTTTTCATAACCGACCCCCCTTATACGATTTTTAGCTTTCTACAAAATTTTAAAATCTCTTTCGAGAAATTTTAATAATTCCTTTTAATAAATTCAAGGAAAATTTCTCAAAACTTGAGAACATTTCTATAATAAAAATCGCCTTTTTTGTTTTTAAAGTTTAAAAATCACTATTTTTTGGGAATACGTTCAAGCTTCTTGAAAGCCCTGCAAAATGCAAATAAAAACCAATACACAAAAAGGACACAAAAAACACAAAACCACTTTTCCAAAGTGAATTTAAAAATTCTTTCCATACTTTTATTAAAAGTACTTACTGAAGAGTCCCTAATAAGTACTTATTAAGACTGGCAAATTGTTTAGATCCTAAAAATGTTGTAATTCTTTTCAATTTTCTCTTTTCTTAACGCACTTTTTCGTTTTTTGGATTTTTTTTGAAAAAAACTTCAAATTTCTTGGAAATTAAAATCAAAAATTTTCTTGAAAATATTTATCACTAAGACTATTAGAGGGGGTAAATGTTAAAATGGCTTTTTATTATTACAGGTGGAATTTTGGTGTGTTTTTTGAGTATGGTTCAAAATAGTATGGCCCTCAATTTTGCGGCCAATTGGCAGTATTTTGATACTTCGGAAAGTAAGGCGCGTTTTAGTCAAACTTATTCTTTGATTTTGAGTTCGTGGGCTACAAATGCTCTTTCTACGGGATTATCTTTACGTTATACCCGGCAGGACCAAGGGGAAAAATGGCAAGAGCTTTATACGCCGGTTTTTTATCTTAATTTATTAAATGATTGGTTCAATTTTAATTTTAGCGCTACAGCTACAGAGAATCGCCGTTCAAAAGGTCCTGATCTTTCGACTCGTTCTTGGGATTCTAATATAATCAGTAAGGTAAAAGATTATAATGTAAGAGCTTATTATGGTTGGTCCTCTCAAAAAGATGATCAACATCCTCGTCGTATAAACACAGATAATAACCATTGGGGAATATCTGTTAGCAAAGAATGGAATATATTTTCTATATTTACTGACTATCGAGGAACAACAAGTAAAGATAAAGTAGAAAAAAGTAAAACCGATACCAATACTTATTTTATAAAAGGGGAAATTAGTGATTCATGGAAAAAATTGCATTACTCTTTTTCTCAGCAAATCAATTATACTAATAATAAGTGGAGAAGCCAAAAGAAAACAGTTCGTGGGAAGCTCCCAATAAACATTTCCGTTAATTGGAAATTAGCTAATAGTGGAGAAATAGGGGCGAGCGATTATATTATTTTGGATATAGACAATAATGAAATAAATTTAATAGTTTTTTATAAAAATGGTAATTTTTTGGAAGAAATATCTTCTGATGTAAAATGGAAAATAGAATGGAGTAATGATCAGGTTTTGTGGCATACTATAGCAGAAAATATTTCGTTACCTTATGAATTTTCTACCACATTTTCTGAGGGTTCTTATATAAAATTGACAGTTATTTCTGGTAGGGATGATCTAAATTCTCCTTTAGTTAAAGTTTATAAATATTTGCCCGCTGGGGTTACAGCTTATACTTTTGATTCAACGGTCTTAAGGTCTGATTTATCATTGTTGTATTCTTTTAATGAAAAAAAGAATATTTCTTATAATTTTTCATACAATAAAAATCTACCGGATCCGGGAAAAAATAGTACTAATACTTCTCATAATATTACTACATTTTGGTGGATGAATAAATTACTGCAAACATCTACAAGTTTTTCTTTTAATCGTGATAAAATACAAGGACAAAAGAGTAAAAAAAATTATAGTTTTTCTGCTAATATTACTTCGGAATTTTTGGAGACCTTAACAACAACTACTACTTATACACATTCTATAAACAAAAAGGGAAATACTAAGATTTCAAGTGTGGATGCTATCACATTAAGTACTTTTGCCGAACTTTATCCGGATCTAGAATTAAGATGGGATATAAATTATAACCATGGCAAAAATTTCGAAGAAAATTCAAAGATTGATGGTATTAATACACATATTAATTTAATAGCTCGTTTAAAACCATCTTTAACTTTAAATAGTATTTACGATTATACTTATACCAAAAATAAAGGAGAAACAACGACTACCACTACAGATCAATTTTTTAATATAGATGTTACTTGGCGTCCATCCGATTCTCTCCTTTTGAGGGGATCTGAATCAGTTAAATGGGGAAAGGCCCAAAAAACAACTATCAACCATAATTATTCTCTCTGGATGAATGTTAACCCTAAAATACAATTAAATTTTTTATATAATGGTACTCGAAGAAAGGGCCAAAATAGTGATCATTTTTCAGGAAATATTTCCTGGACCATTAGTAGATATTTGTTTTTTCGGAGCTCCTATGCCTGGGAAAACACAGGGGGAGATAAAAGCTGGACTCTTATGTTCAGTTTATCCCTCACTTTTTAGGGAGGATTAAAATGTTAAAAATAAAATTTTTAAAATTACTTACAGGGATTTTTATTTTATTAATCTTATTTAGTTGTGCAAACCGTCAAAAAATAGATTATTTTATAAGAAAAGAGGTGGATCCTTCATATATTAAAAGGGTGGCTATTTTGAGATTTGAGAATAATTCTCAAGAATCCTTTGCTGCTGAAAGAATCCGTAACGTGGTGATTACCGAAATTTTGGCAATGGGTCTCTTTGATGTGGTAGACAAAGCTTTAGTAGATATGATTCTTGAGGAGGAAGCTATAGGAGAGAAGATGACCTTAGATAAAGCTGCCTTACGGCGATTAGCTAAAAAATTGGGGGTGCAGGGGCTAATTACTGGTTCAGTTGATACATACGAAATAGTGAGAGAAGGAACCTACAGTTATCCCGTAATCGCTATAACCTTGAGATTAATTGACGGGGCTACGGGAGAAGTAATTTGGCAAGCGAGTGGTAATGTAAGTGGTTATAGTACTATAGGCCGGCTTTTTGGTTTGCGTCCTAAAGATTATACACAGCTCAGTTTTGAACTTGTTAAACGCCTTCTGGCCACCCTCAAATAGGGGGGGTATATGAAAGTTTTTTTCATTTTTTTAGGGTTTTTTTTCCTTTTGTGGGGAGGGGCTGTGCAAATTTCCAGAGCTCAAATAGCTGTGATTCCTTTTGAAGATATTTCTCAAGATATAAACGGGGTAGATTTAGAGGTCACGAAACTGGTCATTCAAACCTTAAAAGAGGAAGGTTTTCAGGTGATACCCTTAAAAAGGGTGTTACACTTCATGGCAGATAACCGTTTACGATGGACGGGATGGGTTGAAAAACTTATTGCCTTAAAACTTTATCGGGAATTAGGAGCAGAACTTATCCTTATTGGTACAGTTACTGAGAAAGACCCTAAGAGAGGAGATTTTGGTCTTACTTTAAGATTGCTAAGGGCTACAGATTATCACCTCCTGTGGAGTAATACTTTGGCTATATCTTCTGAAAAAAATATTTCTTTATTAGGATTAAAAAAATATACTTATAAAGAACTAGTTCAGAGAGTTATTGATAATCTTTTAAAGGAATTACCTGAAGAATTAAAGGAATTTAAATTTTATCCACCAGAAGTAGAAATTGCTGACATTTTTCTTCGTCCACGTTATGTTAGAGCTGGCCAACTAATGGAATGTGCAGTAAAACTTTCTATTTCTGGACCTAAACCCCAAAAGATCTTTTTTAAATTACCCAATGGTAAAATGTTACAGGCTATCGAGGATGAAAAGACAAAACTTTATTTGGCTGCCTGGAAAGCTCCTGAAAAGGAAGGACGCTATCCGATAAGCCTCTTTCTTGTTTGGCCGGAACCCTGGCAACAAAAAAAACAGCTTTTTTTGTCTACTTTTGTGGTAGATGATACCCCTCCCAAATTAATTTTGAAGGTTAGAGGTGGAGAAAAGTTTAATGGAGTTATAGCTTTTAGACGATATGTAACCCTAGTACCCATCTTAGAAAAGACAGAACCAATTGCCCGTTGGCAGCTAGTTATTACTGGGAAGGAGGGGCAGGAGGTTTTAAGTATAGAACAGCCGGGAAAACTTCCTCAAGCGTTTAACTGGCGTGGTACAGATGCCGGAGGCCATAAGTTACCCATAGGACGTTATCACTTAAAACTTGTGGTGTGGGACAAAGCAGGCAATCGTTCTCAAGCGAATCTAGATCTTTTGGTGGTTAAAGATCCACCAGAGGTAGATATTCAAGCCAAAAAAGGAGACGAAAATATAGAACTTGATCTTAAGCTTAAAGATCATCCTGTACCCTTATCCAGTTGGTATATAGAAATTTGGGATGATAAAGGCAATCTCTTATTAGAAAAGGAAGGAGAGAGATTTTTTGTAGAAAAACTTTTTTTGCCTCCTCAGGGAGAACTTTTTTATTCTTTGGAGGTTCGCGATATTTTGGGTAATCGCTATCGAGTAAGGCACCAGAAATTGAAACCAATTATTTTACGTGCCTCTAAAGAAGAAAAGAAAACTAAATCACAGTGGTTGGATGATTTTTAATCAAAATGAAATATTTAATTTGTTGGGGACTTTTATTATTCTTATTAACAAATTGTGGAATTCATCTGCCTCAAACAGAATTGTCTTACAAAGGAAAAAGGCATCCTTGCCATGTTGCTATCCTGCCCTTTACAAATGAAACAAAACAGGTTCGTTTAGGGCGTTTGGTTTATCGAATCTTTTTGTCACAATTGAGTATGAGTAAAGATTTTCAGGTCATAGAAGAAGGAAGAGTGAGAAATCTTTTACGTTTGGAAAGATGTTTGGTAGGACATGAACCCCCTCCAAGGGTGCTGCGTGTTTTGGGGCAACGTTTAAAAGTAGAGGCTATCATTACAGGTACGGTATTGGAAGCTGAAGAGGATCCAGAGCATGTATCTTTAGCTTTTATAATTTGGGTACGAGATTCAAAAACAGGTGATCTTTTATGGAGTACCTATCATGCCCGACGGGGAGAAGAATACCAAAAAGTCCTTCATTTTGGGAAAGTTTTTACCCTAACTTCTTTAACGGAACGAATGGTTCAAGAGATCCTCAACGACTGGGAAAAAAAAGGCTTAGGAGGTTGTTTATCTAAATGAAAAGAACCTTTCTTTTTGCTTTTTTGATAATATCACTTTTTTCAACAACTGTTTTGGCTTTTTTAGGAAGGAATTATTTGGTGGAGATCAACGGTTATTGTTATAAACCAGAAGATTTTAAGAAATGGTGGCAATACTGGAAAGAACCAGGAATGACAGTTCCTAAAACCCCTGATCCTTTTATTGATTGGATTTTGCTTTCGGAAGAGGCTAAAGTTATGGGGTTAGACCAGGAGCCTTCATATCAAAAAAAATTGAAAACCTTTTTGGAAGTGCGCTCTCTTATGCAATTGCGTTATGAGGAGATAGATCAAAAGATTGATTTAAGTCGTGAAATTCTCTGGGAAGAATATGTTCGAGAATATGTACCCCGTTTGAAAATCAAGGCTTTAATCTCTCCTAAAAAGGAAGAAGTCTTTAAATGGAAACAGCAGATCCAAGACGCTAAAGATTTTGTTTCTTTATTTGAAAAATTACAATCAGAGGGTAAGGCTAAAGATTTTGGTTGGGAGCGGCCCTACACCATTCCTCAAGAGTTAAAGTCGACACTTCTTAAGGTTCAGGCAGGGAATATTTTGGGTCCTCTTCAATATCACAAGCGTTTTTATATTCTTTATGTTGAAGAAAGGTTAGGTCCAGATCCACAAGATTTCAAAACTTTGAAAGAGGTTATTGCATATCGTTACAAAAAAAGAAAAAGCCGAGAATTAACAAAAGAATTTTTAGCTAAATTACGACAAAAATATCATATTGTAATAAATGAACCTCTTTTAGATCAAATTTCTCTCGAAAAAATATCCACAGATTTAGCTTCCCAGGCGGTTTTGACTATAGGAGAGCAAAAAATAAGTGCCCAAGAATTTCAAAAATTACTTAAAAAAGAAGCTAAATTGCGCTTGGGTAAGAAGCATAAACCTTCTGATCAAGAATTAGAAGTTCTCAAAAAAAGACTTTTAAATGACATTATTGCTCAAACACTTACTTCTTGGGAAGCTCTAAATCGACATTATGAAAAGACTGTTCTGAAAGATATATATCAATTTTATCAACGTCAGAGATTAGTGAGGGAATTTGAAAATAGGGTTATTTGGCCACGGGTCAAAATAACAGATGAAGAGGTAAGAAAATATTATTTAGAGCATAAAAAGGATTTTACTCGTCCTGCCAGAGTAGAAATGGCTGTTATTAAGACCCAAGATGAGGCTTTAGCTCGAAGGATACATCAACGGCTTCAAAGAGGAGAAGATTTTTTCGAAGTGGCTAAAGAGATTCAATTTCATGGAGCACGCCCCGAAAAGCATGAACTCCAAAATTTAGTTCCTGAAATGAGAAAAATTATTCAAAAAATGGAGCCAGGTGACGTTTCATCCGTTATTAAAATTAAGGATTGGTATTGTATTGTAAAATTGATCCAATTTTATCCTGAAGAAGTACACCCTTTTGAAATGGTAAAGGAAAGTATTCGCAAAACTTTGGCACAAGAGAAATTTGAAGATCTGAAGAAAAAATATCTTGCTCGCTTACGTGCCAAATCGAGAATTAAAATTAACGAAAAGGCGTGGCAAAAATTACGCCGCCAACTGGAGGCTGAAAATGGAAATAAGGCTTCCTAGTTTTAAATGTCTTAGTATTTTTCTTGCTATTCTGGTGCTTGTTGCGGCTTGCGTTCAATCCCGAGCTCCTACCCCTGTCAAAAAGAAAGGTTGTTTAGATTGTCATCCTGAAATGAAAGCCCAACTTGTGAATCATAAAACTATCGTCCATAAGCCGGTAGCCCAAGATGAATGTTTAAGTTGTCATCGTCCGCATGGTATTATTGCCGGAGCTTATTTAAGAAGTGAACCTCCGGGACTATGTCTTCAGTGTCATCAGGATATAATTTCTTCTTTGCGTTCTCGATATCCTCACCCACCGGCAAGTCAAGGTAAGTGTTTAAAATGTCATGAGGTTCATGCCGCTAATTGGTCTGGGCTTTTAAAAGAAGAGCCACAAAAACTTTGTCTTTCCTGTCATTCTCAAATTGTAAAGGCTACATTTATCCACCCAATTTTAAAAGATGGATGTTTACAGTGCCATCAACCTCATGGTGGTAATTATCAAGGGGGCCTTAAAAATCAAGAAGCTAACCTTTGTCTTTCATGTCATCCGAAAAAGAAATTGGAAGAAAAGCACTTTGGTTTTCCTGTTCAAAATGCCTGTACCCAATGTCATAATCCTCATCATGGTGAAACAAAAGTACTTCTTCGGAGTTCTATTCATTCTCCTGTAACCAAAGGGCAATGTAAAGCTTGTCACTTAGGAAGTGGTGGGCAGCCGTTAGCTTTAAAAGCTAAAGGTGTAGCTTTATGTAAGCAATGTCACAAACAAGAAAGAGCTTCTCAAATGCATTCACCCTATAAACAAGGTGAATGTTTCAAATGTCATACTCCTCATGGAAGCTCTTATTCTCCACTTTTGGTTTCTGGAGAGAAAGAACTCTGTTTTAAATGTCATGATATCAAAAATAAAAAAGCCAAAAGTCACCATTCTCCTTTTATAGAAGGAAAATGTCAAAGCTGCCATAATGGACATGTTTCAGAAGAGCCTAAATTGTTGATTCAACCAAAAGATAGACTATGTTTGTCCTGTCACAATGATATATTACAGGCTTTTCATAAACATCCTCCTGCTCAAAAAGGTAATTGTTTGGGTTGTCATTTACCACATGAAGCAATTCAAAAGAAACTTTTATCTAAAACTGAAAAAGAACTTTGTTTTAAGTGTCATTATAATATAGCTAAAGAAGAGAATCTTTTCAGTGTTCATCCTCCATTTATGCAGGGTAATTGTTCGGGATGTCATAATAGTCATGCTAGTATCCAAAAAAATTTACTTATAGACTCACCCCGGGAGATTTGCCTCCGATGTCATGATAAAGTTGATAAAGAGCTTAGCAAACAAGGAGTACATGCTCCTTTTGCCCGCAAACAATGTTTGATATGTCATGTCCCTCATGCTTCTGATTTTGCTTTTCAGATTAAAGGTCCTCTAGGGATGTTATGTGAACAATGTCATCCTAAAGTGGTACGAGAAATTAAATCAATGCCTTATGTACATCCTACAGCAGAAGAAGGTAGTTGCCAAAGATGCCACAATCCCCACCGGAGTCCTTTAAGAGCTCATTTGCGTAAAGAAGTTAAGGATCTTTGTTTAGATTGTCATCAGGAAATTTCACAAAATTGGTCTCAAGGTGTAGCTCATTTGCCTGCTAAAGAAATAGATGGTTGTCTTAAATGTCATCAGCCTCATGCTAGTCCAAATATAGAACTTTTAACTTTTTCCTTTGATAAAATATGTTTGAAGTGCCACCAAATAACTCCTTCTTTAGTGGAAGCTCATCGTAATATTACTCCTTCACCTGGATCTTGTAATTCGTGTCATGATCCACATGGGGGACTAGATGAGAATCTTCTTTGGCCTTATGAACATCCTCCTTTTGCTAAGGGTCAATGTCAACTATGTCATGGAGGCGCTAAATGAGAGTAATTGTTGTTATTGCTTTTATAGCATGCTTAAATATACTACCTGCGTGGGCTATACAGAAAGAATGTTTTAAATGTCATTCTCAAAAAAATCTAATTAAAAGTAATACACATCTTCCAGTAAAGCAAGTTCAATGTTTGCGTTGCCATCTTCCTCATGTATCTCGTTATCCTAAATTATTAATTGCTCAAACACCTACTCTTTGTTATCAATGTCATCAAGTTTTAGCTAAGCAGCTAAAAGAAGCTCCTTTTGTTCATACTCCAGTTGCTAAAGGAGGTTGTAAACGTTGTCATGAAGCTCATAGTTCACCTTATAAAAAACTTCTTTCTAAAAAAACCAAAGAATTATGTTTTTCTTGTCATCAGGAAGTAAAGAAAAGATATGCTCGTCCTCATCCTCCTTTTGCACAAGGACAATGTCTTCAATGTCATGAGGCGCATTGGGCTAACAATCAAGTTTTTTTGAAAAGGACAGATTCTTCTTTGTGCCTCCGTTGTCATCAGCAAATCCAGACGTTAGCTATTAAACATAAAGTAAAAAGAATTCAAACTTTAGAATGTCTTTCTTGTCATGATCCTCATGGAGGGCAAAAGGTAGGCATTTTGAGGTCTTTTAAACATAAGCCATATACTCAGGGCCAATGTCAGGCTTGTCATTCGAATTTAAAAGCGGGTCCGTATATATGTTTTAAGTGTCATCCTCAAACTCAAAAAGATTTTTATCATCAGCATAATCATTTATTAGGTGGATATGTGAGCAATGCTTGTCTTATTTGTCATGCTCCTCATGTAGCTGGTAATAAACAACTTTTGAGAGATAAACCACAAAGATTATGTCAACAATGTCATGTAGAGATTGCTAAACAACGAGCAGAGAGTCTTTATATCCATCCTAAATGGAAGGAGTGTCTATCTTGCCATATAGCACACGGTTCGGATTCTCCTTCTATGTTAAATGGAGATGGAAATAGTGTATGTGTACGTTGTCATGAAACGCAGGGTAAATTTACACATCCTGTAGGTCCTAAAGTACGTGATCCCCGAAATAAACAGCCGGTAACTTGTGTTACATGTCACAATCCTATGGGGACTAATTTTAAATATAATTTGAGACTATCTGGGGAGGCCAGCTTATGTTTAGAGTGCCACAAAAACTATTAATTTATATTTTATATTTTTATATTGTTTTTGTAATGATGTTACTCATTATCTTTTTAAAACCGCTATTAGTACAAGCAGCTTCTTTAAGATTGAAAATTTCTTTGGATCAAGGTCCTGAAGGCAAAGCTCTTTATCATCCTTTAGGGTTTTATGCAGATCCGTATAATCATCGTTTTTATGTAGCTGATACAGGAAATAATCGTCTACTTTCTTTTAAAGAAGATGGTACCCCTCTCAGAAGTTTTGATGCTGCAGGTGAGCTCAAGGGTCCTTATAGTTTGGTTCGGGACATCCAAGGACGCCTTTGGGTGGTAGAACGTCCTTTTAATTCGCTTACAGAGATAGATCTCAAAGCTCATCGAATAGAAAGACATTACTTAAAATATCAAGGACAAATTGTATTAGTAGATCGAATATTATTGTGGGCTGATAAGCTTTTAGTACTTGATCGCGCTTCAGGAAAAATATTATTATATGATCAAAATCTTGTATTTCTACGGGATTTTGCTCCGAACCAGTCAGGTTTCAAGGGTTTTTTTGATTTCAAAGTAAAAGAAAATGTTTTATGGGGACTTGAAAATTTAAGTGGGCGAATTTTTGCTTTTGATCTTAAAACCGGACAACTTAAAAAAATTATTAAACCTGAGTTTCGTTTAAGTCTTCCTGTTTCTTTTGAGTTGGATAATGCTGGTAATTTTTACCTTTTAGATCGTTATCTCAAACAAGTATTTGTTTTCGGATCTGAAGGAAAATTAAAATATAAGCTTTTTAGAAAAGGTTATCTTCCAGGACAGCTTAATTATCCTTGGCAGCTACTAATATTTAAAGGAGAACTAATAGTTTTAGACGAAGGAAATGGGCGAATAGATGTTTGGGGGCACTAAATGTTTAGGATAGTGCTCGTTTTTTGTCTTTTATGGTCTTTTCCAGCTTGGAGTAGGATTACAGGTTTACCTTGTGGAGAATGTCATACAATGCATTATTCTCAAGGAGGAGGCATCCTTCAACAATGGGGGCAAAGTGGGCCATATAAAGCGTTGGTAACCAAAGATTGTGTAGGTTGTCATACTGGTACTAATACCGGAGCTAACAAAATACCTTACGTGTTATCAATTGATCCGCCAAATTATGGAGATACAGGTACGGAAGGAGGATCAAATACTTTAGCCGGAGGGAATTTTTATTGGGTTCAAACAGAAGACGCCAAAGGCCATAATGTAAAAAACATAGCTTCTATCGACCAATTTTGGTCAACTTCTCCACCTGGTGGACAAGATATGGGACAACAATTAACTTGTGCCGGAAAATATGGCTGTCATGGAAATCCTAATATAGAAGGAGATTTTGAGTCTTTATTAGGAGCTCATCATGCTCGAGATGATATTATTGATGGACAAACTGTTGGTACTAGCTACCGTTTTCTTTATCAAGTTATAGGTTATGAAGATAATGATTGGGAATATCAACCTAGTTCTACACAGCATAATCAGTATTATGGTATTGATAGAGTTAATGATACCCAAAGTGATCCATCTACTATAAGTGCTTTATGTGCTCGGTGTCATGGTGATTTTCATCAAAATATTAGCAGTAATGCTTGGGGATCTCCTTGGTTAAGACATCCTACAGATTATGATTTAGGAAATAAGCCAGTTAATTCAGAATATCGTTCTTATCCTGGTAATTATGGTTCTGGTCCTGCTACTTATTCTGTTATTGTTCCTGTAGCCAGTGAAGATGTTTCTGGTCCTAAAAGTACTGTTAATTTCCAAGATGACACTGTTATTACTTGTCTATCATGTCATCGAGCTCATGGTACACCTTATCCTAGACTTTTAAGATGGAATTATTTTGCTTGGCCAGGAGGAACAGAAATCAATGGTTGTAATGCTTGTCACACTACTAAAGATTAGTTTGCTCTTAATTTGTTTAAATTCTAGTATGTGTTGGGCAGGAAATTATACACTTTCTGCTCATGGAGATCCAATTTATGGGGTTAAAAATTTGAAATATAATAGTTACACTATTTATCACCGAGGAAACTGTGGACATTGTCACCAGCAGCATACGATAGAGAAAAGTCCTCTTGTCATCAATCAGAATCCTTTTGCTCTCTTTGCTTCTTCTTTTAATACTTCTAAAATTAACGGAGATTATCAACAAGAGGATAACTTTTGTTTTTATTGTCATGGAAATCCTTCTCTACAAGATGGAGGTATTAATAATTATGATTATAGCCGTACTTTTGGTGGATATACTACGGGGGGGCCAACTACAATTTTAGAGGCTTTTCAACAAGATTCATTTCATAATCTCTATGATATATGGAATTTTGCTCGAAATACTTTTTCATTCTTTAGTAGTTTGTCTAATCCATGTGTAGCATGTCATAATCCTCATCTGGTGCGACGTATTAAAGTTAATACTACTAATCCTTCGAGTTATACAGTTGTTTCTTTACCTACTAATCATAATGAGCTTTGGGGGGATAATGATGGTGAAAAGATGAGCGATTTTTATAGTGGTAAATATCAAGCACCTAAACATTACCAAAATGGTTATGAGCCAGGCGGAAATACCTCTATTTGGAATGGATCAAATCTTCCAGATTATGTTACATTTTGTATTTCTTGTCATAATACAAATAATACAATTTATAGTACTACTTTAGGGCGCAATTTGATTAAAATAGAATGGATAGATGAAGCGGGAGAAAATGGCCCAGGAGATAAACATGGCAAAAATTTTGCTACCGAAGATGTAGAACTCCATATACCCTATAAAGATAGTCTTTTAGGAATAAATATCGGTTTTGTAACCGCTTGTACAGATTGTCATGAGCCGCATGGTTCTTCAAATCCTTATTTAATAAGACGCGAAGTGAATGGCCGTTTGGTAGAGATTGATCTCAACCAGAACAATGGACTAGGTTGGCTTTGTCGAGCATGTCACATGGACGATCATGATTTTGATCCTGACAATTGGCCTGAAAATTCGTGGCATCATGTTCACCATGGAGGAGGTCCTAGTATTGAGGATCCCCCTTATGAAAATCCCGTTCGATGCGGATGGTGTCATGGAGGTCCTCCTGGATCGAATCCAGTGCCTTGTCTGAATTGCCATATGCATGGCAAAGATGATTCTTGGCTTAAAGATGTGTATTCTAGTTTCTATACCGGGAGGCGATGTTTTTAGAGACCTTTGCAAAATTATTATTGAGAGCACAAACAGATGACATTTTAAACACGTTACTGTGTTTCCAAATTTATTAATCAGAGCAGAAAATACTCGACAAGAGGTTACTTCGTGTTATCCATAGGTATGGACTCTCATAGCTTGAAAAACAAACAAATCGATGCTCGAAAGCTCCCAGCCAAAGCCCAGGAAGCTCTCCGTTTTAGAGCCGTTAACGCCGTATTAGAACAGGGTAAAACCTAAGAGGAAGTAGCTCAAATGTTCGGTGTAGCCAGAACTACCGTTACTTACTGGCTCAAGCTCTACCGAGAAGGAGGGCAGGAGGCTTTAAAGGTCAAAAAGCGAGGGCGAAGGGCAGGAGGAAAACTTTTAGGGTGGCAGGCAGCCACTATTTGCAAGATTATCCGGGACTGTTGTCCTGACCAGGTGAAGCTATCGTTTGCCCTATGGACGAGGGAAGCGGTAGGGCAGCTCATAGAGAGGAAGTTTGGGGTGAAGCTATCGGTGTGGACGGTGGGGAGGTATTTGAGGCGGTGGGGCTTTACGCCGCAGAAGCCATTGAAGAGGGTCTACGAGCAGAATTTGAAGGAAGTAAAGGCCTGGTTTGAGGAGGAATATTTGCGGATCAGAGAAAAAGCACGGGAGGAGGGGGCAGAGATTTGGTGGGGAGATGAGACAGGGATTAGCTCTGAGCATCAAGCTGGGAAGAGCTGGGCTCCGAAAGGGAAGACCCCAGCGGGAGAAGTAAGTGGGAGACGTTTTCGATTCAACATGATTTCAGCTATCAACAACCGAGGGAAGCTGAAATTCATGATTTTTCGGGAGAGGTTTACAACGAATGTATTTATAGAATTTTTGGGAAGACTGGTGAAATCTGGAGAAAAAGGGTGCAAGATTTATTTAATAGTTGATAACCATCGAGTGCATCATGCTAAGAAAGTAAAGGAATGGCTTGAGGCTAGAAAGGATAAGATCGAACTACATTATTTACCGAGATACAGTTCGGAATTGAACTCGGATGAATATTTAAATCAAGATGTGAAGACAAATGCCGTAGGGAGATGAAGGAATAATATATGCCGATGAAGGAATAATATATGCCTTGGATTAAATGTCAACTATTTAATGTGCTTAGATTAATACCTAAATCAGTTTGCAGGCACAACCACAAGTGATCTGTTCCCATGGGAACAAGTTTTAAGAAAAAACGTTTACAAGAGACCTCTTTTTAAGAATATTATGGTGATGCTTTTTCAAAAATTAAAGCATTTTTTTATAATTTTTTTTGTAGGATTATTTGTTTTATGTAATCAGAAAGTTTGGTGTGGACGTTTAAATTTCTTTTTAAATATCCTTGATCCAATAGATTCTGAAGTTTTTATTTATATAGAAAAAATTATTCTTGTATCTAATCACCATAATATTGAAATTCTTGTTAACAAACGAGTTTCTTCTTATAGTGATTTTGCTCAATATTTTTTGGTTACTAAAGAGGTTCCTCCAACAAAATATAAACAAGTCTATATAAAAACTTCTCGGTCAGAACTAAAATTTTCTATTGATTTATCTGTTCAATCTAAAGATAGCATTTGTCTTTTTCTGTTTTGGCATGTCAAAGATAGTATAAAATATAAGAAAGATTTTATTGATTTGCGTCAACAGAAAAAACCAATAGGCGAAGATACTATCTATATTAGTTGTGAAGATATAGATACTATTTTTGCTTTACGTACAGATTTAAATCAAATTCAAGCTTCTATAGGAATTGAGGGTTTTCCTCAGGACTTAGTTCTTAATTCTCAAGAAAAGCTTTATGTTCTTTCTGCAAAAAAGCGATCTCTTTACATAATAGATATTGGTTCTTTTCAGGTAATCGACCGTATTCTTTTACCTTTGCTTACCTCACCAAGATACTTTATTTTATTGCCAAACCAAAAAATTATTGTAACAGATCCTTATAGTCAGTATGTGATTAAATTAGATCTTTCTTCAGGAGAACTTTTAGCTTCTAAGCGTCTTGGCCATCGACCTCTAGAACTTTTTTATGCTTCTCAAGAAAGATTAATTTTTATTTCTTCCCCGTTAGATCAAACAGTTTTTGTCCTTACACCAGACTTGTCTCTGAGGAAACGTTTCTCTGTTCAATCGCCTCGTGGTCTTCTTGCAGTAAAATCTTATCTTTATGTAGCAGAATACGATCCGGGAATGGTAGGAGTTTTTGATCTCTCCTCAGGACAAAATCTTTACAGAATAAAAACTGGTAGAGGCAGTCTCCATATTCACCAGGTTGGGCGTCGCCTTTTTATTACGAATGAAAAAGAGGGAAGTTTGGCTATTTTAAGGTTAGGACAGCGTAGTATATCTAAAAAAATATTTCTCGGAGGGCAGCCCTTTACTCTTACTTCTTGTGCCCGAAGGCGTTGGCTTTATGTAACTGATAGACAAAGACGTGCTCTAATGGTGATTGATTTAACAGCCGAAAAGAAAGTAGGAGAAGTTAAACTTGGGGGGATACCTTTTGGTATTTCATCAAGTACTCAATCACAAGAAGGAGCGCGGGAGTGGCTATTAAACAAACCATTTTTTGTTCCATCTGGCTTTTGATTTTTGGTTTTTATTCCATATCTTTAGGAGTTCAATGCGACACCTGCCACTTAGCAGAGTTAGGGACTTACTTACATTCTCCCTATAGTTCTCATCAATGTGCAGAATGTCATGGTGACAATTCTTCTTTTAGTGTAAGCTCTAAGAAACAGGTAGATCTTTTAGGAGTAAAATGGTTCGATAAAGGAATCTTAGAAAAAGGGACTTCTTTTATTCTTGTTCCTAGAAAGATTAAAAACAAAACATTAGTTTTCCAAGTTCAAAAGTTGAATTATATTATTCTTTTGTCACCAGAAAAGACTAAACCTTTATCATATCTTTCTAAAGATCTAGAAATTGATTATTTAAAAACTTGTGGAATTCAAAATGATATTTGGTGGGAAGCAAAAATTTGTGTCCAATTAAATCAACCGGCAGAAATTGAAATTAATTGTGGAAATTTATATGAGTATCATGATCATTTGTCATCATTTCATCAAATAACTTTGGCAGGTCTTATAAAAAATAAAAAATATAAATGTCAAATAAGAGCTCGAAATATAGAAGGGAAAGAAATTAAAAAGGAATTTTCTTTTCGAGTTGTTCCCCAGAAAGTGGCCAATTTTCCTGTAGGAAAGAAAGTAAAGGTTGAGCTTTATCGTTTAAATACACAAGAATTTCTTATAAGTATTGTAACAGATGGACTAATCTCTTGGAGATTAGGAGAATTGCCATATAAATCCAAGATCATGAGTAATAGGGATCATCCATTAATGTTTTCGCCTATTAAAACCTCTGTAGATGTTTGTTATCGCTGTCATCCTGAACAAAAAATTGGTGTTAGTCATCCAGTAAAAATTCCTTTAAAAAAGGGAATGAAGAAGACGGATTTACCTCTCGAGTCAGGTCTTGTTACTTGTGTTAGTTGTCATGAGCCACATGCAGCTAATCTGCCATACTTATTACGAAAAGAAAACACCTTCCTTTGTCTTTCCTGCCATGATGAACGTTATTATAAATAACCGTTAATTAAAGGTAAAATAGAGGATCAAAAATGGAAAGAAGAAAAAAATTGAATTTACAAGTCAAAAGAGAATTACAACTTTGGATTTTAAGGAGAATGTTATTGATAATATTTTTATCTATTTCAATATCTTTAATCTTATTATATTACTTTAGTTATCAAGAAATTCAAGGATCTTTTTATAAAGCTCATTTAACGATTAGACATGTAAGTGATCTATTGTTGCCAGTAATATTAATTTCAGGCGGATTATGTCTTCTCCTGGGGGTAAGTTTTGCTGTGTTTTTCCCTCAAAAAATAGCTGGTCCTATTTATAGGATAGAGCAGGATTTAAAAGAAGTGTCAAAGGGAAATTTTAATAAAATTTTCCGTTTGAGAAAAACAGATCGTTTTCAAAGTTTAGCTAAGGCAGCTAATGAAGCTTTGGGTAGAGTAAGATATGAATTTGAAAATATAAATAAAGGTTTAAAAAATATAGATATAGCTATTAAAAAAGGAGATATTTCAGAAGCAAAAAGAATTACAAACTCTCTTTTAGAAGACTTAGAGAAACTAGGATTTAAAAAATAGAAAAATTAAGTGTTTTCTAAAAATATTGTAAAATCTTGATGAAACTTAAGAGAGTCTTTGATTAAATAAATTTCTTTCTTGATCTCTTTATAATAAATCTTAAAAGAACTATAAAAGCATTAGACATTTGTAAAATATTCAAAATTCTCATAATAAATCTCATGAAGAACTATAAGAGTTGATATATGTTCAAGAGACCTTTGCAAAACATCTTTTCTTAAGGCCCAATCAAGGATCCGTTTCCATTTTTCGGAACGAAAAATAGGAACGGATCCCCTGTAGTTGTGCTTGCAACGCTGCTCTTAGCCATTTTGCAAAGGTCTCAAACTCATCGATTGGAAACTTTTCGAAGATATCCCGGGTTTGAAAGTCCCGAGTTTGACAGTTACTAGGCAAATTTAGACCTTGCCGAAAAGAACATCCCTTTATTTTCAAGGGTTTCAGAGAATGAAGGGTGTTTATTTTCCCGCCCCAAGGTCATTGCCAACCTC
>Ga0256833_1000851_pt1 | contig 23172 bp, 19 predicted proteins | sample 356284metaG_FD_190535 | JGI IMG/M metagenome (GOLD analysis project Ga0256833, IMG submission 190535) | Hydrothermal vent microbial communities from Mid Atlantic Ridge, Atlantic Ocean - 356-284 | ecosystem: Environmental > Aquatic > Marine > Hydrothermal vents | place: Atlantic Ocean: Mid... | reverse complement strand
CGAACAATAACTATGAGGAAAAACCATGGAACTGACACCACGGGAAAAAGACAAACTGCTGCTCTTCACCGCCGGTCTGCTTGCCGAGCGGCGCAGGGAACGGGGGCTGAAACTCAACTACCCGGAAGCGGTCGCCTATATCAGCGCCGCCATTTTAGAGGGCGCCCGCGACGGCAGATCGGTTGCCGAGCTCATGGAATTCGGCCGCACCCTGCTTGGCAGTGATGATGTCATGGAAGGCGTGGCCGAGATGATCGATGAAGTGCAGGTGGAAGCGACCTTTGCCGACGGCACCAAGCTGGTCACTGTCCACAATCCCATTATTTAGGAGAACCATATGATACCGGGAGAAATCATCACCCCTGGGGGAGAAATCACCATCAACCAGGACAGAGAAACCGTGGTCATTGATGTGGCCAACAGCGGTGACCGGCCCATCCAGGTTGGTTCCCACTACCATTTTTTCGAGACCAACCCGGCTCTGATCTTTGACAGGGCACAAACCCGGGGATTTCGTTTAAACATTGCCGCCGGCACAGCGGTTCGCTTTGAACCCGGTCAGAACCGGCAGGTGGAACTGGTTGCCTTTGCGGGTGAAAGAAAGGTTTATGGCTTTACCGGGGCAATCATGGGACCGCTGGAGGAAACCAGATGAGCACAATAAGCAGACAGGCCTACGCGGAAATGTTTGGTCCGACCACCGGTGACAGGGTGCGGCTGGCCGACACCGAGCTTTGGATAGAGGCGGAAGAAGACCGTACCATTTATGGCGATGAGGTAAAATTCGGCGGCGGCAAGGTCATCCGTGACGGCATGGGTCAGAGCCAGCGTCCATGCGGGGAATGTGTCGACACGGTAATTACCAATGCCCTTATCCTTGACCACTGGGGTATTATCAAGGCTGATATCGGTATAAAAAACGGCCGTATTTCAAAAATAGGCAAGGCCGGGAATCCGGATGTCCAGCCCAATGTTGACGTTGTTATCGGCCCTGGCACCGAGGCCATTGCCGGAGAGGGCATGATCCTGACCGCCGGCGGTATTGACGCCCACATCCATTTCATCTGCCCGCAACAGGTGGAAGAGGCCCTGATGAGCGGCATCACCACCATGCTGGGCGGCGGCACCGGTCCGGCGACGGGCACCAATGCCACTACCTGCACGCCGGGTCCCTGGAATATCCACCGCATGCTCCAGGCAGCAGATGAGTTGCCCATGAATCTCGGCTTTCTCGGCAAGGGCAATGCCAGCCTGCCTGAACCGCTGGCTGAACAGATTCAGGCGGGAGCCATGGGCTTGAAACTGCATGAAGACTGGGGCACGACTCCGGCAGCGATTGACAACTGCCTGAGTGTTGCTGAAAAAATGGATGTCCAGGTTGCCATCCATACAGACACCTTGAATGAATCCGGCTTTGTTGAACAGACCATGGCCGCGTTCAAGGATCGGACCATTCACACCTATCACACCGAAGGCGCGGGGGGCGGCCATGCGCCGGATATTATTCGTGCCTGCGGCCTGGAAAACGTCCTGCCCTCCTCCACCAACCCGACCAGGCCCTATACGGTCAACACGGTTGACGAACACCTGGACATGCTCATGGTCTGTCACCATCTGGACCCGAAGATTGCCGAAGATGTTGCCTTTGCCGAATCACGGATTCGCCGGGAGACCATAGCCGCTGAAGACATCCTCCATGATCTTGGCGCTTTTTCCATGATCGCCTCCGACTCCCAGGCCATGGGCAGAGTGGGCGAGGTGATTATCCGTACCTGGCAGACCGCCCACAAAATGAAAACCCAGCGGGGCAGCCTGGCAGGAGATCCGGCCCATCACGACAACCTGCGGGCAAAACGATATATTGCCAAGTATACCATCAACCCGGCCATTTCCCATGGTATCAGTCACGAGGTCGGCTCGGTGGAAATGGGAAAACTGGCCGATCTTGTTCTCTGGAAACCGGCCATGTTCGGGGTCAAGCCCAGCCTGATAATCAAGGGCGGCATGATTGTTGCCGCACCCATGGGTGATGCCAATGCATCCATCCCCTCGCCACAGCCGGTACATTACCGCTATATGTTTGGCGCTCTGGGAGGCGCCCGGGCTGCGACATCACTGAGTTTTCTCTCCAAAGCAGCCGTGGACACCGGATTGGCCGACCGCCTGCAGCTCAAAACAACCATAAGCATGGCCAAGGGGTGCAGAAATATAGGCAAGAAAGACATGATCCATAATGATTATCTGCCGCTCATCGAGGTTGACTCCCAGACCTATGAGGTTCGGGCCGACGGCGAACTTCTCACCTGTGAACCGGCACGGATACTGCCCATGGCGCAACGATATTTTCTCTTCTAAGTCCTATCCATGCTCAAATTTACAAAAAAAGTAATCGGCAACAACCGAAAATCCTCTACCACGCTCACCCTCCCCTGGAAAAGCCGCACCAAAAGCCGCCAGCGGGTGCGGCTTGATAACGGTACGGAGGCAGGGCTTTTTCTTGACCGTGGCATCATTCTGCGCGGCGGCGACAAATTGCAGACAGAAGATGGCATAACCATTGAAATCAAGGCGGCAGCGGAAACAGTCTCCACTGTCCATTGCAGTGATCCTCTGCAACTGGCCCACATCTGCTACCACCTTGGCAACCGGCATGTGGAACTTGAAATTTCCGCAACCAAGATTCGCTACCCCCATGATCATGTTCTTGACCAGATGCTCATAAAAATGGGACATCAAGTGCTGGTAGAGCAGGCTCCCTTTGAACCCGAAGCAGGAGCCTACTGCGGCCACCACGATCATCATCACCATGACTGACTTACATGCCCTGATACGACTACTCCACCTTGTCAGCCCTTCGCTGCCCACCGGAGCATACAGCTATTCACAAGGACTTGAATGGGCTGTGGAATCCGGCTGGATTACAAATAAAGACAGTCTTGGAGACTGGCTCGAACACCTTGTGGGCCAAGCACTGGCCGGGGTTGATATTCCAATCCTGGCCGGAATGTATAAAGCCGTGGCAACCAATCAACCGGAAACACTTGAACAGTGGTGCCAACTGCTTCTGGCCTGTCGGGAAACTGCAGAACTACGAGAGGAGGAGCAAACCAGGGGCAAAGCGATGACAACCTTGCTTAAAGGACTTGATCTGGACGGAATTGATATTTTCAACAACATCCAATCCTGTCAGCTGGCCGGATTTGCTTTTGCTGCAGTATGCTGGAATATTCCCCTTGCAGATGCCGCCACAGGATACACATGGGCCTGGCTTGAAAACCAGGTGCTTGCCGGCATGAAGATCATCCCCCTGGGACAGAGCGACGGCCAGCGTTTGCTCAATGAACTCTCATCACAATTACCGCAAACCGTCGAGCACGGACTGCAACTCCGGGCATCCGAGATAGGCGCATCCTCACCTGCCCTGGCCCTGGCATGCAGCCTTCACGAAACGCAATATACCCGACTGTATCGGTCGTAATCGGTATAAATGTGCCAAATTGAGTAACGGCAGACCACAACATTTCGTAACAAATGCAAAACATCAGGAGAACAGAGTGACCTATCCATCACCCCTGCGTCTTGGCATCGGCGGCCCGGTGGGTTCAGGCAAAACCGCCCTTATTGAAGCCCTGTGCCTCAAGATGCGGGACACCTATCAGATCGCAGTTGTCACCAATGATATCTACACCCGCGAAGACGCCGAATTTCTCACTCGCAGGCAGGCCCTGCCCGCAAATCGGATTATCGGAGTGGAAACAGGCGGCTGCCCGCACACAGCCATTCGGGAAGATGCCTCCATGAACCTTGCTGCCGTAGATGAACTTATCAGCCATTTCCCCAGCCTTGATCTCATTATCATCGAGAGTGGCGGCGACAACCTGAGCGCCACTTTCAGTCCGGAACTGGCAGATCTCGCCATCTATGTCATCGATGTGGCTGCCGGTGATAAAATCCCCCGCAAGGGCGGCCCCGGCATTACCCGCTCGGACCTGCTGGTCATCAACAAGATGGACCTTGCTCCCATGGTTGGAGCCTCGCTTGCAGTCATGGAGACGGACACAAAAAAAATGCGCGGGGAGAAACCCTTTGTCTTTGCCAACATGAAGACCGGAGAAGGAGTGGAGCAAATATTTGCTTTTATCTGCGAGGAGGGTATGCTGCAGGCAAGGTAGCGTGCCTTTCTTTCTTCTAACCCGGATCAACCGGATAACGATATCCTGGGTTATCCGGGCTAATGCCTTACTTCTCATTTCCTGTGATAAAAAAAGAAGAAAATGAACCTGGTAGGTCTGCTTGAGTGAAACGAAAGCGGACAAATAGCAACCACTACTTTTGTCCGCTTTCGTTTCACTCAAGCAGACCTACTAAACTCCCCATTCATCATTCGATATTCGTCTCTCCCCTGCATGCATTGCTCAATGACTTCGGGCCAGGCGAAAGCCGATATTAACGTCGCTAAAGCCGGGATGGAACCAGAAACGGAAGGCGGAGCGATCATCTCCGCCGTCGCCGTCCCAGGAACCGCCGCGCACAACACGGTCCTCTCCCTTTTCCGGCCCCTTCGGATCAGTGACCGAATCCGCCCCCAAGTCTTCCTGAAACCAGTCTTTACACCATTCCCAGACATTGCCATGCATTTCATACAAGCCCCAGGCATTACAGGGCAGCGTTTTCACATCCACCGTCTGCTCGCGATACTCACCCTTTGTCCCATAATTATACGGGTAATTACCGTTATAATTCACCTGATTCGGAGTGATATTATCCCCGAAGGAAAAAGGCGTTATGGTGCCTGCCCGGCAGCCATATTCCCACTGGGCCTCGGTGGGCAGGCAAACAGACAGCCCCGTCACAAGCTCGTTTAATTGGTCAATAAACTCCCGGGCATCATCCCAGCTCACAGATTCCACCGGCCTGTGCCTGCCTTTAAATTTACTGTGGTTTTTCCCCATCACCAGTTGCCATAACTCCTGGGTCACCGTGCTGTCTGCCAGCCAGAATCCTTTGCTTAAGATCACATTATGCGGTGTTTCTTTTCCTGACCACACCCTCTCCCGTTCCGGCTCATCCCCTGGCGAGCCCATCATAAAACTTCCCGGTTCCAGCCAGCGAAATTTCTGACGCACCCCTTTAATGGTAAAAGACATCCAAAGGCCGTATCTATCCTCTCCCCAGTCAGAGGCCCAAGATTCGGGGAAAGTGGGTGGTGATAAGCTGTTCTGATTCATATTTATTGTTACCGATTGAACCGCAGAATATTGAACAAGGAATAACGAATTACGAGGTGAACGACCAAGGCGGGCTCAATGCCCGCAACCCAATAAATCGTACAAAATGCAGGTCTGGTTGAGCTCCGCGAAAACCGGACAGAAGTGATGGTTGTTATTTGTCCGCTTTCGTTTCACTCAAGCAGACCTACTTATAACTAAGGCGGGTTCACCCGCAACCAAAATTTGGCAGGAGCGCGCCTCTGCGCGCGATAATCGTTCCGAGTGCAACAAACGCCAATCGCCCGCAGATAAGCGAGCCTGCGAGACTTCGGGGGCTGGCTCCTACAGTGTGCCTTAAAAATTTCTTGTTTTTTATGACAGAAAATAGAGAGTAATGCACTAAACTCACTGGGAAAAACACAACGGCTTTTCCATGGCTCGACAAACTGTTTTTTCCTCCCCATTCAATATTCGATATTCCTCTCCCCTGCATGCATTGCTCAATGACCTCGGGCCAGCCGAAAGCCGATATAGTCACGGCGATCGCCGGGATGGGCCCTGACACGGATAGCGGAGCGAACAAACCTGCCGTAGTTGAGCCAAGAGCCGCCGCGCACAACACGGTTTCCACCCTCTTCCGGCCCCAGGTCCTCCAGAAACCAGTCCTGACACCATTCCCAGACATTGCCGTGCATTTCATACAAGCCCCAAGCATTACAGGGCAGCGTTTTCACAGCCACGGTCTGCTCACGATACGCTCCCTTTTTCCCATCATTATACGGATAATTTCCGTCATAATTCACCTGTTCCGGAGTGATCGTATCCCCGAAGGAAAAAGGGGTTATGCTCCCTGCCCGGCAGCCATATTCCCACTGGGTCTCGGTTGGCAGGCAAACAGACAGCCCCGGCATAAGTTTGTTTAATTTGTCAATAAACTTCCGGATGTCCTCCCAGCTCACAGTTTCCACCGGCCTTTGCCTGCTTTTAAAATTACTGGGGTTTTTCCCCATCACCAGTTGCCATAACTCCTGGGCCACCGTGCTGTCCGCCAGCCAGAATCCTTGGTTTAAGATCACTTTATACTGTGTTTCCTCATCAAGTCGCTCCGGCTCATCCTCGGGCGAGCCCATCATAAAACTGCCCGGTTCCAGCCAGCGGAACCGCTGAATAATACCTTGTATCTCAAGATCCGCAAAGAGACCAAAGCGGTCCCTGCCGACACGGCTTGCCCAGCCGGGTTTTTGAAAGCAGGTGCATTCGAGGATCTCCCGCCCGGTATGGAACTGAACGGGCTCCTGTTGCGGCGATAGAGAAAACGCATTGTCAACAGGACGCCAGGGGCCATTTTTTATACGATACAGGGGCTGTCCCCTGACAATATAACGCTGGTCTGTGAGTCCCCGGATAATTGATTGCTCTCCGGTCTGAAAAGCTCTGCATCGCAGCATTTGTTCAGCCTGGGCCACCACCATAAAACCGGATGATTCGTCCCCGATGGCCCAGCGAATTTTATCCGGATCACAGCCGGCCGGCAAGGTGTCGGGGAAGCCCTGTTCCAGCTCTTCTCTATAGGCAACAGGGTAGGCGGTATGCAGCAGGTCATCATCCTGCTCCCAGTCTGCCTGATCCTGGTTTTCTAAAAAAAACCGCAGAAAGGAACAGGTCAGGCTGGAGATTCCGCTTTCCGCTCTCCAGGCTCTGCCTATAATTGCCTTTAATGTGCTGCGGGCCTGTTTTGCATCCTGCCCGGTAAGCGATGCGCCGATGACCTGCTGGACGGCAAGAAAATCGGCAGGAAACCCTTTAAAAGACTCGACCACCGTTTGCAGCACGTCCTTTTTCCATTGCGGTGGTTTTTTTCTGAACATTTCTCTGAAAGGCTGCACCTGCTCTTTTTGCCAGGCGGCAAAGGAGCCACTCAAGATAAAAATATCGTTCATCTCCCATATATTGGATTCCAGCGCGGCGGATGAATGGGGCAGAAAGCGTGTTCGCAATGTGCGCAGCAGACCCGGTGTGAACAGGGCTGTGCAGGAAAGCATGACCTGGAGTTCCTTAAGTTTTTGCTCTTCTTCCTGTTCGTCTTTCTGGGAGCGTAGACCTTTGCCCTGCCTGCCTGCGCCAATATGGCGGGAAAACAGGGCCCGATCATCCCAGGGCTGAATGGCTGCCTTGCGCCGCAGTTCGGCGGAACAGTTCTGTCCGGCAGCGGGCGAGAAGACAAATACCTTTAGTTTTCTGCCATTGAGTTTTGTTATAAACCCGGCCCAGGCAGGACTGACCTCTCCCCCGCTTTTCAACGCATCCAGATCCCCCAGGATCAGGACACAGCCATATTCCGAAGGGGGAATATAGATGTCGGCTCCGGGAGAATCGTCCAGATACCATCCCTGCCACGCCCCGCCCGGATAGTCGGTAAAACGAAGAATTTTCAGACGGCGGGAACCGATCCGATTGTTCATTTTTTCCACAAGGCGCATAAAATCTGCCCGAAACGGGAAGAGATGCGAAGAGGTATCGACAATGATATGGATATCTTCTGCCCAGCTATTCTGCCATTTTCGCAGGCGCACCGGCATGGGACGTCCCTGGGCAACTGTTTTAATGATCTTTTGAATATCCGGACGGCTTGTTCTCCGGGCACGGGAGAGATCGTTGATCAGCATGGGCCAGAGACGTTTCATGGCAACAAGCTGCTTTGGCGGGGCTGTGCGGGTGTGGGCTCCGGTATCCGATGGCGGTGATGAAGTATCATGCAGCCAGGCGGGGGCGGACTGTTTCGGCTCCGGCAATTCAGTCCTTGCCGTTACCCGCCAGAAAGGCCAGGGAAGATAGCTTCCGGCAGGGGGATGCGTGGTTTCCCGTTGTTCCTCAAGGGGGGTTGTCTCTTTATTGATACCGTTGCTGGAAGAATGCGGTTCGGGTTGTTTCTTTTCCCGTGCGGAATCCTGTTTTCGTTCATACCCCAGCCATTGGGCGACCGGCGCCAGCAGCGCATCTCCTCCCTGCTGCCAGGCCAGGGCCAGGGCAGCGAGCCCCGGTTTGCCCCTGGACATATCGGGATCTGATAGCATCATCAGCTTTTTTTCAAAACAAACTGCGAAATCTTGTCTAAAATATCCGGCTGTTCCGAGGGGGGAGCGATACTGAGAGCACCGAGCAGATCAAGGTATTCGGCCAGACCGGGTCGGTAACGATTCTGTTCTTCGGCCAGGTTGCGCTCTTTCCAGACCAGCTTGGCCGCCTGATCGTATATTGCAGGAGCCAGATCGGGAAAATGGAGTTTGCCCCGCTCGGCCAGCCAGCTCACCCGTTTCTCGTCGCTCTTTTCCAGTTTGAGTTCAAGCTCCAGACAGCGGCGTAAAAAAGGCAGGGGCAGATCGCGTTCCTCATTGGTGGTGATAATGGTTAAAACCGGCTGGGACACCTGAATTTCCCGGCCAAGAAGCGCCACTTCAAAACAGTGGTTCCCAAAGGTTTCAAGCAGGCCGTTGGGCAGGTCCGGGTCTGCCTTGTCGATTTCATCAATCAACAGCACGCAGCCATTACCTGGCTGCCAGGAGTTAGGTGCTGCCGGACATCCGGCAGTGGATTTGGCTTTCTTCAATGCCTTTTCAGCTTCCGTCCAGTTAAAGGCCCACCAGACAGGGCCGGGAGTGATATATTTTTCCACGGCAAGATCCGGCGGCGCTTCCCCCGGGTTACTGCAACAGCAGAGCTGGGCATCGGCAAGCCTCTGCACGGCATCAAAACGGAAATGGAGGTCATCCAGTTCGGTATTGCCCTGGATAACCTTTTTCACCATGGGCCAGCCAAGATGTGCGGCAATGGCTCCTGCCAGCGCACTTTTGCCGGTTCCCGGCTCGCCGCGCAGCAGCAGGGGGCGATCATTGGCATAGGCCGCCCACAGCGCGTTGCACATATCCTCTTCAAAGATATAGGCTGTTCTCCGGCCCGATGCATCCGTTTTGTCTACGTTGAGGTTTTCGGGGTGAAAATCAGCTATTTTTAGTTTTTTTGTCATTTTTCCATCCTGTCTGTCATCCATGATGAATTTCTGATAAGTACCCTAAGATATCGTCTGAATTCACCGTCAAGACGGGAGGCACACCGGACACTCCGTCACCTTTTCCAACCACAACAAACTGTACAGCCTTATTCGAAACGGAATTAATTTCATGAAAAACACCAATCTCCTTCATTTTTTCATATTCATCTTTTGGAATTATGTAAAAATAGTGTCGCCCTCTCCGTTTCAAGTTGCTAAAACGGCCTTTCAGGGTCTTCATGAGATCATTATTGTCAGTGATCATTTCACCTTCAAGACTTGTATGAGTGATATCTTCATAAAATGTCCGTAGATACGACTCGAGGACATATTGAGTTTCTTGCGAAAAAGGAATAGACGGATTTGATCGAATAAAATGTTCCGGTTCTATACTGGCGTTATTAGCCCGATACATGGCCGGCCGCTTACCTAATCTGGCAAAAACAATTTCTATCTCATACTTATCCGTTAAACCGGCAGCTTCCAGACCATATCCATTTTCAATGGAGTGCTTTAAACGAAACTCATTCATAATCCACCAACCAGGATTAATTGCATAGATGAGAAAATAGCCAAAAATCTCCTGAAAGTACGCTTCCATTACCTCATTAAAAGTGCAAGCATTTCTCGAATCAACAAGCTTCTCCATACTGCCTAATGGATCTTTTTCGAATAATTTTGTGCTGCAAGAGGAACTGTTTGCTGAACAATTGAGTTTGCTTGCAAGAAATTGAATAAATTGTTCAAATGAAGATGATGCCAATCTGCTTTCAACTTTCCGTATAAGTTCTTTGCGAAAGTGCTCAAATTGTTCCTTATTATAGTTATTTGCCGTTTCCAGGAATGTGGTGATAAATGTCTTAAAATTATCTTCCTTATGCCACTCGGCATCTTTTTCATTTACGCCCGCCAACCTTTCCATAACTTCTTTTCTGCCGTACTCCAGCAGATCTTTCAAATCTTTGTCTGATTTATCTTTGACTCTTTCCCTTAACAGTTCATCATCCGCCTTAAAAAGCATCCATTTCTTACGGTCTGCATCGTTAAAAAAAAATGCTGCAAAAAGAGGAACGAGCCGACGCTCCAGGAAACCGGAGTGACAGATACCGACGAATTCAAGCACACAATTTTCGGATTGAAAATACTCTTCACTGAAAATACAGACAACAAAAGGTGCACTGCTGAGTGTATCCATATATTCATAAATATTGGCCTGGTATGGTATGTCGCAGGCATCTATATAAGGGCGCAGGCACGGATGGGCTTCACAGGCATTATACAAAGCCTGCGCTACCTCCTTGTCTCTGGCCTCGCGCTGGGTATACGAAATATAAATATCTACCTGGTCCGGTAGATAGGGGTATTCTGGAGCAGGCATTACATTTCCCGTTTTAACGGCTTATCAGAAGGAAGATACAGGCAATCACGATGAGACCGATAACGGGCAAATAGAAGTATTTGAGAGTGTCTGACATCCTTACCTGCGAAACAGTGTCCACATCATCCAGAAAAGATGATGTATCCATGGAAAAATCAACTGCGTCATCGTCCTGCAGGCGCACATGATCATACAGTTTTCGAAACAATCTTTCCTGGTGCAGATAATACCCATCCAGCAGCCAGAACATGACCACCGGCAGCAAGGCAATCAGCGTCAGCAAGGCATGACTGTCTTTATTGGCGGCCAGGGCAATAACCGCCGCTGCCAGAGTGACGCTCCAGCCCTTGAGCAGAAAGGAATTTCCGGCCATGCGGCTGATCACCGCCTGAATCATTTCCAGGTGTTTAAGTTTCTTTTCCATGACATATCCCCCTTGATTAACGACAAAAAATCAGGCTCCGGATTCACCATCAATTCACTTTTAAGCCATTTCCCCTGAATTTGCAATATGATGCAAACATAATCATCCGTATTCTCAGCGAATTGGACAACAGAATCCATTACAGGCATCTTCCCTTCAGAGTTCCGTTTCCCGACACTGTTCGCAGGCTGAATAAACCGGGTCGGGTACAAATTACATTGGCTCGGTTCCATATCCGGCCGGATAAGGTAGGTCTGGTTGAGCTCCGCGAAACCAGACAAAAGTAGTGGTTGTTATTTGTCCGCTTTCGTTTCACTCAAGCAGACCTGCAATGGATCCCTGCTTATCAGGCAATGCTCGAAACAAACGCTGAGGGATACGATGATTAGTTCCAAAAAGAACACCTGTAGGAGGTGATGACCCGTAAACAACGGTACGGATCATCGGTGATCAACAATCGCTTTTCAGGTCGGTGCGCCAAGGGAAAAAAGAAGCGGCGTCCCAGTGGGCCTGCCTCCATTCCTCCATTACGATAGTCAGCCGGGACAATTTACAGGGTGGTATTTACTTTTCATGCTCCTTGTTCCTTGAGCAGGAGCCATCTTTTCATGACAGGATCAACGATTCTCCATATTTTTTCCTGTTGTTCAATAAGATCAAGCCGGAGCAGTTTATTCTTGGCTGCCTGGGCGCCGCCTATTGAACCGAGACGATGACGCTGGATATACTCCTGAGCAAAAATTGATTTGCCTGGCTCTTGTGCTATGGCGTGTAACAGCCCGATTTGTCCGGGAGCAAGCCCTAAAAAAATTCCTTCAAAAATTGGTGTCTCATTTTTCAGCAGGAGCTGTATTCCTTTATCCAGATCCGGTGGAGACACCTCCTTGTCCACAATATCAAAGATAAAATAAGCTAATTTTTGCGCATAGTAAGGAAAGCAGTCCACAACGGCGACCAGTTGCCGGGCGATATTTAAAGGACATTTTTTTCCATGGGCAGCAAACTGTTGTTCTATAAAAACCGCAAATTCCTCTTCCGGGAGCGGGGCCAGAGCATAATTTATGGCGCTTTTAAAAAACGATCGCTGTTCTTCATTAAAAATAGAAAGCAAAATTCTCCTGCGGCTGCCGACAAAGATGTACGCTGCCTGGTGCTGCTGTATATACTGCCGCATGATACCTTCAATTTTAAGGGAATCCGGAAGCGTTGTAATCTCCTGGAATTCGTCAAGAGCCAGATGAACGAGTTCGCCACTCTCCCTGATAAACTCACCAAGCGATTCCAGCACATCTTCCAGCAATGCAAATCCGGTTAATCCGGTGGGCGCCATTTGCACACTGATGGAAAATCCTTTTTCTTCATCCGGCGTCATTATGATATTTGGCCGAAAACTCTTTATTGCCCCGGCAGCCTTTCTAAATAACGTATCCCTTTTGTGTGTCTCCCTAAACACTGCTTTTGCCAGCCTTGCGGCCACATCTTCCACCGATATAATCCCGTAAAAATCCGTATAAATACAGATGGCGCCTGCATTAGCCAGCTTGTTTTGCACCCTTTTGACAAGTGAAGTTTTACCAAATCTGCGTGGTGAATACAGGACAACATTAGCCAGTGATTCGGCATGGGCTGTTAATTCTCTTAATTCTTCATCCCTGTTACAAAATGGCCCGTCCGTGGGTAATTCCCTGAAAAAAAATGGATTTTTCTTACTCATCATTGCCCCCATATCATATATTTGCTTATAGATATTGTAATGCAATATCTATGATTGAGCAATAACCTTTCCCGAATAAAAAAAGAGCATCTATGATAAATTGGACCATTCAGGTTCATCAAACCGGGCGTCCGCTTTATTCATGACTATACAACAGGTTGTATATGGAGCGCGCGCTCCCTCGTAGCGTCGCTCGCGGTGCCACGGAACCTGTGAGTAGCGTTTTCATCGTTACCCGGAAGAAGTGGAACAAATATTTGCCTTTATCTGCGAGGAGGGTATGCTGTCAACTGGTTGATACAGACAGACAACCCTTCTCTTTTCCCGCAACTACTCACAGCCACGCCATCTTTGCACGATCGCGCCTGCCCGCATAACGGACTATAGCGAACAGACGCGCTTGCGCAAATATGACGCAGCTGTAAGCAGTTACAGGTCTGAGGTAATGAAAACGCATAGTTATTTGCCCTGTGAGGAGTTACCTTTTCCCGCAATATCCGTTCACATGAAGAAAAAACTTGTCCTCATCGGCGGCGGCCATGCCCACATGATGCTGCTTGCCCATCTTGGTGACTTTGTCAAAAAGGGTATACAGGTCACCGTGATCCAGCCCTCCGAATACCATTATTACTCCGGCATGGGCGCAGGTATGCTGGGCGGTACGTATAGTGCCGATGCGATTCGCTTCCAGACGAAAAAGGTGGTGGAAAAACAGGGCGGCAGGTTTATTCTGGACAGAGCCGCTACAATTGATCCGGAAAAAAGAGTGGTGATTCTTGAAGGCGGCAATCGGAAAATCGGCTATGATGTGCTTTCCTGTAATGCGGGTTCATATGTCCCGGATAACCTGCTTGCGGCTTCTTCACTTGATACGGTTTTTCCGGTGAAACCCATCGAAGGGCTGGCCCGGGCAAGGGAGCAGATAGTCAGCCGGGGAAAGATCAGCCCCTTAAGGGTGGTCATTGTCGGCGGTGGCCCGTCATCCATGGAACTTGCCGGTAATATTCACCAACTGGCTAAAAAAGAAAATTTATCTGCAGTCACCATCACCATTATTGCCGGCCATGCCATCCTGCCCCACGCCCCCAAACGGGTACGCCTGCTGGTGGAGCGATCCCTGCGCAGGCGCGGCATCACCATCCTCACGGGTGTGCGGGTGAAAAAAATAGCGAAAGATACCCTGGAACTATCCTCCGGCAAGACCATGACCGCTGATATACTGTTTGCGGCCATCGGCGTGCGGCCCTCTGCAATTTTTGAAGAATCCGGGATGGAAATCGGCCCTGACGGCGGCCTGCGGGTCAACAAATACCTGCAGAGTGTCGCCCATAAGGAAATATTCGGCGGCGGCGACTGTATCTATTTTGAACCGCACCCCTTGGACAAAGTGGGTGTGTATGCAGTTCGCCAGAATCCCGTTCTTCTCCATAACGTTATGGCCTCTTTTGAAGGCTCTCCCCTTGAAGAATTCCATCCCGGCGGCAGATATCTGCTGATTTACAATCTGGGTGACGGTTACGGAGTATTGCATAAATGGTCACTGTCTCTTGGCGGCCGCCTGCCGTTTCTGCTCAAGGATTACATCGACCGCAGGTTCATGCGCAGCTATCAGGTGTTGGAGCAATAATGGTGGCGCCTGTTTTTATCTGTTGGCCGATCGGACAAAACATACCTGACAAAACCGTTAGAATTCCTCTATCTGCTTTCTAAACCTGGCCAACTGGGCCGCCCTGATCTTTTCCATATCAAGGTGATAAATATCGGAGGGAAAGAGAAATTCGGCCACACCGGTATCAAAGATGCGTTTAACCTCATATTCGTCATGGGCCACGTCCCGCTGATAGATATAGTTCAGATATGATTTGTTGGTGTGAATAATAAATTCCACCCGCATGCCGCCCAGTCGGGCAAAAAATTTAAGCATGGGAGTTTTAGCCGAACTGCCGGTAGCGGTACCTTCATACCGACCGCCGGTCAAAGTGTCGGAGATATCTTCCAGAGTCATAAACGAATTCGCCTTAACCGCGCTTCTGGTTAAATGACGGAGAAAACGTTTCACATCGCTCACTGAATTGAGCACCGCCATCAGTCCCAGCTCATCATCCACGGCCGTGGCAGGATTTTTTTCATTTTTCCGCAGGAGCTTCAAAACCTTGGCAGATGGAGGTTTTTTACGAATAGTCACGTATATGGGAACATCCCAACCCTCATCATTAAAACGGCGCCGCTTGATCAATGTCATTTTTTCCCCGGCAGAGGGAACAATCTCCCTGGCCTCATTTTCCGCAAGAACGCAGACCTCGGTGCAACTGAAATCTTTTCGGCTGTGGCGGCTGTACAGATAGCTGATCTCAAGATCGCCTATTTTCAACGTCGGACTCCAGACATAGTCATTTAAAAAACGTAAAAAATCGGCAAACTTCTGTTCTATTCCGGTCTCCCGCTCCCGCTGATCAATGGAACCGGCCAGACCCATGAGTACCAGTTTTCGCTTGGCCTCAAAACGAGCCTTTTGATGGAACCGCTCATCAAAGAGAATGAGAAGCAGATCCACAGGGTCATGTGTGGTTTCGATTTCATTTGTTGTCTCAATATGGGAACTGTACGGCGCCAGCACCTTGGCCCGCAGGGAGTTGATAACATCATCCGCTGTCCGGGCATAGTCATGCAGATGCCGGTCAATCAATTCCGCCTGGGCCTGGATGCCGAACATATTGCCAAGAAGATTATGAGCCCTGCCGGCCGTTTGCTTGCGCAGATCCCGATTATGGATCAGGGACAGGATTTCATCAAAGGAACCCACCCCTAAAAAATCGAAAATCTGATTGCGAACCGCCCGATACTTGGTTTTCATCAGGTGGTCGCCCCGAATCGCCCGAACCCACTCTTTCGACGAACACGAAAACGGATGAACAAAGGGCGGCATATCACCAACTGCAAAAGGGCCATCCTGCAGCATGGCGGAAAAGATTGATGTACTCTGCAAGATACTCATGGAGCCCCCATAGATAAAGAGTTAAGTGCCACGGAAATACACATATATCCAAACAATGTGCTGGTTCTTTCCGCACTGTCCGAAAGTGAGCCGATCTTATCAGACAAACATCAAAGACCGATTAACTTGTACCAAAAAAGACAGCGACTGCCCATGGATTCATGTTGATACACTCCACAGACAGCCGCACACAGGGGGACAGGTGTCTTCCCTGCCCCAAGTTCGTGACGGTCACTCTTTATTACGGCTGGCCGATCAAGTCCGGCGGTATCTCTTTAAAACGAAAAACTCGCCGAAACGCCGCCGTAGAAAAAACTGGAATCATCGCCATCTGCGCTGGCCGCCTCCAGAACATCCTGGGCATCACCACCAAGGGCAAAGGAATAATACAGTTCCGGCGTTATCACAAGATTGTCCGTTACCGTGTAACTCAGACTCATGGACAGGACGCCGTCATGAAAGTCACTATAGGAAGAGGCGGGATCATTGGGGTCGGCCAGAGTGGATTCATCATCAGCTGCAAGATAACTGACCTTGGCGCCGACATTGAGCGCCAGGTTGTCCATCAGGTCAAAGGAATGGGAAACATCCAGGGTGATATACCAGCCCGGAGCAGAGGCAATTTCCCGATAAACGGTTAGAGTGGGGGAACCGATAACATCAACACTGAGACCACCATAAATTTCCTGGGAGTCATCCGCACCCTCCAGAGCATAATAGATATAGCCAACAGTATATCCCAGTAATCCATAGGAACCATCATAGGAAACCGTCATGTCCGTTTCGTTCCAGTTATTCCCATCCTCACTATAGAGATCTGTAGTCTGATCGGTATCAAGATTACCCCAGAGATTAAAACCAAATCCCTTATAGCCGACGGTTACCGACGGTTGGATCACCAGACTGTCCTTGCTGAGTTCATACCCCCGCCAGACATATTTGGAATACAGACCAAGGGTAAAATCAGCGGTTGGGGCATCTGTTTCCGCACTCAGGGCTGCAGGGGGCCCCATGGTCACCATGAACATTGATCCAACTAGGGCCACGGACAACATGCTTGTTCCAATTCTCATCTCTTCTCTCTCCTGGTAGTGGTTTTATATTTCGGGCATTTTCTTCAGTCACGAAAGACGCTGCCTCAACCCAGGTCGATCAATCCAATCGACTATAAGGCAGCTCCTCATCCAATACACCCGTTTCCAATACCGGGTTGCATTTCAATACCCATGCCACAAAAATGTCTTTTTTCTCAAAAAACTGAAAAATAACATTAAAACATAATGTTAAGTTACAACAAAGCACACACACCATAAAGAGTAGCGAACAACAGGAACCTCATTCATACAATTACGTGATATGCTGCATGTAATAATATCATAAATGTATAAATGGAGATGGTGGTTTCCGCGGCTAAAATGACCCGGGGTGAATGAAGGTGGGGTGGCGTGCAGAAGAGAGATAAAAATACCCCGACAGCTGATTATCTGCCGGGGATTGAATGAGCTATTCACCTAAATTGAGCGATTTTCATTTCGCCCCAATCTGCAACAATTTAGGAAAAAACACTTATAATTATTTATTTTTTATAATTTGCAGATGGGGGTGAAACGCTCAATTTAGGATTCAATCAACAAATAGAGAACTGAAGATTTCAAGAGAGGCTATTTTGTATCCTGGACTTTCTCTTTTACTGTCTGGGCGGCATGCTCGGTAGCTTCAGCCGCATCATGAACAACTTGCTTTCCTGTGTGAATAGCCTTGTTGCTCATATCAACGGCAGCAGCCTTTGAAGATTCCAACGTTTTCCCGGCAGCCGCTGTTGCCTGCCCGGTCATCTCTTTTGTGGATTCTGCAGCCGCATGAGCGGCATCCTTGGCCTTCTGCAAGGCCTCGCTCGCTGTACTCTTTGCGGCCTCGGCTGCTTCCGCCGCCGCTTTTTCGGCCGCCTCTACCGCCTCACCAGCAGCCTGCCTGGTCTTTTCCACCCCATCTTTTGATGCCTCCATAGCGCCATGGGCTGCATCCCTGGTCGTCTGAACAGCTGCACTTGCCGCTTCTTTTGTCTTATCAGCCGCTTTTTTCGCCTCATCACCGCTGCAGCCGTAAGCGGTCAACAACATAAACCCGGCAACAAGTATAAATAATTTCTTTCCCACGCCTGTACTCCTCCTTAAAAAAATGAATGAATAAACAATACTATCCGAAACCATTACCCAAAAAATTCTATTAAGTAAAGGGTGCTTTGAAAAATTAGGATTTCCGGCCAAAGCCAGGGCAATCAAACAACACAAGACTCCAAAATACATTTTTCCCGGGTGGCCTGAAATTCAGTGGCATGCACGAGGATAAATCAATCAATCGCAACTACTCACAGCCACGCCATCTTCGAAGTCTCCGCTTATCTGCGCAAATATGACGCGGCTGTAAGCAGTTACAGGTCTGAGGTAATGAAAACGCATAGTTATTTGCCCTGTGAGGAGTTACAATCAATCGGCCATGGTTTCAGCTATCTTTGACAGTATTTTTTTCAGGGTATACGGTTTTTGAACAAATCCGGCAAGCCCCTTGCCCGCGAAGCGATTAGTTGCCGTCTGCTCATTATAGCCCGACGATAAAAGTACCTTTACCTCCGGTTTGATACGGCGCATTTCGGTAAAGGCTTCCTCGCCTCCCATCCGCGGCATTTTCATATCCAGCAGAACACAGTCGATTATATCCTTATTCTGTTCCAACTTGGTTATTGCATCAACACCGTCTTCCGCCAGAATCACCTCGTATCCACCTGATTTCAACATGGCGGCGGCTACATTGCGCAGCATTTTTTCATCATCAACGACCAGAATGGTACCGCTTGCCTGCATTGGCTGCTCAGCCGGATCGTGCATTGTAGTCAGACTGACGGGCGCGAGGCCGCCAACAGCCGGAAACAAAACTTTTATTGTTGTTCCTTTGCCCACCTCGGAATATACCTTTATCGTTCCATGATGCCCTCGAATAATGCCAAGAATAGCGCTCATACCAAGCCCGCGTCCGGTAAACTTGGTGGTAAAAAATGGTTCGAATAAACGCTCTCGCACCAGACTGTTCATACCGCAGCCCGTGTCGGAAACCTCAAGCCAGACATAAGGGCCGGGCTTGAGAATTTCTTCCTCAACATAACTTGAACGGAGATAATCCACATCGGCATCCACCTGGCCCGTGGCGATTACAATGGTGCCGTTCCGATCACCGATGGCCTCATTGGCATTGATGACCAGATTCATGATAACCTGCTGTAACTGTGCCGTATCAGCTTTGACGGTGGGCAGTACAGGCGTCAGCTCATAGCGCATGGAAACTTTTTTACTAATTGATATCTCCAGCAGCTGGATCATCTCTTCAACCAACTCGGAAAGATTGATTGGCTGAACAACAAATTTCCCCTTGCCGGAATAAGCCAGCATCTGATTGCAGAGATTAGCCGCACGATGACTTGTCTCCTCAATATTTTTCAAACTGCCGGCTATGGGATCTCTGGAGGTTATGGTGCTTCGGGCCAACGATACATTTCCCATGATGATCCCGAGCAGATTATTGAAGTCATGGGCAATCCCCCCGGCAAGCACCCCCAGCGATTCCAGACGTTGCACATGGGCCATCTTTTCCTGCCGCCTTCTCTCTTCGGAAATATCCCTGTCAACAACAATCTGCCAACGGGTATCTCCCTGGTTGTCGAATACAGGAGAAATACGACGAGCCACCAATGGTTTTTTCTTGTTTTTTCTAAGAAGGACTTCTCCACACCAGGCCTCACCACGCAAAATGGTCGAATGTATTTCATTGTAAAGCGCATCTCCCTGACGACCGCCACGCAACTCTGCAATCTGGAGTCCTTTCAGTTTGTCGTGGTCAATCCCGTGCAGCTCTGCCGAGGCCGGATTGGCAAGAAGAACAAATCCATCCGCATCAAGGACCATTGTCGGTTCCGTGCTCTGCTCTATGGCCGCTCTCAACAGGCTGTTCTCCCGTTCCGCAGCAACACGCTTGCTCACATCCCGGATAATCATCATGATTACCGGGTCACCATCAACATCTTCAATCAGCAGGGACCGGGTTTCACCCAGAAATTCACTTCCATCCATGCGCACCAGCCGTATCAGTACGGATGTCTCATTTTTTATTCCTGCTGATTGACAACAGGAATCCGGCATTTTATCACGATCATCGGGATGGACACGATCTTCAATTAAAGAACCTATCAGCTCATCAGCTGAATCAGCGCCAAATGCCTGCACCATGGCAGGATTCACCATCAACCAGCGGCCATCCCGACAGAGCCCCACGCCGTCAGGTATTACTTCGATCAGCCGTCGGTAGCGTCGTTCGGATTTCTTAAGACGATCATCCGCCTCTTTCCACCAGGTAATATCCTCATGGATAGCCACAACATGGGTAACCGCGCCAGTATCATCTCTCAGGGGAAAAAGATTGGCTCGAAGCCACAATGAATGTGCCGATTTATCGTCGTCATCCGATTGAACCGTATAGAGATGAGCATCGACATGAACCTGTTCTCCGGCAAAGGCACGCCGGATCGCCTGCATCCGGCCACTTTCTTTGAGTTGTTCGTCATGCAAAACATTGTAGTCGGCAAGATCGCTGAAACGTGAATGCCAGAGTTTCTCCCAGGCCGGGTTCACCAGCAGGCAGGTGCCGTCGGCACGAAAAATCTGGATACTGATGGGTGCCTGATGAACCAGGGCAAAAAAACGCTTTTCGCTGGTATGCAGTTGCCGGGATCGCTGTACAATTTCACTGGTCAGCCTGCGGGTCCGCTCATCATTTATCCGGCACAAATAAAGAGACCTGTGCAGGTTGCCCATCACCGGACTCAAGGCCTCCGTCCATGGCAGGGTGTAGTCGGGACCCCGTCTGGAGAGCAGCAAAATCAGATTTTCATCATCTACCCGTAATACCAGGGCGCTGCACCAGTCATCCCCAACCTGCAGGAGCCGTAGCCTTTTCTCATCCGTAAGCCAGCATGACGAAAGATTACCGGGCCATTTTTCTCCGAGTTGATGCTGCCGAACTCGCAAGCCGATTGCCATGCGGATAGTCCAGCGATTTTCTTCACTACCGAGCCATAGGGATACGGGCAGCCCGGTATGAAACATAAGACGCTGCATAATCCGTTTCATAAGCGGTTTTTCACTGACTTCCGCGCCAATAGCTCCACTAAGGTCATAAAGAATGGGATAAAGACGTTCTGTTTTCATTGGGCGTATCGGAAGGCGACGATGGTGGCATTGTGGAATAATGGATACTGATCCCTGCCTGTGGTGCCTATTTCACCAAGAGACAAGGCGCCATGGCAGGGGCCGCCGGTTACCTTGCCCAGAAGATCCAGCTCTCTGACGCATCCCGGTTCACCAAGGTGCATGAAGCGACCGGTGCAGTAAAATATTATCGTCCTGGTCCAGTCGAGAGTTCGTATGCGATCGGAAAGTCGCTGCACTCCCTTCAGCAGACTGTCCGCCGGGGCATCCAGCACCTGAAGGATTGAATTCGCCGGCACCTCTCCAACACAATAGATACCCCCTTCACTGGTAAAATCAGATGGTATCCGAACCAGCAATTCACCATTGGCCCGCAGAATGCCAAAGGGATAATGGACCGCATAATCGTAAAAATTATCCCTGGTGATTTCAATGCCGAACTTTTTATGAACAAGTTTCCGATATTCCGACAATGCCGGCTGCCAGTTAATCGTTCGGATCAAATTGCCGTCACTGGCAGCGGCCTGAATGTTTTCATCGAGTTCACAATAGCCATGCTCAAGTATCCCACCATCGGAAATGGGCAGAAGAAGAGCGAGTACCCTGCCCCCTGCAAATTGATCATTTTCAAGCAGAGACGGCTGAGGAATCAGGGTGTTGCTACCCGCATTCACCCCGGCATAGGCATATTGATCGCCAAGCTCTCCATACATCTGCTCAAGTATTGTGCCGATATCAGGCACCATGGCGTCAAAAATTAAAAATAACGTTTTGCGTTTCTTTTGCCGTATGCCTGCCTTTTCCGGTCCATCTATCCGGGCAATCAAATGGTCAACAGCATTTTTCCTATCCAGAGGCTCGGAAAGATATCCCCTGGTTGCCTCAGGTAACGGCAGCAGGCACATTCCCTGCTTTACGATACGTCCATTTTCAATTAAACCCGGAAACATTGCACCGTAAAGCGTCACTTCATTTTCAGCGCATGATTTCTGCAGGAGAAGGATGGATTCCTTATCCTGTTCCGCGACCAGGGCCAGCATCGGCATGTTCCCATATTCCCGATGCCAATTACCCGTCTCCCTGGAAATGACTCTCTCGCAAGGATTTGCAAGAAATATACAGTCCGCTCCGCCATCGGCTTCCATATCAGTCCCCTCTTTATCGCTTAAGCCATACCCGCACACTAAACGATAATTAACGAAACTTCAACATCTTAGACCATAGATCATCTTTTATGATAAATATTCAGGAGATTGTCATTTCAAACCAATTGCCACTTTGTGTAATGCATCAACTCCAGATAACACGATCTCTAACATCATTGACCAGACTTCCCTGAACATTTTTACCGGCCCTGGACATTCCGGCAATACACCACGGACATACCCATGCTTGAGACAGACCTGACCTCCAACGTAACACTCGTACATCACGATACAAAAAACTTGACTTTTTTCTTGGCAATTACGGGAGAGTAAAATAGACGAACAGAGGAAACAACGAAAAGTGAACTACACAACAAACCCGACAAAAGACAGGGGCCGACTGATAAAAAAAATGGTGCTCCCGGCGTGATTCGAACACGCGGCACCAGGATTAGGAATCCTGTGCTCTATCCTACTGAGCTACGGGAGCATGGGGAAAAAACAGACAATTTTTCGAGCGGTGATATTACCTGAAATCCGCCGAAAGGCAAATCTTTTTTCACAGGTCAACTTCACAGGGATTCGCCGTCGGCCAGTACCAACACGTCTTGACCGGTATACTGGGGTCTGACAATACAGTTACGACCTATACTCATGCCTGGCGGCAACTGTGCCTTTTTGCCGACTAAAGTAATGCCGGTATAGAGATGTCCGGGATATTCATGATTTGCATGCTGCAGATTTTCGCCCTTCCCGACCGTGGATCCGGCGCCGATGCGCACCTTTTTATCACAAATCGCCAAATCGACCACAGCGCCTTCTCCGATAAAGGAATCCTCGAATATGACGGAGTCTCGGACTATTGCATTTTTTTGCACCACCACTCCCGGAGACACGACGGAGTTGATAACCGTCCCTTCTATAACCGAACCTGCGGAGATCATGGATGACTGAACCATGCAACCGGAAAAAAACCGGGCAGGTGCCCTGTCCATGGGTCGAC
>Ga0256833_1000850_pt1 | contig 23181 bp, 22 predicted proteins | sample 356284metaG_FD_190535 | JGI IMG/M metagenome (GOLD analysis project Ga0256833, IMG submission 190535) | Hydrothermal vent microbial communities from Mid Atlantic Ridge, Atlantic Ocean - 356-284 | ecosystem: Environmental > Aquatic > Marine > Hydrothermal vents | place: Atlantic Ocean: Mid... | reverse complement strand
AGGCTACATTTTTAAATGCCGATAAAGAAAAATGTGGGCCCATAGCTCAGCTGGTTAGAGCCACCGGCTCATAACCGGTAGGTCCCTGGTTCGAGTCCAGGTGGGCCCACCAATTTTAAGGTGTAAGCAAAGGCTTGCACCTTTTCTTTTTGTCTCGAGATGACAGCTACAGTTGCTGATATTATTAATGCTCTTGAAAAGTGGGCCCCATCTTCTCTTGCTGAAGATTGGGATAATAGTGGTCTCCAAGTAGGCTCTCCTCAAAAAAAGATAAAACACTTAGGTCTTTGTCTTGATCTTACCCCACATACCCTTGAGCAGGCGATTTCAAAAGGAATTGATTGTTTACTAACTCATCATCCTCTTATTTTTAAACCTCTTAGAAATCTTTCTTTTGATTCTTGGCAGACAAATCTTATAAGGAAGCTTATAAAAGAAGATATTGCCCTTATTGCGGCTCACACCAATCTTGATGCTGCGCAAAATGGTGTAAGCGAAGTCTTAGCAAGGTTATTAAACTTAAAGATTGAAAGGGCTCTTTCTCCTTCACCCGGTGCGTCCCTTTTTTTGGTTTCTGTATGTTTACCCAAGGGTTATGAAGAAGAGATCAGGAAACTCCTTCTTGAAACCGGAGCTGGCGTAAGGGGAGCTTATAAAGGTTGTAGTTTTTGTGTAGAAGGACAGGGTAGTTTTTATCCTCTTGCCGAAGCCAAACCAGTTTTTGGGGAGCGGGGGAAATTAAACCTGGTTTCCGAAAGGAAGATAGAATTTATCACTCCAGCCTTTTTGCTTCCCCGGATCCTAACCCTCATTAAAGAAAGGCATCCTTACGAAGAAGTACCGATAGATATTATCCCTTTAAAAGGGCGAGATTTTCGTTTTGGTCTTGGTCGGGTGGGGGAGCTTCCTCTTTCTCACACTCTTCATGATCTAGCCAAAAAAGTGGGAGAAGTTCTTCAAACCCGAGATGTCTTTGTGGTGGGTGAATTGCAGCGTCTAGTAAAAAAGGTAGCGGTTTGCGGAGGGTCGGGGGGAGAGCTTTTGAAAGAGGCTTTAAAACAAGGGGTTGATGTGTATATTACCGGCGAAGTGAAATATCATCAGGCCCGAGAAGCCGAGGCTTTAGGGTTAGCCCTTATAAGTGTGGGACATTTCGAATCGGAACACGTCATAATTTCCGAAATGGCGCGTTTTTTTCGGGAATGGGCGGAAGGTGAAGGTTGCCCCTTGAAGATTAGTGTATTAGAGGAAAAGTCGCCCTTTAAAAGGGCATTTTAAATAGGAGGTTAAGAGTGCGGGAGGAAATGATAAATCTCATCAAACTACAAGAGATAGATCTCAAGATCCTCGCTATTGATAGGGCTAAGGAAGAATTTCCCGAATCTTTAAAAGAGGCTGAAGAAGCCCTAGCGCAAAAACAGAAAGAATACGAAGCGTTAGAAAACGAAATCGAAGAGCTTCAATTTAAAAGGCGTAAGTTTGAAGAGGAATTGGAGCAAGAATACCAACGTCTTAAGAAGAGCCAAACACGGTTAATGGAGGTAAAGGCCCAGCGTGAATATCAGGCCCTTCTCAAGGAGATTGAAGAAATTAAAAAAGTCAACAAACAACGTGAAGAAGAGCTTCTCCAAATGATGGAACGTATTGAAACCCTCCACAAAGAAAAAGAAAAACTTCGAGAAGAAATTTCCGCTTTAGAAAAAAAGGTTGCCGAGGAGCGGGAAAAATATGAAGCCCGGCGGGCAGAGCTTGACAAACAAAGAGAAGCTATTTGGCAGGAAAGGGAGTCTATTGCAGTCAAAATTCCTGCCAATCTTCTCAAGCGCTACGAATTTGTAAAAAGCAGACGCAATGGTTTAGCAGTGGTGCCTGTAAACGATGCCATTTGTGATGGTTGTCATATGAATATTCCTCCGCAGCTCTACAACGAATTGCAGCGAGATGATCGGGTTTACGAGTGTCCTATTTGTCAACGAATTATCTTTTTTAAAAAGGCTTACGCTGATATCCTTTCTGGAGACGAAAACCCGGAAAGTTCTCCTGGAAAAAAAGGCAAGAGTTAGTTATTTTTTAAAGGGTCGGTCGGCGGTCGCCGGAGGTCTGAGAGGCCTTCGGAGGAAAGTCCGAGCTCCACAGGGCAGGGCGCCGGGTAACACCCGGAGGGGGTAACCCCTGGAAAGTGCCACAGAAAACAGACCGCCCTGGGTTTTACACCTGGGGTAAGGGTGAAAAGGTGGGGTAAGAGCCCACCGCTCCTCCTGGCAACAGGAGGAGGCACGGTAAACCCCGCCCGGAGAAAGGCCACGTAGGGGAGCACTTGAGGGTGGCCCGCCCGATGCTCCCGGGTAGGCCGCTAGAGCGGTTGGGTAACCAACCGCCTAGAGGAATGACCGCCACCCTTAAAAAGGGGTACAGAACTCGGCTTATGACCGGCCCCTTTTTATTTAAAAAGCCTTCCTTGAGAGAGTCGCTTTCGGGAAGAAAAACCCCAGGGGAAACAAGATTCGTAAGGAAGATCGGGATTTTTACAGCCACAAACCCTCACTCTAATCCCGAGCTCTTTTCCTATTTGGCGGAACAGTTTGTAGCCCTCCTCACGCCGCTCCTTTTGTACCAATTTAGTAGTGGCTGAGGTGATCACCTGACACCAGGGCACGCCCTGATAAGCCCTCAGGATAGAAAAAAAGATATCCCGAGGTAATTCCTGGCGTAATTGTTTCATTACTCCCGGACGTAATACCAAATAACTGACAGAAACTTCTTTTACCCCTACGTTTTTGAGACTCCGGAAAAGTTTGAATATTTTTTCGGGACGATCGCTAATTTGAGGAATAACGGGATCTATTCTTACGCTTGGTTTTAGGCCTATCAGGCTAGCCTTTTCTATTTGACGTAAACGCAGATAAGGATTTGCGGTGCGGGGTTCAAAAAGACTGTGATAGGTAAGAGAAAGACTTATGAGACCGAAACGAGCCTCTACAAGATCCGGATAAAGCGCAAAGAGTTCCCAAAATTCATTTGTTATGCGTCCTTTGGTAAGGAAAGAGATATTGATTCCTTCCTCTAGCAATAATCTCAGGGAGCAATGGGTAATCTTTAAGATTTCAGGATGGGGCTGGAAAAGATCGCTAGCTGTAGAAAAAGTTACCACATCTGGAAGTAGCCCGCGTTTTTTACGGGATGAGATTTCTTTGGCCAATTTTTCTGGAAGGTTTTGATAGAGGAAAACCCCGTGAGAAGGTGTTTCTGGAAAGCATCTGGCATAGCAATAAGCACACCGGTGAAGACAGCCGCGGGTGATATTTATTGCGGGGATCCCTTGAAGGCAACCAAAGGCCGGAGTTTTGAGCACTGGACTTTTTCTGAGGACTTTTTTGACAGTCTCCACCACTTTTCGTTATTTTAAGACATGTCACTCAGATTTACCTTTTCTACTTCAGGAGTTACTACCTGGGTACTTTTACCACCTCTAGTGGCCTTACTTTTGGCCTATTTCGGAGCTATGGCTGGGGTTACCGGGGCCTTCCTCCTTTTGCCCTTCCAAATGAGTATCCTGGGATATAATACGCCGGGCGTTTCAGCTACCAACTTCCTTTATAATATTTTTGCTATTCCGGGAACACTTTGGCGTTACGCTCGTGAGGGACGCCTTAATTGGCCCTTGGCTCTTTCCATTTCTTTGGGAAGTCTCCCGGGAATCGGACTTGGTTATTTTATTAGGGTAAAATATCTGGCAGACCCTCAAAGATTTAAACCCTTTGCCGGCCTGGTGCTCCTTTATCTCGCCTTTCGCCTTGGCAAAGATTTGAAACGCGGTGCCAAAAAACCCCCACCCCTTAAGGCCCGCTTACGCACACTTTCTTTCACTTGGCAAAGGGCTTCTTTTGAATTTGCAGGTAAAGTTTATCAATTTGCTCCGTGGCAGGTCTTTCTTCTTTCTTTAGTAGTCGGGATTGCAGGTGGAGCTTACGGAATCGGTGGTGGGGCAATTTTGGCTCCCTACTGTGTAAGTGTCCTCAAACTTCCGGTACATACCGTGGCAGGAGCATCTCTTTTTGGGACTTTGGTCTGTTCGGTAGCAGGAGTGATTTTCTATTCTTTGGGCTTTGCTGCTAAGGGATTGTCTACCAAGCCGGATTTTTTACTGGGGACGGCTTTTGGCCTCGGAGGGTTGATAGGAGGTTACTTGGGGGCCCGGACCCAAAAATTTGTTCCCGAAAAGCCCATTAAATGGGGGCTCTTTTTGGTGGTGCTTTCGGTCTCTTTACGTTATCTTTTTATGATTTTCCAATAAAAACTAATTTAAAAAAATTATATTCTAACTCTTCAAGAATACAAATTTCCATGTTAAGAAGAAGGGACTCATATATTGAGGCTAGGATTGCTTAACGTTTTTTATTAGGAGGTGTCCCATGCCGAAGTGGAATCCTGAAAGAAGGCTTCTTGACCATGAGCACACCAAATTTTGGCAACACCGGCTCCAGGATGTAGAAGAGCCAAATTTGATGAAAGAGGTGTTCCCCTATGATGATGTTCCTCTTGTAGATTTCGACCACAAATATGTGATGCCCATGCCTGCTAAAGATTATTGGATTACCGATACCACCTTTCGTGATGGGCAACAGGCCAGACCCCCTTACACGGTAGATCAGATAGTTACCCTTTTTGATTATCTTCATAAGCTTGGAGGGCCAAAGGGTGTCATCAGGCAGGCGGAATTTTTCCTTTACACCAAGAAAGATAAAGAGGCTGTCGAAAGATGTTTGGAGCGGGGTTATGAGTTCCCGGAAGTTACAGGGTGGATTCGGGCCAAGGCCGAAGATTTAAAGCTCGTAAAAGAAATGGGGCTCAGAGAAACGGGTATTCTTACTTCCTGTTCCGATTACCATATCTTTTTAAAGCTTAAAAAAGACCGGCGCCAGGCCTTAAATGATTATTTGGCCATTGTAAAGGCCGCCCTTGAGCTTGGTATTGTTCCGCGTTGCCATTTTGAAGACGTTACCCGGGCAGATATCTTTGGTTTTGTGGTACCTTTTGCTATCGAACTTATGAAACTTCGCGAAGAAACCGGGATAGATATTAAAATTCGTCTTTGTGATACCTTAGGAGTAGGCGTTCCTTATCCCGGGGCAGCGCTTCCTCGTAGTGTCCCCAAATTAGTAAGGGTTCTCATTGAAGAGGCAGGAGTTCCTGGCGAACTTTTGGAATGGCACGGACACAACGATTTTTACAAGGCTGTTATCAATGCCACCACAGCTTGGCTTTACGGTTGCGCAGCGGTTAACTGTACTCTTTTGGGGTATGGAGAGCGGACGGGAAATACCCCTCTTGAGGCCATGATTTTTGAGTATATTTCCCTTCGCGGTACACATAACGGAGTTGATACTACAGTAATTACTGATATTGCAGAGTACTACCGCAAAGAATTAGGGGATAAGATCCCCCCCAACCAGCCCTTTGTAGGTTCGGAATTTAACGCCACCAAGGCCGGTATTCATATTGATGGTCTGCTTAAAAATGAAGAGATTTATAATCCCTTCAATACCCTTAAGCTTCTCAAACGGCCCATCGGTATCATTATCACCGATAAAAGTGGTACAGCAGGTATTGCCTATTGGATCAATACGCACTTTGGACTCGAGGGCGATAAACGTATCGATAAGCGGCATCCTGGAGTAGCCAAAATCTATAAACAAATTATCAAACAATATGAAGCCGGGCGTATCACTCCTATTTCAAACGAAGAAATGATGCACCTTGTGCGTCGGTATATCCCGGAACTTTTTGTTTCCGAGCTCGATCGCATGAAAGAAAAGGCCTCCAAACTTCTGGTAGAACTCGTAGAAAAATTAGTAGAGCGGCCAGAGATACGTTCTATGGAGCCAGAGAAAATCGTACCGGTCTTAAGAGAAGTGTTAGAAGAACACCCATATATTCAGTTTATTTATGTTATTAACCAGGAAGGTAAACGTATTACCCCTTTGGTAACTCACCTCGAAGATAAAGCCCGTTACGAGCATCTCTTAAGAGAGGAAGACTATTCGGATCGTACCTGGTTTATCATGCCTTTTAAGACTGGTAAGGTTTATGTTACCGATTTTTACACCTCAAAGATTACAGGGGCCCTTTGTCTGACAGTGGCTGGTCCTATTCGAAATGAATACGAAGAAATCGTAGGTATCTTGGGGATGGATATTCGTTTTCAAGATCTTCTCAAAATGGAAGACGAAGAAAAAGAGCAAGAATAAGGAGGAAGAGGGTATTGGCCCTCTTCCTCTTTTTATTGGGGATAAAACTTATATTCCCAGGGTGATAATTCCTGATCTTCATTTACAGAAGCCTCAAATTGAAATTTTTTTTCTATTTCTTCCAGAAATTCGATTTCTTCTCCGGTAAGGACTTCCGCAATGCTGGGATGAACCCGAATAACAACGGTTTTTCCCTTAATATGGGGTCCCATCTTTTCAAGCCTTCTCAGGATTTCATAACAAATTGTCCGTTTACTTCGGGTATAGCCGTCACCATGACAGAAAGGACAAGGTTCTAAGAGAACATCGTAGAGGCTTTCTCTTCTTCTTTCGCGGGTCATTTCGATAATGCCAAATTCCGACATGGGGCGGATATTGGTTTTGGCTCGGTCGCGTTCAAGATATTTTTTAAGGGTCTCATAAACCTTTTGGCGACTTTCAGCCTTCTGCATGTCGATAAAATCGATAACAATGAGCCCTCCGATATTGCGAAGCCTTAATTGATAGGCAATCTCTTTGGCAGCTTCCAGGTTGGTACGCAGTACAGTTTCTTCAAGATCAACTTCTCCTACATAACGCCCCGTATTGACATCAATGGCAGTAAAGGCTTCACAAGGCTCTATTACGATGAAGCCTCCAGACTTAAGCCACACCTTGCGTGAGAGAAGACGCTTGAAATCAATTTCGATTCCGTAAGCCTCAAAAAGTCCAGGTGGTCCTTCATAAAGTTTTACGCAACCTTTAAGGTGAGGAGCCAGGTAGTCCATATAAGAGAGAATTTTTTCGTAAACTTGGCGGTTATCTACCACTAAAGATGAGACTTCTTTGACAAGAAGGTCTCTTACCGCGCGAAGACTGATATCTAACTCTTCGTAAATTAAGGCCGGGGCCGGGATTTTTTCAGCTCGGGTTTTGATGTCTTCCCAAAGGGAGAGGAGGAAATTTATTTCAGCCTTAAGCTCCTCTTCAGTTGCCTCACTGGCTACGGTGCGCACAATCCAGCCTGTTCCCGAAGGCCGGAGATTCTCAAGCAGCTCCTTGAGCCTTTGTCTTTCGTCTTCGTCGATAATTTTACGAGAAACCCCTATATGACTCATCGTAGGCAAGAAGACAAGGTAGCGTCCGGGTAAAGTGATATTAGTAGTGAGTCTGGCACCTTTATTACCAACTGGTTCTTTGACCACTTGGACCAAAATTTCTTGGCCAGGTCTAAGGAGATCTTCGATAGAAGAATGGCGAAGGTCTTGGGCGGCAATTTCTTCACCAAAAAGATCTTCGGCTTCAAGCAAGCGAGGGCAAATGTCTCCTCCGTAAAGGAATGCAGTACGAGAAAGGCCAATATCTACGAAGGCGGCTCTCATTCCAGGAAGGACCCTCACTACATGTCCCTTGTAAATATTGCCCACAAAACCCCGCTCCCGCGCCCGTTCTAAGTAAAATTCGGCTAATTGGCCATTTTCTAGGAGGGCCACCCTGGTTTCATAAGGGGCGTAATTAATAAGAAGTTCGGCCATTTTATTCTAACCGCGCCACAACCTTTTTTACTAATTCCACAAGACGGGTTTCAGCTCTCTGGGCATTGGCAATTACATCTTCGAGTAAAATGGGCTGAAAATTGTCTGGATCGTTTACGTTTGCGATTACCGAGATTCCTAAAACTTCAAGCCCAGCATGTTTGGCTACAATTACTTCTGGAGTAGTAGACATTCCTACGGCATCAGCCCCGATAGAACGTAAGTATCTCGTTTCTGCCGGGGTTTCGAGACTGGGTCCAGGTACAGCCACGTAAACACCCTCTCTCAAGTATGGATGTCTTCCACTGACCTCCTGGGCTAAGGCCCGCAGTCTTTTACTATAGGCCTCGGAAAGGTCGGGAAAGCGGGGTCCCCATTCCTCAATATTTGGCCCTCTAAGGGGATTTTCTGGAATGAGATTAATATGGTCGGCAATAAGCATAAGGTCTCCCGGTTGATAAGAGAGATTAAGGCCTCCAGCGGCATTCGAAATGATAAGAATCTTGGCCCCGAAAAGGGCCATTACCCGGATAGGAAAGGTTACTTCTTTGGTAGAATATCCTTCGTAATAATGAAAGCGCCCTTGGAAGGCTGCTACCCGGTGTTTAGAAAGTTTGCCTAACACTAGTCTTCCGCGATGGCTTTCTACGGTGGAGCGTGGAAAGTAAGGTATATCCTCATAAGGAATTACTACCTCAGCTTCAATCTCTTCAGCTACTCCCGAAAGCCCCGTTCCTAATACTAAAATGATTTCCGGGGGTTCTTTAATTTTTTTCTCCAGAAAGTCTTTAGCTTTTTCTACTTTTTGGCGATATTCTGCAAGAGAAGGAGTTTTTTTGCTGTTATCCATAGTTTTCACCTTGCAAGCTATTGTTTATCCCCAGTATAATTAAGCCAAATCTTTTCGGGGTATCTGGGGCGTGGCATATCGTTTTTCAAACCATACCAAAGAGGGCCCACTTAAAAATATTGTCGGGCAAAGCCCGGCAATTCAACGTATCAAAGATCTTATCCTCCAGGTAGCAGATACCGATTTAAGCGTTGTTATATATGGTGAAAGCGGTGTCGGCAAGGAGGTTGTGGCCCGAGCCCTTTACGCTTGTTCACATCGCTCACGCGGGCCATTTGTAAAGGTTAATTGTGCTGCTATTCCGGGAGATCTTTTAGAATCAGAACTTTTTGGCTATGAACGTGGGGCCTTTACGGGGGCTGAGCGTTCCAAGCCCGGGAAATTTGAAATAGCCAATGGGGGGGTCATCTTTCTCGATGAAATAGGTGATATGCCCTTATCCCTCCAATCTAAAATGCTTCAAGTGCTTCAAGATCAAGAATTTTGCCGTCTTGGTGGACAACGTGAGATCAAAGTCGATGTATGGGTTATTTCTGCCACCAATCACGACCTCGAAAAAGATGTGGAAGAAGGCAAATTCCGGCAGGACCTTTATTATCGTTTAGGAGTGATCAAGATCTATATTCCTCCTCTCCGTGAACGCAAAGAAGATATTCCTCTTCTTTGTGATTATTTTGCCCGGCTTTATTCCCAAAAATATGGCCTCAATGGTTTTGAAGTGCCTCGTTACCTTATAGAGCTTTTTATGAAGTATCACTGGCCGGGAAACGTGCGTGAGCTCGAAAATTATATCAAGCGCCTGGCAGTCCTTGGTGATTTTGAAGAGGTAGAAAGAGAGATTCTGCGGTTTTCAAAAGCGCTGTCCCCTGTGGAAAAGACATTGCCTGTGGAAGATGAGTTTCTGCGGAAGATTGCCTTTGAGCTTGCCCGGGCCGAGCAGGGAAGCTTTACTTTTAAAGAAATCAAAAAGCGGGTGTTAGCTTTAGTAGAAAAAAAGCTCATCGATATTGTTTTAAAACAGACAGACGGCAATAAACGACAAGCAGCCCATATTCTCGGTATTTCCTATAAAGCTCTCCTTTATAAAATCCGAGAATTTGAAGAGATGGACCTCTAAATTTAGAAACTGGAGATCAAGATGCCTCGTTATTTGGTGACAGGAGGTGCTGGTTTTATCGGCTCTAACATATGTGAATATCTTTTACGGCGGGGAGATTATGTCCGGGTGCTCGATAATTTTTCCAACGCTCCCCGTAAAAATTTGTCTTTTTTAGAAGAAATTCCAGGGGCTTCAGAGAGATTCGAACTCCTAGAAGGAGATGTTCGAGATTTTAAGACCTGTCTTTCTGCCTGTGAAGGGGTAGATTTTGTTCTTCATCAGGCAGCATTGGGCTCGGTTCCTGCTTCTGTAAAAGACCCTGCTACTTATCACGAAGTCAACGCCACAGGAACCTTAAATTTACTTTTGGCTGCTAGGCAGCAAGGTGTTAAAAGATTTGTTTATGCTGGTTCTTCTTCGGCATATGGTGACGAAGGAGAAAATTCTCCTCGTCCCAAGAGAGAAGATTTTTTACCCCGTCCTCTTTCTCCTTATGCGGTTTCAAAACTTACCGGAGAATATTACTGTCAGATTTTTCCGGCTCTTTACGGTTTGGGAACAGTAATTTTGCGCTATTTCAATGTCTTTGGACCCCGGCAAGACCCTAAATCTCAATATGCAGCGGTAATTCCCAAGTTTATTACTTCCCTTCTGAAAAAGGAACCGCCAGTTATTTTCGGAGATGGAGAACAGACCCGAGATTTTATCTTTGTGGAAGACGTCGTTCGAGCCAATCTTCTGGCCTGTCAAGCAGGTGGAGAAATAGTAGGGCAGGTGATAAATGTAGCTTCAGGGAAGGCTGTTTCCATCAATGAACTCTACTCCCTTATCGCCAAAATCGTCGGTTCTCACCTCCCTCCCCATTATGCTCCCCCTCGGGCGGGAGACGTGAGGCATTCTTTAGCTGACATTTCCAAGGCCCAAAAACTTTTAGGGCTTTACGATTTTACCCCTTTAGAAGAGGGCCTAAAACGTACAATTTCTTGGTATAGGACAGCTTTAACCCCGTGCTTTAGCTAAGTTGCGTTTGATAGATTCCTTTAACTCTGTCAGATCAAAAGACTTGACAATATAGTCGTCTGAGGCCCAAGAACTCAGATCTTGTTTAAATTCCGGATAAGCCGAACAGAGAATTACGGGAAGTTTGGGATTCTTTTCTTTGATAGTGCGTAAAACTTCAAGACCATTCATCCCGGGCATATTGATATCCAGGACTACAAGATCTGGTTTTTCTTTATCCACGAGCTCTAAGGCTTCGGGGCCACTCATGGCCGAAATTACATCGTAACCTTCCTCGGACAGCTCTTCACGATAAAGGAGATGGATGCTTTCTTCATCATCTACAATGAGGATTTTAGGTTTTTCTTCTGCCATTTTAACCTCCTTCCCCCAGTTTAATTTCCCGCAAGAAATGGGCGGCATCTTCGGGGGTAGTGGGAGTGATGTAAAAACCGGTTCCCCATTCAAAGCCGGCGATTTGAGTGAGCTTTGGAAGAAGTTCAAAGTGCCAGTGGTAATGTTCCAAATAGGGTTCCCTTAACGGAGCAGTATGAAGCACAAAATTATACGGACAACGAGGAATAGCAGCCTGCAAACGCCTTAAAATTTCCGAGAATATTTCCGCTAAGGCTTGGAATTGGGAATCATCGATGGAACGAAAATCTGAATGATGTCTCTTGGGAAGGATCCACATTTCAAAAGGTTGCCTGGGAGCAAAGGCGCAGATGGCCACAAATTCGTGGTTTTCGCACACAACCCGCGTACCGGTTTGGAGTTCCTGCCTGATAATATCGCAAAAGATGCAGCGTTCTTTGTAATCGTAATAGAGTTTCGAACCTTTGAGTTCTTGTGATACTAAAAGGGGAACGATAGGAAGAGCAATAAGTTGCGAGTGGGAATGCTCAAGGGAGGCCCCCGCGGCCCGACCGTGGTTTTTGAAAATAATTACGTAACGAAAACGAGTGTCGCGAGAGAGATCTACCATCCGGTCTCGGTAGGCCCAAAAGACATGCACTAATCTTTCGGGAGGCATATCCGCTAGGGTTTCGTGATGGTTTGGAGTTTCAATAATGACTTCATGAGCCCCAATACCATTCATCTTGTCATAGATACCTTCTCCTTCTTTCCAGAGCTCCCCTTCAATCCTTAGGGCTGGAAATTTATTGGGCACTACCCGTAAGGTCCATCCGGGGCTGTTGGGTGGTGCCCCGGGTGGACGGCCATAGGCCAGAACTTCTGGGGGAGTAGTATATTCGTGGCCAGGACAGAGAGGACAGAAGCCGCCCTTTACCTTTTCCTCCGGTACTACAAAGTCATGAGGGCGTTTTCCCCTCTCTTTAGCAATGATGACCCAGCGGCCCACAATTGGATCTCTTCTTAACTCCGGCATAATGCCTCCTTTACACCTGCCACATCACTTCTTCGAAATTTTCATCTGGTACCATAAAAACTAAACATCCGCTTCGAGGAATTCGTTCTCTCATAAGCCCGTTTTCCCAAACTTCTAAATGGAGATATATTTTCTCTCCTACTACGAATCCTAAATTTTCAAAAGGGATGGCCAGCTCAAGAATATCGGCAAAGGCAATTTTTCCGGCTTGACTCCCGTAAAGATGGTAAGGCCCTTTTTCCAACTTGAGACTGCGCTGAATATCTCTGGCTTTGAGTTTAAAGTACACATTCACTTGGTGTTTTGAGCCTGCCAAAATGACTTTGATGACTGTTTCTTGAGAGAGATGTTCTAAAAATTTTTTTCTAAAATCAAGTCTGAGGTAGAAATGTTGAAGATCGAAGCCAAAATAAAGGGTTTTAAGAAGACTCTCACCAAGATACATAGCCTCACCGAGGCTTTCCTGGCTGTATTTTCCTGCTCCACTCCATTCAAAAAAGAAGCTTTCGCGTCCGTCTATATGGGGTGTAATAAAGGCCGTTGGAATTTCGGTTGGTTCTACTGGCCGGGGGCGTCTTATAGGTTGGGAGAGGTCAAGAAGAGGTTCTTTAGCAAGAGCTTTAAAGACTTGATGTAAATGATTGCGAAAGAGACGGTCAAACTCGAGATCAAAAAGGCTTGAAAAATGTTCTCCATACCACCAAAACCAGTCACTTCCTTCTGCTGCCAGTAGGGCCTCTCGAGCTTCGGGTGGAGCCTCTTCCAAAGAGGCAATAATACGCCTTGTACGACCAAGGAGTTCCCAGGCCCTGTTTTCCTCTTCATGCCCTATCCAAATGTCAAAATTGGCATTAATCCAAGATCCGGTATAAAGTTCCGAAATTTCTTCTTCCGGAGGAAATTGGACAAGAAAATCTCCAATAGTAACGGGCTCAATTTCAGGATCTTCTAGAAGGCGTTCAAAGAGTACCGAAAGAAACCCCTTTCCTCCATCTTGATAATATTCCCAAGGATTTTCACCATCCAGGATAATAGTGAGGAGAGGGGCTTTAAGACCGGATTCTTCAGCAAGGCTTTTCGCTGTTTGAAGAAGATCTTCAACGGCATCCTTCGGTTTGAGTGTTCGATAGACAAAACCAATACGGTCAGAGAGTTCGTGGTGCCGGAAAACACAGGCTACCCGATGGCCCTCGTAGGTTACGAGATAAGGACGAAGAAGGACCTGCGGGCCCCTCTTCCCTAAAGAACGATAAAGTATTTCTTCATCCGTGGCTAGCCAAGAGAAACCTGCTTTTTGGGCCAAGGGGATCAGTTCCGGGCATACGGAACCCTCCGAAGGCCAAAGCCCTTGAGGTGGGCTTCCAAAAATTTCTTCAGAAAAACGGCGCCCGGAAGAAAGCTGGAAAAAAGCATCTTCGGGATGACTAAAGCGGGGTGGAAGGGATGCTTCTGGAAGATTCCTACGTGCTAGATCTGTATCAATAAGGAGCGGGAGGATGGGATGATAAAAGGGAGAAGTGGAAATTTCTATTTGTTTGCGGTCTGCAAGCTCTCGGTAAAGGGGGATGATTTTGCGAATTATCTTTGAGTGTAACTCTAACAGGGATGCTTTTTCTCTTTCGGTAAAATCACGCCCTTTAGCCTTTAGAGCTTTTATAAGGGGTTCTTCTTCGTGACCAAAACCTACCCATGCCAGGTTAAACCATACTTGAAGATCTAGAAAATCTTGAGGGCGAAACTTTTTTCTCGCTTGGGCCAAATCAATTTGGCCTTCTGTACCTCTTAGGCGCAAGAGTTCATGATAACGCGGATATGGATAAATGAGGGTTTCCCAATGACAACTAAAAAAATAAGAAAGCAAAAATTCTTGTTCTTCTGGGCTGAGTTCTTTGGCAGGTTTTTCAGAAAGAAGTAGAAAGAGATCTTTTCCACCTTCTTCATAAAATCGTAATTGCTTTAGAAGACTTGGGACAAGATTGAAGTTGTTTTTAACAGGGTACTTTTGGAGAAGATGAGGAAGATCAAAATAGGCCTTTACAGCGTGAAGGCGAACCCACGGAAGTGATAACCAGCCCTTCTCCCAATCATAATAGAAGGGCTGGTGCATGTGCCATAAAATTGCAAAATAGAGTTTGGCCATTAATCACCACGAAGCTTTTCCAGTCTTTCCTGTTCTCTTTTACAGTGAATACATAGGCTGGCTTCAGGACGAGCTTCAAGCCTTTTTTCATCGATATCTTCGCCACAAGCCTCACAAATTCCGTAAGAGCCTTCTTCAATACGTTTTAAGGCCCGGTCTATCTTTTTGATGAGTTTACGTTCCCGGTCTCGAATACGGAGTTCAAAGCCGCGGTCACTTTCAAAAGCTGCTTGGTCTGTAGGATCAGGTAAACGTTCCGGATTATCTACAAGATCCCCCACCGTTTTAAGGGCTTCTTTGATAAGACGCTCTCTTTTTTCTAGGAGTAATTTGCGGAAATGTTCCAGCTTTTCTGGCTCCATACTGCCTCCTATTCAAGTATTATAGTGCCACTTTTGCCTCCGGTCTTTTTGACCAACCTGATATCGGTAATGCGAAGACCTTTGTCTAATCCTTTGCACATGTCATAGATTGTAAGGGCTGCTACAGAAACCGCTACTAAAGCCTCCATTTCTACCCCGGTTTGCGCTATGGTTTTGGCTTTGGCTTCTATAAGAAGTGCCTTTTCTTGAGGCTCAAGCTCAAAATTAACTTCCACTTTGGAGACGGCAATGGGGTGGCAGAGGGGAATAAGAGAGGCGGTCTTTTTTGCTGCCATGATACCAGCAACTCTTGCCACGGCAAAAAGATCTCCTTTAGGGAGGCTCTTATCACAAACCGCCTGGTAAACCTTTTCCCCTAAAAGGACGCGTCCGCGGGCAATAGCCTCCCTGGCTGTGGCCTTCTTTTCTGAAACATCCACCATGGAGGCCTGTCCGTCATCTGTAAGATGGGAAAATTTCATGAGCTTTTGACACTCCGCCAAAGCTTTTTAAAAAAATTGCGTTGTTTTTCCTTCTCGATTTCCGCAAATTCCCGTAGAAGCTCTTCTTGTCTCTTTGTAAGATCTTTAGGAATCTCGACCTTGAAACGTAAAATAAGATCTCCTCTTTTCCCGCCGTGAAGATCTGGAAGCCCCTTTCCTTCTACTGCCAAAGTATCCCCGGGCTGAGTTCCGCGAGGAATTTTGACTTTAATTTTACCTTCAAAAGTGGGTACTTCGATTTCTCCTCCCAAGATGGCTTCTGCTACAGAGATAGGCACTTCAAGATAAAGATCCTTTCCTTGCCTTTCAAAGGTTTCATGGGGAAGAACATGGACCCGAAGATAAAGATCCCCCGCCGCACCGCCAAAAAGCCCCGCTTCTCCTTCGCCGGCAACTTTGATTACAGCTCCGTCTTCGATGCCAGGTGGAATTTTGACTTTGAGTTTCTTCCTCCGGAAGACGCGTCCCTCTCCCCGGCACTGCGGGCAGGGATCAGAGATAAAGGTTCCAGCACCGTGGCATGTAGGACAAGTAGCGCTTAGACGGAAAAAACCCTCTGTGTGTACTACATGTCCACGGCCCTTACAGGTGGGGCAATATTGAGGGGTGGCCCCTGGTGCTAGACCACTTCCACCACAGGTTTCACAATTTTCATAGCGTTCAAGCTCAAGCGTTATTTCACGGCCAAAATATACATCTTCAAGACTTACCGTTACTTCATAAGAAAGATCTGCTCCCCGACGCGGACGCCTTTCAGCCCTTCGCCGCCGACCAAAACTTCCAAACCCTCCGAGAAACTCTTCAAAGATATCAGAAAAAGTAGAAAAGATGTCTTCGATGTCGCTAAAACCTTGGTAACCTTGGTCATGAAGCCCAGTATAACCTTTAGAATCGTAGATAGCGCGCTTTTCAGGATCAGAAAGGACTTCATAAGCCTCAGAAATCTCTTTAAATCGCTCTTCGGCCTCTTTATCCCCCGGGCGAAGGTCAGGATGATATTTGCGGGCCAGGCGGCGATAAGCCCTCTTTATTTCTTCTTGGCTGGCGTTACGCGGAACTCCTAAAATTTCGTAATAATCTTTCCTGTTCACGTTGACTTTTTATCTGCAAGCTTGGCAAGGTCGAGAAAATCGCCAAGGGAGAGTTCTTCGATTTCCTTGCCAAGCTGTTCAATATTTTCCCAAGTGACCTTTCCAGCAGCAATCTCTCTTAGGGCACAAACTATCTCTTTGTTGTCACATTTAACTAAAGATTTAGCTCCTTTGCGTAGTTGTCTAACCCGTTGAATAGTCAAATGGATCAGGCGGAAACGACTCGGTTCTACCCGTAGGCAATCTTCAACGGTTACCCGCGCCATGGTGGCCCTCCTTTATTCTATGGCTTCAACGGCCTGTACTTCAGGAACCTCTTTTTTGAGGTAACGTTCAATACCCATTTTTAAAGTGTAAGTGGACATAGGACACCCTTTACAGGCTCCTTGAAGCCTTACTTTTACCACACCATCTTCAGTCACATCTACCAACTCAATGTCTCCTCCATCTGCCTGGAGCATGGGGCGCACCTTAGCCAGGGCCTTTTCCACCGCTTCTCGCATGGGAACCTCCCAAAAGGATTTGGCAGCATTTTAATCTCCTCTAAAGGCCATGCCAAGACGGCCTGGAAATAAGATTTCGTCAATTTTTTTGGCTTGTGAAAAGCCCAAAACCGTAGTTATTAGAAGAGAGATCCTCAGGAGGAGGAAAACAATGCGCAGTGATGCCGTTAAAAAGGGGCTGGAAAGGGCACCCCACCGTTCGCTTCTTAAGGCTGCCGGTTTTACCGATGAGGAACTTTCACGACCTTTGATAGGTATTGCCAACTCCTTTAATGAAATTATTCCTGGCCACGTGCATCTCCGCCAGATTGTGGAAGCCGTAAAGGCCGGAGTACGATCTGCAGGAGGAACCCCTCTTGAATTTGGCGTTATTGGAGTCTGTGATGGAATTGCCATGAACCATGAGGGCATGAAATATTCTCTTGTCTCTCGCGAGATTATTGCCGACTCGGTAGAGATTATGGCTCGCGCCCATGCTTTTGATGCGCTAGTCCTGGTCCCTAACTGCGACAAAATCGTTCCTGGAATGCTTATGGCGGCTTTAAGACTGGATATTCCGGCGATTCTTGTTTCCGGGGGGCCTATGCTCCCTGGAAAGTTTAGGGGCCGAGAGGTGAATCTTATTTCTGTCTTTGAGGCCATTGGTAAAGTACGAGCCGGAGAAATGAAAGAAGAAGAACTTTGCGAACTCGAAAACGAAGCCTGCCCTACATGCGGTTCCTGTGCGGGGATGTTTACTGCCAATTCTATGAATTGTCTCAGTGAGGCTTTAGGCCTTGCTCTTCCCGGAAACGGGACTATCCCTGCAGTTTCTTCTGCCAGAATAAGGCTTGCTAAACAAGCCGGAATCCAAGTCATGCAGCTCCTCAAAAAGAGACTTACTCCTCGTAAGATTGCTACTGAAGCGGCTTTTCAGAACGCCATTGCCGTGGACATGGCTCTGGGATGTTCCACTAATACCGTTCTCCACCTACCAGCCATTGCCCACGAAGCAGATTTAGAGCTTCCGCTCAAACTCTTCGACGAAATTTCTCGTAAGACCCCGTGTCTTTGTTCTCTCATCCCTGCTGGCCCCCACAGCGTGGTGGATCTGCACGAGGCTGGTGGTATTCCCGCTGTTATGGCGGAACTTGCAAGGGCGGGGCTTATAAATAAAAAAGTCAAGACGGTTACCGGAAAGAGTGTGGGGGAAAATATTAAAAAAGCCAAAATCCTTAACGAAGAAATCATCCGCCCCCTTGAAAGGCCTTATCGTCCTGAAGGAGGAATTGCCATTCTTTGGGGAAATCTTGCTCCAGAAGGTTCTGTGGTGAAGGCCAGTGCGGTAGCCCCGGAGATGCTCCATCATGAAGGCCCGGCACGGGTTTTTGATTCTGAAGAAGAGGCTTATGAGGCCATTCTTGGTGGCAAAATTAAAGAAGGTGATGTTGTAGTGATCCGTTATGAAGGGCCTAAAGGGGGGCCGGGGATGCGAGAGATGCTTTCTCCTACCTCGGCTATTATTGGGGTGGGCCTCGGGCGATCGGTAGCCCTTCTTACAGATGGCCGTTTTAGTGGTGGCACCCAGGGGGCATGTGTAGGACACATCTCACCAGAGGCTGCTGAAGGAGGCCCCATTGCTTTGGTAGAGGAAGGAGATCATATCGAAATCGATATTCCCAACCGGCGTTTGGTTCTCAAGGTTTCGGAAGGAGAACTCGAAAGAAGGAGAAAGGCTTGGCGACCCAAACGCCGCAAAATGCGGGGAGTTTTGGCTCGGTATGCCAAGCTGGTTACTTCTGGAGCCAAGGGGGCCATTCTTGAGGAATAAAGCGGTTTTTCTCTTTTTTTTGGGATTCTGGTTCCTCTGGAATGTTTCTGCTTGGGCTGGCCCCCTTGAACTTCTCTCTGAGCTCGGAGAGCTTGCCCGCAAAGCCTTTTACAGATACCAAAAAGAAGAAATAGCCGCGCATCTCAAAGATAAAAAGGCTAAAAAACTCTCAGAGATATGCAATAAGCTTCCAGAAAAAATAACCTTTGAACTGCGCGAATATCTAGGGGAAGGCAAACTAAAAGTGGAATTTTTTTCTCTCAATTACGTGGATGTAGCTAATCTTCCACCCTATCCGGTTCAGGAGGCCATCCTTTCTATGCAAGAACAGCACCAGATGGAAGGCAAATACCAGCCACGTATCTTAATTATTGAAGAAAGGGAAGGGCACGATTCCCGTTACGCCTTTGTTGTTCCTTTGGTGAATCAGAAAAGTTGTTTGCTATGTCACGGCCAAGGGGCCCCTTACGGAACACTTTTTGAATCCCTTTATCCTGAGAAGCGTTCCCTTCCGGAAAAGGAAGGAGACCTTCGGGGAGTGTTAGTGATTTATGTCTCCCCGAAGGTTTTGAAAAAAGTCGGAACTTTAAAAGCGGGCCTTTAATCGTTCTTTTTGGAGCCCTTTAAAAAGTCTTTGAATACTACTTCTGCCTGTTCAAGGGCACAAAGTTCTCCACACATGGAGCAGCGACGGTCTTTTACAGATTTCCTCTCTTCGACAATCCGTCGGGCATCTTCCGGAAAGAGAAGACTTTCAAAAACCTTGGCCCATTTGAGATCTCGCCGGTCTTTGCTGGCTTGCATGTCTCGCTGATCGGCCTTGCCTCGTAGTTTCACAATGTCACCAACATGGGCGGCAAGCCTTGCGGCTTTAACCCCGATGACAACGTCTTCTTCGTTGGGGAGGGAAAGGTGTTCGGCAGGAGTGACATAACAAATGAGATCAGCTCCGGCTTTAGCAGAAAGGGCAGCCCCAATGGCTGCAGTGATATGGTCAAAGGCAGCCCCTACATCAGTAGGTAGAGGCCCCAGCATGTAATAAGGGGCCCCACCAGACATCTTCTTGGCTAGAAGTACGCTGGCTTCGATTTCATCTAGCGGAACATGCCCTGGCCCTTCTACCATTACCTGACAGCCTGCTTCCCGAGCCCTTTCTGCCAGTTCGCAATTGATGAGGAGTTCGGCTATTTGGGCCCGATCCAAAGAATCGTGAATAGCCCCCGCTCGCAAACCGTTTCCCAAAGAGAGTACGGTATCGTATTTTTTTAGAATTTCTACCAAGCGGTCAAACTGTTCATAAAGGGGATTTTCTCGGCGATTTTTCATCATCCATTGGGCCATAAGGCTTCCACCTTTGGAAACCAGCCCTCCATAACGATAACCCTGGTTTTTGAGTCTTTCCATGGTGAAAAGATTGATCCCACAGTGAATGGCCATAAAGGCCATACCGTCAGCACATTGTTGTTCGATAAGGTCGAAGAGAAATTCAGGATCAAGCCTGGTAGGATCCTGATATTTGCGTATTACTTCGCAGAAGGCCTGATAGAGAGGGACGTTTCCCACTGGGATGTTCACTGTTTTGACAATTTCGCGACGGATTGCATTTATGTCGCCGGCCGCAGAAAGTTCCATAAGGGTATCGGCGCCGGTTTCTTCCGCAAGCCTTGCCTTCCGTTTTTCAAGTTCCGGGTCGCAGAGGTGACTCGAAGTCCCTACAGAGGCATTGACCTTAGTGAAAAGGCCTGCTCCTACTCCTACGGCCTTACCACTTTGGGGTGCCTTAATAATGACCACCTGACCTTTAGCCACTTGCTCCCGGACAAATTCCGGACTTACTCTTTCGGTTTCAGCTACCTGTTTTATAGCTGGTGTTATTTCCCCTTTTCGGGCGGCTTCAAGCTCTGTCATCTAAAGCTCCACTCCTTTTTTAGTGTATTCCGCAACGAGATCTCCCACCTCAGTGGTGGTGTAACCCATCTTACCAGCGGAGAGGCTTTTTAGGTGATCCCGACAGACTTTTATAACCGCCTTTTCTATTGCTTGGGCTGCATCTTCTTCGCCTAGATGCTCGAGCATCATCATACCGGCACAGATGGCTGCCAAAGGATTAATCACATTTTTTCCAGTATATTTAGGTGCCGATCCTCCGATAGGCTCAAACATGGAAACCCCTTCAGGATTAATATTACCTCCGGCAGCGATTCCCATACCTCCCTGGATAATAGCGCCGAGATCCGTGATGATGTCTCCAAACATGTTATCAGTGACGATAACATCGAACCATTCTGGATTTTTGACGAACCACATGCACGTGGCATCTACGTGGGCATAATCAGGCTCAATGTCAGGATATTCTCTTGCCACTTCGTAAAAAGTTCTTTCCCAGAGATTCCAAGCGTAAGTAAGGACGTTGGTTTTCCCTACCAGAGTAAGTTTTTTCTTTTTGTTACGCTTCCGGCAAAATTCAAAGGCAAAACGGATACATCGTTCTACCCCAAAACGAGTATTGATAGATTCCTGGATCGCGATTTCCTGTGGAGTTCCTTTACGAAGGAATCCTCCCCCTCCGGCATAAAGCCCTTCAGTATTTTCTCTTACTACAACAAAATCAATATCTTCTGGTCCTTTATCTTTAAGGGGTGTCCAAACTCCCGGATAAAGTTTTACAGGGCGAAGATTGATATACTGATCAAGTTCAAAACGGATCCGTAAAAGAATTTCCTTTTCAAGGATCCCCGGAGGGACATCGGGATGACCGATGGCCCCAAGATAAATGGCGTCGTGTTTTTTGAGCTCTTCAATTCCTCCTTCGGGGATGGTTTCACCGGTTTTGAGATAACGTTCTCCACCCCAGTTAAAATAAGTATATTTTAAAGAAAAACCAAATTTTTCAGCAGCGGCGTCGAGAACTTTAACTCCTTCTCGTATTACCTCAGGGCCTGTTCCATCTCCTGGGATGACAGCGATTTTATAAGCTTTGCCGGACATCTTTTCCTCCTTCTCAGGACTTATTTTCAAATATGCCCTTTTTAGTAACATATTGAAATTTCTTCAAGACAACCCAAGGGGAGTACATAAACAAATCTCGAGAGGTCATGTTTGAGTTTAAATTTTAGCCGGCTAATATTTAGTTTGTTTTTTAATCTCTTACAGGAGGCTCCTATATGAAATGGCATCGTTTGGCAAAGCTCCTTTTCGAAGGGGCAATGCTCAAGCGTCTAGAACGGACTGGATACGCCTATTTGGGTACTGGCAAAGAAAATATTGCGGCTCATTCCTTTGGGGTGGTGTTAGCCGCAGCTATTTTAGCCAAACTCGTGCCCCAAGTTGACGAGACTAAACTTCTTAAAATGGCCTTTTTGCATGACCTTTTGGAAGCTCGTACCGGAGACCTCAATTCCGTCAATAAGCTTTACGACCAGATAAACGAAGAAGCTGCGGCTCAGGATGCTTTTTCCGAATTACCTTGGAAGGAGGAATGGTTAGCCCTTTACAAGGAATATCGCGAGGGTAAGACCCTGGAGGCCAAACTTGTCCATGATGCTGATCAACTTGATCTCATGGTGATGTTAAAAGAACAACATGATCTTGGTAACCCTTATGCGCGGCGTTGGATGATTTACGCTCAACGACGTTTTAAAACAGAGATGGGGAAAAAATTGGCTGAAGCCATTACCGAGACGGATTGGGCCTCTTGGTGGCTTGATCAATTTGTGTCCCGCCATGAAAATTCTTGAACATTGTGCACGCTGTGGCAAATGCTTGCCATTTTGCCCAAGTTTCAGAGCCACACTAAAAGAGACTCTTTCTCCACGGGGCCGGGTAGCTCTTATTCAAAGGGGCCTTTTAGAGCCTTACCCCTTTTCTACTTGTCTCCTCTGTGGGGCATGCGAAGAAGTTTGCCCTAATCATCTTCCTCTTTTAGAATTTTTCATAAAAGCGCGGGCTAAAAGTTCCGATCTTTTAAGACCAATTTATCCACTCTTTTTTAAAGGAATAAATTGGGCAACCAAGGAACCCCCAAGAGAAAGCGAGATACTTCTCTTTTTGGGATGTGGGGCTAAATTTCTTTATTCCAAAGAGCTATCTCATTTTTTGCATCTTTTTAGGTCCTTTGTAGGAGAATTATCACTTTTAGCAGGCGTTTGTTGCGGGCTTCCTTATCTTGCTGCGGGGGATCTGAAAAATTTTGTTAAAGAAGCACGTCGAGTTTTAAACTTTCTTACAGAAAAAAAGACACTCCTTACCCTTTGTTCTTCTTGTCTCTATACCTTTCGAAAATTCTATCCAGCCTTTCTTAATATAGAGAGACCCCTTTCGGAGCAAATCTTAAGCTTTGAAGATGCCATAGCTTATCTTTTAAGAAGTGGGGCCAATCTTTCTTTCCCTCAGAAAGTCTTTTTTCAGGTGCCATGTCATTTAAGACACTTGAAGGAAAAGCCCTGGTGGCGGGAAAAGGATCTTGCTTACTATGAGGGTTGTTGCGGACAGGCGGGTACGTTTGGTTGGCGTTATCCCAAAGAAGCCCTCTCCATTGCCAAACCTCTCCAAAAAGCGATCTTTTCTTCCGGAGCAAGTATCCTTACCAGTAACTGCTCTTCTTGCCTTTTGTATCTCAAAAAAACATTTCCCCAGCTAGAAATTCGTCATATTGCTTCGTTTTTGAGATTTT
>Ga0256833_1000849_pt1 | contig 23183 bp, 23 predicted proteins | sample 356284metaG_FD_190535 | JGI IMG/M metagenome (GOLD analysis project Ga0256833, IMG submission 190535) | Hydrothermal vent microbial communities from Mid Atlantic Ridge, Atlantic Ocean - 356-284 | ecosystem: Environmental > Aquatic > Marine > Hydrothermal vents | place: Atlantic Ocean: Mid... | reverse complement strand
AGGAGCTTGGAGGCGGGTTGATTGTAGTGTCAGAAGGGAAGGTTCTTGCCGAACTCCCTCTGCCGGTGGGAGGGCTTTTAAGCCTCTTGAGTGCGCAGAAAGTGGCCAAAAGTCTTGAGGAACTCAAAGTGGCTCTCAAAAAACTTGGGGCTACCCATCCCGAACCCTTTATGGCCCTTTCCTTTCTGGCCCTTCCGGTAATTCCCTCATTGAAGTTGACAGATCGGGGCCTGGTGGATGTGGAAAACTTTTCCCCGGCAGATCTTTTTGTAGAAGAATGATTGTTTCAGAAGAGTTCTTGAAAAGGCTTCTTGAAGGGCAGGAAGAACTTTTTGAGGCGCTTCTGGCCGCCAAAAGGCTTAAAGAAAAGGTCTTCGGTAATTTTATCGAAACCTGTGCCATCACCAATGCCAAAAGTGGCCGCTGCCCTTCGGATTGTAAGTTTTGCGCCCAATCAAGCTTTTATGATACCAGGGCCCCGGTCTATCCTTTGCTTTCGGTTAAAGAGCTCCGGCAAAGGGCCTGCGAAGCCGCTCAACACGGAATTGACCGCTTTAGTTTTGTAACGAGCGGCATTTCTCTCTCAAATAAAGAATTTCGCACCCTTCTTGAAGTTATCTCTCAGGTCCGAAAGGAGTTTCCGGGGCTTAAACTCTGTGCCTCTTTAGGGCAACTGGATCAGGAAAGGCTTAAAGCCTTAAAGGAGGCGGGGCTTGAGCGTTATCATCACAACCTGGAATGTGCCCCAAGCTTTTATCCTGCCATTTGTTCCCGCCAGTCCTGGAAGGATCGGTATCTCACAGCCTTACGTGTCAAGGAGATGGGGCTTTCTCTGTGCTGTGGAGGGATTTTCGGCCTGGGAGAGTCCTCTGAGCATGTGATAGAATTTGCCAGGGTTTTGAAAGACCTGGCTCCGGATTCCATCCCGGTTAATTTTCTTCACCCCATTGCCGGAACCCCCTTTGAGAAGGCCTCTTTTCTCACCCCTCAGAAGGCCCTGGCAATTCTTTGTGTCCTGCGCTTTGTTCTCCCAGAGACCAGTCTTCGTATATGCGGGGGCCGGGAATTTAACCTGCGAGACCTTCAAGCCCTGGGGCTTTTCCCCGCAGACGCCCTGATGGTTGGAAATTATCTCACCACCAGGGGGCGTGATCTTCAAGATGACAGAGAGATGATCCTCGATCTGGGCTACGCCACCCATCTTAAAGCTTGAATTCCAGGCTGATCTTATTATTCTGCCAGCACATGGTCGAAGTTATTCTGCGGGTAGAAAACCTGAGCAAGGTTTTTGGGGGGCTTAAAGCGGTAAACGAACTCAGTTTCGAAATAAAAAGAGGGCTTATCACCGCCCTTATCGGCCCCAATGGTTCCGGTAAAACCACCACCTTCAACATGATCTCAGGCCACCTGCGCCCCACCAGCGGAAGGATCTATTTCGACGGCCAGCGTATTGACAGACTGCCCCCGTACAAAATCGCCCGCCTGGGCATCACCCGCACCTTCCAGAACCTGGAAATATTTGGCCATTTAACCGTGGTAGAAAACGTTCTCCTGGCCATCAACAGTCACTTTAAGGTCTCTTTATTTGAAAGCATCTTTCGCCTCCCCTCGTTTTTTCGAAAAGAAAGGGAGGCCTTAGAAGAAGCTCTTTCTTATCTCAGGCTCCTGCCTTTAGAGGGATGGGCCTTCAAACCCGCCGGAAGCCTGCCTTTCGGGCTTCAACGATACCTTGAAGTGGTAAGGGCTCTGGCAGCCAGGCCCCGTTTGCTCCTCCTTGACGAAGCCGCCTCTGGCCTTGATGCCAATGAGAAGGCCCTTCTGGCCTCGCTCATACGGAAGCTTAAAGATGACGGGCTTAGCATTCTTCTCGTAGAACACGACATCAATCTCACGATGGAACTCGCTGACGAGGTCATAGTTTTGGACCAGGGACACAAGATTGCGCAGGGGCCTCCAGCTGAAATTCAGCGCAACCCGCAGGTAATAGCCGTCTATTTGGGCGGAGAAGCCTGATGCTTACTGTCAGAAACCTGACAACCCAATACGGAGCCGTGCGGGCCCTTAAAAACGTTTCCCTTCACGTGGGCAGGGGAGAAATCGTTTGCCTTATCGGGGCCAACGGGGCCGGAAAATCCACCCTCATGTTTTCTATCATGGGAGTGGTGCGACCTCAGAGCGGAGAAATCCTTTTTGAGGAAGAGCCCATCCATCACCTTGAGACCCCGGAGATAGTTTCTCGCGGAATAAGTCTGGTGCCAGAAGGCAGACAGATCTTTTATCCCCTTACGGTAGAAGAAAATCTTGAGCTTGGTGCTTACCAGCGTTTCAAAAAAGAGCCGAAAGAGGCGATTTTTGCGGACCTGGAAAGTGTCTATGAGCTTTTTCCCCGCCTTAGGGAAAGAAAAAAACAGCTTGCCGGCACCCTTTCGGGAGGCGAGCAACAGATGCTTGCCATCGGGCGGGCCTTTATGGCCCGGCCCAAATTGCTGATGCTTGACGAACCCTCTCTCGGCCTGGCTCCCAAACTGGTTGATAATATCCTTGAGGCCATTAAAACTCTCAATCAAAAGGGGCTGACCATTTTGGTGGTAGAACAAAACGCCCGCAAGGCCCTGGAACTGGCTCATCGGGGCTATGTTCTTGAGACGGGAAGAATTGTTCTTCAGGGCCGCACGGAGGAGCTTGTGGCTGACGAAGATGTCCGCCGGGCCTATCTTGGTAAGGACTACCGTAAATTTACCGATTAGGAGAAGCTGAGATGGAACAGAAAGTAGAATATCTCTCTCCTGAAGGATGGCGACAATGGCACCTCGAACTTCTCCAAAGCACCATAAACCGCATCTATCATCGCGTCCCTTTTTATCGAAAACTGATGGATGAGAAAGGAATCACCCCCGAAGATATAACTGACCTTTCGGCCCTTAAGAAGCTTCCCTTTACCACTCGAGAACACCTGGAAAAAAATTATCCTTACGACCTTTTTGCCGTGCCTTTACGAGACATTGTGCGCCTTCACACCTTTCCCGGCCCTCGCACCCCCATTGTCAAGGGCTTTACCAAAAGGGACCTTACCAGCATCCGTAAACTTACCGCTCGTTTCCTTTCTACCTCCGGAGTAAGCTCCGAAGACATCGTTCAGATCTGTCTGGATCCGGGTATGTCCATCTGGATTGAAGAGCTCAAGGAAGGGGCTGAGGAACTGGGGGCCTCCGTTATTCCGCCAGATCCCCAGAGCGTAACTAATCGTGTCCGCATCATGAAGGATTTTCGAACCTCGGTGCTGATCACCACCCCTTCCTATGCCCTCTATCTTGTCCATTTCATGCAGGAAAGAGGGCTTGTGCCGCCTGAAAGTTTGCATCTGGTGATCCTGGTAGGCGAAGGAATGGATGCCCCCCAAAGACTGCGACTTGAAAAGGCCCTGGGAGTGGATACCCGTTTGGGATACGGGATTACGGAGGCTATTGGCCCTGCTATGGGTTATGAGTGCGAGAGAAGAGAGGGTTATCATCTGGCAGCCGACTATTTTCTGGCTGAAATTATTGACCCTGAAACTGGAGAAGATGTAAAAGAGGGAGAAGCCGGCGAACTTGTGATTACTACTTTGATGGTTAAAGCCAACCCCTTGATCCGATTTCGCACCGGGGATCTCTGTCGCTTCCTGCCAGAAAGGTGTCCCTGCGGAAGGACCACCCCCCGGATTTCACAAATTCTGGGCCAGTGTGATGGTCGGGTTTCCATAAGAGGTATAAAAATCTCTCTCTCTTACATCGAAGCCCTTTTGAAACAGACTTACGACCACATCCCCGAATATCTTCTTTATATTCGCCAGGAAAAGTATCTGGAAGAACTCGAACTCTGGGTGGCCATGAACGAAAAACTTTTCGAACCCAGTATTTTAGGCCTCCATAAAATAGCAGAAAAATTCGAAAAGGCCTTTGAAGAGACCTTTGGCCTTCCCTGCCGTCTCAAGCTGGTAGAAAAAGAACACCTTTTACAGGTCTCTCAGGGAAAAAAAGTTATTCGTGCTTAAGGACTTTTTGAGGAAGCTTCTCAACGATTCTGGTCTTTATCCAGTGAGGGTCAAACCACTCGATAGGCTCCACAAAGATCCCCTGGACCAGGACGGCAAAATGCAGGTGATCCCCTCCAGCAAGACCCGTGGTATCCGTATAACCTAAAAGCTGCCCCCTCTTTACCGTATCTCCCACCGAAACGTTAAAGCCTGCCAGGTGAGCATAGAGGGTAAAAAGGCCAAAACCGTGATCAAGGATCAGGGTATTTCCGTAAATGCCGAGGTAGTCTGCAAAAACGACCTTCCCTTCAGCCGCCGCGGGCACCGGTGCTCGTGCCACCGAAGCCAGATCAATCCCTAAGTGAACAGCTCGGCCGATTTCCTTCCCTTTATAATAGTAAGTGCGATGGTCACCAAAGAGGGCCCTGGTGGCGGATTTGGGAAGCCTCAAAAAGGCCTTATCTCCGTAAAAACCTTTAGTTTGGGAATGCCTGGCAAGCTTTGAAATAGTAGTGTTGTTCTTTTTTCGCATCTCCGTGTTAATGTAGATAAAGGCCTTTAGAAGATCACCCCTCGGGACTTCGGCATAACGCTCCCAGAACTCGGGAATTTTCCGCTTTAAAAAGCGATCACTTATATTGATTACATCGTGTCTGTATCTTTTCTTGCGCACGTAATAGGCCACCGGTAAGCGGGCTTTATTGCCGGCCAGGTCTTCAGCCTCTACAAACATCTGGGTGATTTCTTTCTCTTCTAAGGGCAAGGCGATCAGAGAAAAATAAAGCCCCGGGGCTTGCGGCAGAGTATAGCCTTCAAAGAAGTGGCCATTTAACACTACTCCCTGACGGCTCACCTTTTCAGAAATACTGTAAACTACGAGATTGCTTCCTCCAGGGCTCAGGTAATGGATGGGAGAATGGATGACGATGCGAGGAGAATCAAGATCCAAAAGGATCTCCCTCTCCCACCAGAGAGTGTTTCCCTTAAGACCATTGCGCCACGAACCGTCGGCAATCTGAAAGCCTAATCTGGCTTTTCCACTCCTGAACCCCAGTTTTAAAGGCTCAAACCGGATTTCCAGATACGCCCTTTTCTTCTTCGAGCCCCAGATGAAATCCACCGGATATTCCTTTTCAGCAAGGACAGCTTCTTTCCCCTTTTGAGAGAGAATGACTTTAATACTTCTGATACCGGAGCGTTTATCAGAAATCTCTAAGGATAGAGAGCCCTTCTTTCCTACTGGTTCGTTAATAATAATTTTTTGAATTTCTGGCGGCGTCCCCTCAAATTTAAAGAAGAACAGAAAAGAAAGCCCTCCTACCAGGACGACCGCTCCCATCAATAAAAGGATGGAAAATACTCTCTTCACGACCGACCTCTTACGTGCTTATAATCCCTTTCATGAAACATCACCCATTTATAGTAGAAAGACGCCTCCTTTTAAAGGGGCTTTTTGTCTTTTTCTTTTGGTTATGGAATTCTTCTTTTACCTTTCCCCCTCAGCTGAAAGAAAGAATAAGAGAAAAACTCTCTCGCCTCCCTTATGTGGGCCGTTTCTTCCCTCCTCCAAGCCCCCCGAAAGATCTCCAGGAAAAGGCCCAAAAGAGCCTTGAGAGGACTTATTGGGAAGGAGCCCCTTTTTACGCCCCTCTACTCTGGAAAAAGGCCCAAAATTATTATCAAAAAGGCCAGCAAGCCCTCTCTCAGGGAGATTACACAAAAGCCCGGTTTTACTTTCAGAAAACTATAGAAACGGCTCAAAAAGCCCGTGAACAGTGCCTTCAAAAACAACACGAACTCAAAAAGAGGGCCGAAAAAAAGTTTGCCCAAATTATTGATCTCTGGAAAAGGAAAGAATTTCCGGAGAAAGAAAGACTTAAATGGGAAATTCGCATACGGTATTTAAAAGAACTCTTGGCTAAAGGGCTTTACGAAGAATTCTTCAGGGAAGCTGAAAAAATGGAAGAGGAACTTCTTGCAGGGGCAAAAAGGAAAGGCCCCCAAAAGGGGCCTTCTCCTTTAAAGAAAAATTCTTCTTAAACTTCGGTTACGGTGATAGATCCGGTAGGGCAGACCTCAACACAGGTCTCACAACCAAGGCAATCTTCCGGACGGGCGATAACGGGTTTGCCATCTTCGCCTTCGTCATAGACCTGAGCCGGGCAAGCCTCAATGCACTCCTGATCCGCCTGACACTTGTCATAATCGATGGTGATCTCAAACATAAGCTCCTCCTTCTATTAGTTTAAATTTTTGGTTTGGTGATAGACACCGATTAATAACTCCATCTGAGAATTAAGGCGCCAGTCACCTCTTTCGCCATTTTTCCATCTCAATGCCGCCTCAAATATTCCCTTCGCCCACAGGGGCTGCCCTAAAACATGTATGTGAGTATAGGCCCCAAAAATATTTCTGTAAACCACACCATCAAGCTTTTGCTGAAAACCATGCCCTTTTTCCAGGGTTAAGGCCAGGGAAATTTCATCTTCTTTTACGTTTACCGGACAGGAATAATGAAATTCGTGCCCCAGAAGCTCTGTCCCCAGAGGGTAAAAAGGATTAGGGTTTGAAACAATTGCCCTCACGTATCCGTGCCCCTGAGGCTTTTCCCGCACCTCGAAATCAACTGGAAGAATACCTACCATTTCATAGGATTTTCCCTGCCATTTAATACAGCGCCCCAGAAACATGAGGCCACCACACTCCGCATAAAGAGGCAGACCCGCCTTGAGAGCCTCGCGAAGATCTCTCCTCAGGCTCTCATTGGCCGCCAGCTCTTCGGCCTGGGTCTCAGGGAACCCTCCTCCGATGTAAAGGGCGTGGATATCAGCAGGAAGAGTTCGATCGTTCATGGCGTCAAGAAAAATTAGTTCCGCCCCGAGAGCCTCTAAAGCCGCCAGATTCTCGGGATAATAAAACTGAAAGGCTTTATCCCTGAAGACTCCAATACGGACCGAAGCTATCTTTTCCGGCCATTTTAGGGGTTCCCCGTAAAGGGGGACGGTCTGATAAGCCAGCTCCTTCACTTTATCCAGATCGACATTTTCCTGAACTACTTGCGCCAGACGATCTATGATTTTCTGGCCTTCACCATGTTCCTGCCAGGGGAGAAGGCCTAAGTGCCGCATGGGCAAGCGAAATTTTCGAAGGCGAGGCATGATCCCCAGAACCTTAAGCCCCGTGTGTTCCTCAATACTCTGGGTGATAATCCGCTCGTGACGTGCCCGCACGATTTGATTTAAGATCACGCCTCCAAAGAAAAGATCCTCCTCAAGGACCTGACAGCCCTTTACAAAGGCGGCCAGGGTTCTTGTAACTTTGGTGCAATCAAGGACCAAAATAACCGGAACCTTTAAAATACGAGCCAGTTGGGCCGTAGAACAACTCCCCTGAGAATCTACCCCGTCTAAAAGCCCACGGTTCCCCTCAATAACTGCGATGGCATCTGAAGCGGCATGCCTAAGAAAAGAAGCCTTAATGACCTCTGAAGACATAAAGAAAGGGTCAAGATTATAGCAGGGATGCTGGGCGGCAAAAGAAAGCCAGCCCGCGTCGATATAATCAGGCCCCTTTTTAAAAGGGATAACCTTTTCACCGCTTTTTCTTAAAGCCGCAACCAGGCCGAGGGCAAATAAGGTCTTTCCTGCTCCACCTTTCTGGGCGCTAATAATCAGGCGTGGAAGAGAAAACCTTTTCATAGATGGAAGTTTAACGGATTTTTTAGAAGATACTACAAAAAAGCCGGGGCCTTCCCCCGGCTTAGCTTAAATCAGGCCCCGACTTTCCATCACGGAGATAGCAATCTTATACAGGACGGTAATGATCAGAAAACCTGCGGCATATATCCCTACCGAGATCATCACTTCCGGAAAAGTCGGCATATACTCGGTGATCCTTTCCAGAGGATTGGGAACAAAACCACCCACGATAAGCCCCATTCCCTTGTCGATCCAGGTGCCGATTACTACCAGGACACAGAGTAAAGGTAAAAGCCCCAGGTTGTTTCTGGTCTGCGGGATAACCAGAAGGACTGCAGCCACCAGCATGAGGGCATAAGCCGTCCACATCCAGGGAACCAGCTTCATGTGGCCATGAAGACCGGCAAAGAGATATTTGATGGAAAACTGGTGCCCGGGTATGCCACTGTAAAAAGAGGTGAAAAGCTCACACCCAAAGAGGAAGAGGTTTGCCAGCAGGGCATAAGTTATGGTCTTGGCCAGAGCCCGGATAGCTTTCTCTCCCGGATCGAAGCGCGTAAAGGCCTTTACAATGTAGATAAGGATCAGCAGAAGAGCCGGACCGGAACAAAAAGCCGAAGCCAGAAAACGAGGAGCCATCACCGCCGTAAGCCAGAAGTGGCGCCCGGGAAGACCGGCGTAGAGAAAGGCCGTCACCGTATGAATGCTAAAGGCCCAGGGAATAGAGAGGTAAATGAAAGGCTTTACCCAGCTGGGATATTTGGTGCCCTTATAGACGGCATGAAGCGCCGTCCAGCCACAGATGAGGTTCAACAAAAGGTAACCATTTAAGACGATCATGTCGTAGAAGAGCATGGAATGCGGCGTGGGGTGAAGCAAGACATTAAAAAGCCGGTGAGTTTGACCGATATCCACCACGATGAAAAGCAAACACATGGTTACGGCCCCAATGGCCAAGAACTCCCCGAAGATGGTGAGCTTCCCATAGTCCTTATAATTATGGAGATAATAGGGAAGCACCACCATCACCGCTGAAGCCGCCACTCCCACGAGATAGGTAAACTGAGCCACATAAAAACCCCAGGAGACATCGCGGCTCATTCCGGTAATTCCTAAACCGAACTTCAGCTGTTTCAGGAAAAAGAAAAAGCCCACCAGGAAAATAGCCGCCAGGAAAAAGACCAGGGCATAATATTTTTTGCTACCAACTAAGGCCTTCTCTAACATAGGTACACCTCACCCTAAATTATGTAGAAAACTGAAGGACCAGTGCCCAAATGGACCTTTCGTCTAAGTGTAAAGTGCTCACGCAAGATCTTGTTTATTTCGGAATTGGGATCCGCAAGGTCCCCAACCACAATGGCTCCGTGTTTACAGGCCTCCGCGCACGCAGGAAGCTTTCCTTCTGCCAGCCTTTCGGTACAAAAAGTGCACTTCTCCACCACACCTTTCATCCGTGTCGGATAACGAGGATTGGGATTCTTAATAAAGGGCCGCGGATCACGCCAGTTAAAGCTTCGGGAACCATAAGGACAGGCCGCCATGCAGAACCGACAACCTATACACCGATGCATGTCCATCATTACGATACCGTCTTCTCTCTTAAAGGTGGCCTGCGTGGGACAGACCCTCACACAGGGCGGATGCTCACAGTGATTACAGAGCAACAAAAACTCCCGCCCGTGAAGGACCTCATTGGCATATTCGTGAGCGGTATCCGGAAAAGCGTGTTCAAACTCATCCTTCCAGATCCATTTAACTTCGTGTTTTTTGTAAGGGATCTGGGGCACGTTATGAAGATGATGACACGCGTGAATACAATCCTCACAGGGAGCATATTTCTGGCAAACGCGCGTGTCTATCACCATGCCCCAGCGGCCCGCTGTAAGCCCCTTCTCCGAAGGCTTAACAGCGTAAGCCTTAACTTCACCCTTTGAAAGGACCCCAACCGTAGCTGAGGCCCACAGACCGGCTAATGATGCGAAGCCGGCTGCTCTGAGGAAGCTTCTTCGGTCAAGCTTTTTACTTCTTTTGTCGCCCATCCTTTCCTCTCCTCCGGCGGAATGTGACAATTCCAACAATAGGGATGTGCCGCCACGTAATCGTGGCAGACATCACAAAACTTTTTCTTGCTGGAATGACATCTCAAACATTCATTCTGGAGACTCATGTTAATCGGCTTCCCTTCGGAGTTGATGTAAATACGCATGTTGTTTCTCACCACATCGAAACGCCACTTTCGCAAGAGCTTCATGTGCTCCCGTCTCATAAACTCTTTGGACTCCACACACTTTTTGTATTCTTTCGGAATTTCAGGCTGCGGTTTGGGAGCAGCCTTGCCAAAATTAGTCCAGAAGGGAACCGTAACGAAAAGAACAAAAGCAATAATTCCTGGAATTACTTTGCCGGCATCATGCATTTTCTTCTTCCTCCGGCTTCAAAGGTTCTTGACGCATATCCAAAGTCCGCGGACGTTCACCCGTCTTTTCGTGCGGCAATACCAGGGCGTTTGCCACTAACTCGTGGACACCACAAACCTGGACCTCTGGAGCCCAGTAATTCATGAGTGCAGGCAGGGCCGCCCGGTCAATAGCACAGATACAGGCAAGCATATTTACCCCGTGCTTATCCCTCACATACTGCACCGCGTTAGCCCGGGGGAAACCTCCGCGCATGCGCATTTCCATAAATTCGTCGGTGTTAAGACCGGATCCGCTCCCGCAGCAGAAAGTCTTTTCCCGAATGGTGTTTTCAGGCATGTCATAGAAATTGTTACATACGTGTCTGAGAATGTAACGAGGCTCCTCGAAAAAGCCCATCCCTCGAGAGGGATTACAGGAGTCGTGGAAGGTAACAATGTATTTGTCATTCCGGCTGGGATCAAGCTCAAGTTTTCCGTGAGCAATGAGGTCTGCCGTAAATTCACAAACGTGGATCATTTTGGTGGACTTGGCATGTTCAAAAACCGTCCCGGTGATGGGGCTTTTGGGAGTTTCGAGGTTCTTGGGAGCAGGCCCTGTGGCCGTATCCATGTACTGGTGCTTGACACGCCACATGTGACCGCACTCACCACCGATGATAAATCTCACCCCTAACCGTTCCGCCTCGTGATAGATCTTGGCATTGATCTTGGCCATGGCCTCATGAGAGGTGAAAAGACCGAAGTTTCCACCCTCAGAGGCATAGGTGCTCATAGTCCAGTCTAAATCAAGATAATTAAAGAGAATGATATAACCCATCATGGTATAAATACCGGGCTCCGCAAAATAGTCACCCGAAGGTGTAACGAAAAGGATCTCCGCCCCTTTCTTGTTAAAGGGCACTTCAATCTTGAGCCCAGTTACTTCTTCAATGTCCCAGCAAAGATATTCGATAATCTCCTTGATGGTATGGGGAGGAATTCCGATATGGTTACCAATCTTGAAACAATTCCTTACAGGTTCCAGAATCCAGTTAATATTACAGCCTAAAAGGTGAAGGAGCTCACGCCCCATCATGGTTACTTCACAGGTGTCAATCCCATAAGGGCAAAAGACCGAGCAACGACGACATTCACTGCACTGGTAGTAGTAATAAAACCATTCTTTAATGACATCTTCGGTTAACTTCCGGGCTCCGGCAAGCTTCCCAAAAAGTTTACCCTGCCAGGTAAGTTCCCCTTTATAGATGGACCTCAAAAGCTCCGCCCTCAAAACAGGCATGTTTTTGGGATCTCCCGAACCGAGAAAATAATGGCACTTGTCGGCACAGGCTCCACACCGGACACAAATATCCATAAAGAGCTTGAAAGAGCGGTATTTGGAGAGCCGATCCTTCATGCCCTCAATAATAATTTCTCTAAAGTTAGAAGGAAGCTTCCAGTCTTCGTCTAAAGGAGACCAGTCCCGAGGATTTGGAAAACCTATCTCTTCCAAGATGTTCTTTTTGGCCGGATAACAAAACCTCCCCGGTTTTATCTCCGGAGGGACGTCATCCATCCAGTCCTTCTCGGGAGGTGTCCAATCTATGCTTTTGATTAATTCGTCAGGTTTAGGAAGCTTAGCCATATCTACCCTCTCCGTCTATGATTTATTTCTTCTTATAACAATCCTCATCAATAGGCTGACCAGACTCTATAAGTTGCTCTTTAAAGTCCTCTTGCCATTCGCAGTAAGTCTTAAACTTGGGCTTCTTCCACCAGGGAGCAGGTTCGTGCCGCACCGCCCGGCTGTTGTTGGCGAGATTTCTGGTGGGGCTGAAAAACACCCCTACCATGTGAACAAGTTTACTAAAGGGGAAATAGGCCATAAGAGCGCTGATGAAAAAGAGATGAATATAAAAGATGACCCCGACATCTGGAGCTTTGGGCTTGAAATGGACGAGCCCCATGGTGAATTCCTTCACCTGGGTAACATCCACCTTAAAGAAATGACGCATAAGGATTCCGGAAATTACGAGGCCGTAAATCATAAATAAGGGTAGATAATCGGAAGCCAGCGAAATATAGCGCAGCTTAGGATCCGCCAGACGCCGCAAAAAGAGAAAAGTAAGGGCTGCCAGAATGACTACGTCTGTCATGTAAAGATGAGGAAGCCCGATGTGGAAGAAGCTATCGACTTGATCCAGAATCTGGATAGGTTCTGGAACCGGATAGGTAAAAAACCTCAGGTGCCGCAGAAGAATAGTGAAAAAGGCGTAATGGAAGGCAATGGCTCCCAGCCAAAGCCATTTATAGGAGCCATAAATCAAATTGGGACCTTTGAGTTCGGCTTTAAGATTCCGAAAAAGGCTCCGAAAGGCAAAGACCTCAAGAATCATGCGCAGAACCACTTCAAAATTGTTATAAGGAGATTCGAGCCGGCTGCGCTTGATCCAGCGGAGAGATTTTTGCTGCCCACAGGTAGTTACAATCCGGAAGGGGACAGGAATCTTGGCCCAATCAATCATCCGGTAAACCATTCCTAACAAAAACACCAGAAAGGCCGCATATGGGACTACAATACCAAAAAGTCCTTTAAGCCCTGCGACCCCAACGCCCAAATAAACCACCATCACAAAAGCCAATACGGTCACTAATGCGAATACGGCGCCCATATGGTTACCTCTCTTCGCCCATCATATTTGTGTTTGCGGAGGCAAACTGCCTTCCCTTTCGTCGTAAAGAAGACCTGCTTTTCGCAGGAGCATATACATACGACTTTTCCATTCTTCAACTTTCATATGATAGAGTCTTTCCCGACAAGAGTGATATATCTCAAAGGCTTTAAGTGTTATCTCATCTATTTGCTCTTCTAGGTCCAAAAACTCTTTTAAAAGACGCAAATCTTCAAGCTCCCCTCCCAGAACCTGCCGAATGGCCCTTTTGAGAAGGGGAAAAACTCGCACCGCGTCAGCAGGGGTAAAATCCTGAACCGCCCTGATCCTCACGATGCGATCGATATAGTATTTGACCCGGTCTTCTTCGGTCTCTCCCAAGAGTTGAGAAAGAATCCCCTCAACTCCTTCTCCCAGATGAGCCCCTACAGGATTTTCGAATTGATCCCGATTTTTTTTAAAAAAGGCCGCTGCCTCCGGCGGATAGGTCTCAAGAATAAGCTGATACCATTTCTTCTGGATCTTGCCCTTTTTGTCGAGAAGTAGATCTTTAAGCGTCATCACTTTTTCTCTCTCGGGGACTGGCGACCTTTTAAAAAATTTTCAGGCCCAGGTCAAGGCAGGATTTACCAGCATTAAAGGCGACAAAAAGTAGATAAAACCATCTTCTCCGCAAGAAGATCATTAAACCTCCAAATCCTTGCCAGGAGACCTTAAAATAAACTTCAAAAAAGTTGATGAAGACGCCGAAAGGCCTTCATCTTTTCGGTATATTCCAGGCGGGCCTTGGACAAGAGTTCTTCGAGATAGGCAATGCTCTGATCATAAACTTTCCTTTCCACCGGGAAAGGATGGCCGTCTTTTCCCCCGTGGGCAAAAGCATAACGGGCCGGATCTTTTCGGCTTGCCGGAGCGTCATAAACCAGTTCTGAGAGCAGGGCCAGAGCCCGCAGGTTTTTAGGGCCAAGGCCCCTTATTTCAAGCAAATTCTCGAAATCTTGAGGGGGATTTTCGTAAGTTTTCAAAAGAATCTTCTCTAATCCCTGCGGCTTGAGGTCGGCTTCTTTCAGGGTATGTCTGCGCGGCAGGACCAGGCGTTTTATTTTTTCGATCTCTGTCAATATCCGGGAAGGACTTTCCCGGGTAAGAGAAAGGATGGTCTCCTGGGTCTTGAGGCTTTCTCTGGCTACCAGATTCAAAACCTCTTTTTCGAATTTCTGGCTCGCGATACCGCTGTGAGGTTCCTCGGTCATTTTTTTGACCCGCTCTCCCAGCCAGTGATAACGCCTGGCATAGGAGTTCTTTTCGTTCATTCCCTGCTGAACCACCGCCCAGGCCCCGCTTCTAGTGAAGAAAAAGTTGTGATGGTAAAGCTGGTAACCATCCTGAAGAGCGGTGTTATCCACCTTGGCGGCCAATCTACTTTTGCGCACGAGTGCGAAAAATTCTTCCGGGAGCCCGCATTTCTCAAGCCAGAAAAGGATTTCCTCCGGAGTTCGACGTGAAGCCCGGGCCTTCCCTCCACAGATAAAAAGACCCAAATCTTTGGCAAGGGGAGTCGTCGCCTCTTTAAGGGCACCACAGACCGTAGTAGTAAGCCCTGAAGAATGCCAATCAAAGCCGAGCACACATCCGAAGGCCTGGAACCAGAAAGGATCTGCCAGACGACGCAAAAATTCTTCCACCCCGAATTCCAGGGCTATCACCTCGATTAAGGCCCGGGAAAGCCGGACCATGCGGGCAAAAAGCCAGCGGGGAGCATGCCCTCCGTGGAGGGGGAGGTCAGCTGTTCCGGTTCGTCGCATTAAAGACCTCTCTCTAAAAAGGCCTCTTCCATTTCTGCCAAAATTTTACCAGCGGCTTCACGGGGATCCCTGGCTTCTCTTATGGGCCGACCAATAACGAGATAATCTGCACCGGCAAGAATGGCCTCTTTGGGAGTGGTAACGCGGACCTGATCCTGGGGGTCTGCCGCCCAGGAAGGCCTGACCCCGGGGACAATGGTCTTAAGGTGCCTAAAGGCCTCTTTTACCGCCCCCACTTCCTTTCCCGAGCAGACCACCCCGTGACAACCCGCCCGGTAGGCAAGGCCTGAAAGGCGCAAAACCGCCCCGGTAAGGTCCCTTGAAAGCTCGGGAGAATAGCCGATTTCCATAAGATCTGCCCGGGTATGAGAGGTGAGGATGGTAACCCCGAAGACCTTGCAGCCCCCTTCCACCGCCTCAACGGTCTTGCGCACCGCCTGCCTCCCTGCCAGCATGTGAACGGTAAGGAGATCAGCCCCTGCAAGGCTTGCCTGACGGGCCGCCTTTTGCATGGTAGCCGGGATGTCATGCAACTTGAGATCAAGAAAGATATAAGCTTCTGTTTCTTCCCGGATCATCTCCAGAACCTGTGGGCCTTCGGAAACAAAAAGCTCAAGCCCTACCTTAAAAACTCCTACCAGGTCCTTTAATTTTCGAACCCACCGGCGGGCTTCCTTAAGACTGGCCACATCAAGAGGAAAAATAAGTCTTTCCTTTGCCTCCACAGGACCTCCCTTTAAAATTTTTACGCATGCATTCTGCCAATGAAAACCAATCTGGGCAAATCCTTTCTTATCCCGGCCACCTTCCGGAAAAAACCGGAATTATCCTGATCGGGACTGTTCATCGTCTGGAACCCTTAAAAAAAGTCTTAAAAGAACTTCTCTTAAAGCTGAAACCTGGGCTTATTACCGTAGAAATAAGCCCTTTTTCGGTTTCATACCGGCGGCGTCAGGAAAGAGTCTGGATAAAAAAACTTGAAAATTTAAAGACTCAAAATCTTTCTGACGAAATCTTAAGGGCCTTGAAAAAAATTCTTGAAATGCCCTATGAATATCTTGTTCCCAAAGACCTTGGCCTTTGTCCGGTGGTCCCTGTCGATCTCAATAAACCTTCCCAAAAATATCTTCGCGAAGTAGAAAAATTGCTCGAAAATCCCTCTCTTTTTGAGGTCGGAGATCCCCTCCGCGAACTTGCTTATTTGAGGCTCTTTCTTGAAGGCCTCTACCGACCTCAGAGGGAGGCCGAAGATCTCGCAAGGGAAGAATTTATGGCCCGAAAAATTAAAAGGCTTTTCTCTTTAAGGAAGCCGCTTGTCCATATTGGTGGCTGGAGACATTTACCGGGCCTTCTGGCCCTTCTACCCGAAGCTTCTGCAATCTGTCTGACTCCCCTTCCAGATCCTGAAAAATTTAGCTGAATTGGTATTCTTGGCCAAGATACCCGATAAATTAAATGACAAAAAATTTAAGGGGGTTTAAGAAGAGAATGAAAGCGTTTAAAAAAGGCTTAAAAATAGTCTTTTGGGCCTGTTTGGTCTTTTTTTTCAGCTGGTCTCCGGGCTTTTGCCTCTCAGGAGAGGAAATCGCCTGGAAGGTTTATCATCGTCCCGTAGGGAAGGATTCTCAGGCTGAGGCCCGTATGATCCTCATCGATCCAAGGGGGCATCAGAAGGAACGAAAGATGAAGATCTTTACCCGTGAAGACGAAAAGGCCCGCTACACCCTGATTCGCTTCCTCTATCCAAAGGATATCGCGGGGACGGCCTTTCTTTCTATCGCCCATCACAAAGGCAAAGAAGAGCAATTTCTTTATCTGCCGGCTCTTAAACGCACCAGGCGCATCGCGGGCTCCTTCCGCTTCCACCGGTTCGTGAATTCCGACTTCTTCTATGAAGACCTGGAAAGACACTATCCCCCGAAATATCACCATCAGTTATTGAAAGAAGAAACCTTCCGGGGGGAACCCTGCTGGGTGCTAAAATCCTGGCCACAAAAAAAGAAGGACTCTATTTACGGTTACTGGATTCAATGGATCACCAAAGCGGGTTTTCTCCCTGTCCGGGTAGATTATTATGACCGCAAAGGAAGACTCTGGAAGAGATTTTCAAGCAGCCGATGGGAAAAGATAGACGGCTACTGGACGATACTGGAATCCACCATGGAAGATCTCAAAAAGAATCACAAAACGGTTCTCAAAATCGACAAAATTATATATGATCAGGGTCTTAATCCGGGACTCTTTACACGCAGGAGCTTGGAACGCTGGTAGGAATTATCACCCTGATCCTGATATTTCTGGCAAGTCCGGCAAAAGCGGCTTCTTTCAGTGGGACTTTTCTCTCCCGTGGCACCCTTGACCTCACCCACGACCGCCCTCTGGAAGACCAAAGTTCCAACCGGGAATATCTTCGCCTGGAAACCCGCCTGACCCATTCCCATTGGGAAGGAAAAATTGGTCTCCGACTTGATCGGCTGGCCTTTTATGGAAACCATAACGGCCGGGAGGAGACGAGGGTCGAATTCTGGGAGACTTATTTACGCTTTCTCGGAGAAAACTTTGAAATCACCCTGGGAAATCAAATCATTCGCTGGGGAAAGGCGGATGAAATAAGTGTCCTTGATAATTTAACCCGTCAGGATTTGAGGGAACTTTTCACCTGGCGGGAGGAAGAAAGGGATAAGCCCTGGCCCTGGCTCCGGCTCCAGTATTTTGCCTCAGGCTTCACCTTTGAAGCCGTCTTTACCCCCTGGCCCCTCTGGCCTCGAAGGGACGATTTCGACTCGGACTGGGCCGTCTTTGATCACCTTCGCAAGGCCCTAAAAGAGGCCGGTCTTCCTTTCCCCCTTACTCTCGACCTTGACAAACAGGATCTTTCTCCTTCTTTCAAAAATAGCGAATTTGGGTGCCGTCTTCTGGGCACTTTTGGAGACGTTGACTGGGAAATTTCCTTTTTACACGCCCACAACCGGTCTTTTTATTATTATATCCGCCGCTTCCCCATAAAAGGCCTGATTCTTAAACATCCCGCTGAGCCCCTGAAAGACCTCAAGAGCGGGCTTTCAAGTATTCAGATCCTCGGCCATACGGCTTATGTTCGGAGACCGCAGGACAACATCTTAGGAATGGCCTTTGAGACCACCTGGAAAGGGCTGGGGATCAGGGGAGAATTTGCTTACCATACGGGGCGGGTCTTCCTAAAAAAAAGCTTGAAGGGGTCCAAAAACCTTACTGGCGTTATATCCTGGGCTTTGATTACCGCTTTGAAAATGGCCTTTATCTGAATTTTCAGTTTCTCCAGCAGCATATCCTGGGCTGGTCGGAAGGAATACTTTTTGACCCCGAGTATGATTCTTATCTCTTCCTGAGGCTCTCCAAAGGCTTCCTGAGAGATTTCTTGGAGCTGCGTCTTGATGCCACCTACGGCCTTACCACCCGCATTTACTATGTGAATCCCGAGCTGTCCTACAAGTTTCGAGACAACTGGGAACTCTTTGCCGGCCTCCACCTCATAGACGGCCCGAAGGGGACTTTCTTTGACGTCTATGACAACAATGACCAGATCTATCTCGGGCTAAAAATAAGCTTTTAGCACGAAGTGTCGAATAGATTATTGACATGTCTTTTTATGAAAACTTCGTCCTCCAAAAGAAGACCCTCTGGTTAACTTTCATAATCTTTGTGGTGCTATTTTGCCTCTGGGAGGCCTTAAACCTTCCAGTAGTTACTTCAACTGATGCCATCATTCCCCGCGACGAAGAATTTCTCTTCTATGAAGAATTTCGAAAGCAATTTGGCGCAGACGACGCGGTAGCAGTAGCCTTAAAGGCCCAGGATGTCTTCTCCCCCAGGGTCCTCTCTTATATCAAGCATCTAACCGAAGCCTTTGAAGAGATCGAAGAAGTAGAAGATGTTCTTTCTCTCACCAATGTAGAAGATGTAAGAGGGGGGGAAGAAATCTTTATCGTGGAACCTTTAGTGGGAGAAGAAATTCCTCAAGATTCCGAAACCCTCCGCTCTCTTAAAGAACGGGCTGCCAGAAACCCTCTTATCCTGGGAAACCTGGTCTCTTCTGATTTCGAGAGCACCATGCTCCTTTTACGGACTGCTTATAAAGGAGAAGACCTCAATTTTGAAAGCCGTCTCCTTTCAAAGATAAAAAAAGTCCTGGCTAAGAATCCTCCGCCTCAGGGAGTGGAGGTCCATCTTTCTGGCTGGCCGGTGGTAAATGTCAACATGGCAGGCTACATGAATCGGGATCTCCTCATTTTCGTCCCTACTTCTTTTTGTTTTCTGTGTCTTCTCGTCTGGTTTTTTTTACGTTCCCTGAGGGCCATGGTGGCGGTGGGGCTCATCATAAACCTTTCTCTCCTGGCAGCCCTGGCCTGCCTCAAACTGGTGGGAGGGGCTTTGAGCCCGATGACCGCAATCCTTGCCCCTCTCACCATGGCGCTTGCTCTTGCAGACGCTATCCATCTTCTTCTCACTTATTTCAAGCTTCAAAAAGTGGGGGAGAAAAAACCTCTCGTAAAGGCGGTTTTTGAGACCTGGAGCCCGTGTCTTTTAACCAGCCTCACCACCGCGGTAGGGTTTGCCTCCCTCATGATCTCAAGGATCCCCTCTATCAGAGAATTTGGCGCCGCAGCCGCCTGTGCCATGTTCGTGGAATATTTTTTCACCTTTACCGTACTGGTTTATCTCGCTCCCTGGATCTCAAAAGGGCCCTATAGTTTTGGTCTTTCGAAAAAGCTGGTTCTCCCACTCTCAAGAAGTTATCCCCGCTGGGCCCCGGGAAGCCTCGCTATTTTTGCCTGTCTTTCAATCCTTGCCCTCTGGGGAATACAAAAGATCCGGGTGGACAGTGACGTAATAGAATTCTTCCATCACCAAACCCCGGTCTATCAGGACGCCCTCTTTATCGATAAGAACCTGGGAGGAGTGCAGACGATAGAAATCTCTTTGAGTCTTAAAGAGGGTGATTTTTTAGATCCCCAAATTTTAGCCAAAATCGACGAACTCAGCCGCTATCTCGAAAAAAGGCCCACCTTTAGCAGGGTGATCTCCCCGGTAGAATTTTTCAAACTTATGAACCGGGCCTTTCACAACGAAAGAGACGAATTTTATCGCCTCCCTGAAGATCGAAAACTTCTGGCCCAGTATCTACTTCTTTACGGGGGCACGGAACTGGAACATTTTTTAGATTCCTCCCAGACCTGGGCCCGTATTTCGGCCCGCACTCCTGAACACAGCTCCGAAGTAATAAATAAAGAAATCGCCCTCCTCAAGAAAAAACTTCAAGAGCTATTTAAGGATACCCCTGTCAGCTGGCGTTTCACCGGAAAGACCTATCTTGTCAACCGCACTGCTGAGGACATCATAAAGAGCCAGACCGAGAGTCTTGCCCTTGCGGCCCTGATCATCTTCGGTCTGATGTTTCTCGTCTTGCGATCTTTCAAAATCGGCCTGCTTTCCATCCCCCCAAACGCCTTCCCTATCCTAGCCAATCTGGGATTCATGGGATTTGTGGGAATCCCTCTCAATACGGCCACCGCTACCATTTCAGCCGTGGCCATCGGTATCGCGGTAGATGATACCATCCACTTTCTGGTGCAATATCAGCGCGAAAGAATGCGCTCTAGGCCTCTGGAAGCCGTCAAAAAAACCCTTGAAAGTAAAGGCCTGGCCGCCATCACCACCTCGGTGGTGTTAATAGTGGGATTTCTGGTACTTGTGGTTTCGCAATTTATTCCGACCGTGCAGTTTGGAAAGCTTTGCGCTCTGGTAATGGGCCTGGCCCTGCTGGCCGATCTCTTCCTGCTGCCAGGCCTTATCTTTATCGGCAAAAAGATCTTTTAACCCAGCACCTTGAGTCTGACCTTTCCTGAAGCAAGCCAGCTCTTTACACTTTCTGCTATTCCATTAGAAGTTAGGCCGTATTTTTCACGCAATATTTGAGGTGCACCGTGCTCAATGAATTTGTCAGGTAACCCCAGGCATTTTACCGGGACCAAAAGACCGTGGCGGGAGAAAAGCTCCAGCACGGCGGCTCCAAAACCTCCCAGAAGAGCATTTTCCTCAATGGTAACCACTTTGCCGATTTTTCTGGCAAGCTCAAGTAGAAGTTCCTCATCAAGAGGTTTTACGAAACGAGCGTTTACCACCGCCGCCGCAATCCCTTCTGAAGCTAAAATCTCTGCTGCCCTGAGGGCCGGATAAACCATGTTGCCAATAGCCAACAAGAGGATATCGTCTCCCTCTCTCAGTATTTCGGCCTTGCCAAGGGGCAATTCCTTAAGCTCCCAATCAAGGCTTACCCCCTCTCCGGCTCCACGGGGATACCGAACCGCTACCGGCCCTTTACATTTGAGGGCGGTGTAGAGCATGTGTTGGAGTTCGTTTTCGTCTTTCGGGGCCATTACCACCATGTTGGGAATAATCCTGAGATAAGAGAGATCAAACTGTCCTTGATGGGTGGGGCCGTCTTCTCCCACGATCCCGCCCCTGTCGATGGCAAAAATCACGTGAAGATTCATGAGGGCAACATCGTGAATGATCTGATCATAAGCCCGCTGCAAAAAGGTGGAGTAAATGGCACAAACCGGAATAAGCCCCCCCAGGGCCAGGCCTGCGGCAAAGGTGACCGCGTGCTGTTCGGCAATGCCCACGTCAAAAAACCGTTCCGGGAACCGTTCGCCAAAGGCCTTAAGACCGGTGCCCGTAGGCATGGCAGCGGTAATGGCCACCAAACGGGGCTCTTCTTCTCCGAGGCGCACCATCAATTTAGAGAAGACGCTCGTATAGGAAGGAGGTTTGGGCTTTCCGGATTTGGGTTTTCCAGTCTTGACATCAAAAGGCCCCAGGCCGTGAAAACGCTCCGGCTCCCTTTCAGCCGGAGGATACCCCTTACCCTTCCTGGTAAGGACGTGGACCAGGGTGGGGCCTTCAAGTTCTTTTATATTTTTAAGGGTTTTTATGAGGACTTCGATATTATGCCCTGGAATAGGGCCTACATACCGGAAGCCCAGGGCTTCAAAAAGCATTCCCGGGGTAAGAATACATTTGAGGGCGTCTTCACTCTTTTTGATGGCGTGGACCAGATGATCTCCCCCGGGAAGATGGCTTACAAAGGCTTCCAACTCCCTTTTAAAACGCCTGGCCAGAGGACCCGTCAGTTTCCGAGAGAGAAAAGACGAAAGAGCCCCCACATTGGGAGAAATGGACATTTCGTTGTCATTCAGGATTACGATGAGATCTTTTTTGAGATGTCCGGCATTGTTAAGACCCTCAAAGGCAAGGCCTGCGGTCATGGAGCCGTCTCCTATCACCACCACCACTTTCCCTTCTTTTCTCAGGAGGTCCTGAGCGGTTACCAGACCGAGGCCAGCGGAGATAGAGGTGCTACTGTGGCCCACATCAACGATATCATGGGGGCTTTCAGAACGTTTCGGAAAACCCGCGATACCACCGAATTGTCTCAGAGTATGAAACTTTTCCCTTCGGCCCGTGAGAAGCTTGTGCGCGTAAGCCTGATGCCCCACATCCCAGACAATCTTATCTTTGGGAGAATCAAAGACATAGTGGAGGGCAATGGTAAGCTCTATCACTCCCAGGTTGGGTGCCAGATGGCCCCCTGTTTCCGCTACTGTCTCAACTATGGTTCGCCTCAGTTCCTCGGCAAGCTTTTCAAGCTGGGAGAGTTTAAGCCTTTTTAGATCTTCTGGAGAGTTGATCTTCTCTAAAAGTCCTGCCATTTTATCACCCCCAAATTCCCGGTTAACTCCTATCCCTTTGAGAGAGTCCAATTTCTCCCTCCCCGCAGGGAGGGGGGTGAGGGGGGGCGAAAGTTGGCGAGATTCTGAGCTTACACCCCCCACCTCGACCCTCCCTAAGAGGGGAAGGAAGAAAAATTGGTTCTTCGACGTTTCATGTGGATTTTAGGATATGGCCTCAAATTTCCATTTAATCCCCCTCCCTTAAAGGGAGGGGGTAAGGGGGAGGGTGGAGGTTCGGAAAAGCGCTGAGCTTCCACCCCCTCCCCGGCCCTCCCCCTTTGAGGGGAGGGGGAAAGTAGGAGTGTCCCCTTAAAGGGGAAGGAGCCAAAAACTCTTCCTGTGAGGAAAAAACAGCCTCTCAAAAAGAGGGAAGTAACTTTTCTCCCTCCGGGAATCCGAAAATTGAGGCCACCTTCCGGCCCCTCTGAGCTGTATTCTAAATTCCACACAAGATGTCGAAGAACCGAAAAATTTCTCCATTCGCCTTTCGCCATTTCCCAGAACACCCTCCGGGTGAAAGATCAAAACAAGCATCCCTTTGAAATATAAGACCAGAAGCTCTTCTCTGGGAAATCAAGTTCTTATCATCCTTTTGAAAGTTTAATTTAAAAAGTAAATTTCCCTAATTTCCGGATAAGAGATGAGAAAGGGGCACCTCTCTTTTATATTTCAAAGGAAACAGAAAAATCACACCTTCACCCAGGAGGTGCCCCATGGACAATATATCAAAAATCCTAATTGACTTCACCGATGAAAAAATTACCCCCTCAGGTGGAAGTTTCTTCCTGGCCCATGTTTCTTCTCTTCTCGGTCTTCCTCA
>Ga0256833_1000848_pt1 | contig 23187 bp, 21 predicted proteins | sample 356284metaG_FD_190535 | JGI IMG/M metagenome (GOLD analysis project Ga0256833, IMG submission 190535) | Hydrothermal vent microbial communities from Mid Atlantic Ridge, Atlantic Ocean - 356-284 | ecosystem: Environmental > Aquatic > Marine > Hydrothermal vents | place: Atlantic Ocean: Mid... | reverse complement strand
AGGCGGGCATCTATGGTTTTACCAGAACCGCTTCACTTGAACTTCAGAGATATGGAATAACTGTCAATGCCATAGCACCCATTGCTTACACGAGAATGACGGAGGATCTTCCATTATTTCAGGCTCTCAATAAGGAAGAGTATGCCCCTGAAAACATTTCACCCATGGTGGTTTTCCTTGCATCTGATCTCGCTGCTGATATCACCGGAAGAATCTTTGCTGTGGAAGGTGGAAAGATCTACGAGTTCTATATGGCACAGACATCCGGTGTGTACAAGAATGTTTTACAGGAAGGGAAGTGGACACCGCAGGAAATAAAAGAAAAGTTTGAGGAGATTACCAGGAAAGGGTGATTGACACCAGGGAGGGGATTTTCCCCTCCTTTTTCAAAATGTTTATGCCTCCCCATAGGGCATGAGATTTGAGAAGTGAAAATTTAATGGGTGTGTTTCTTCCCTGATGGGTGAAGGTCCTTTCTTTGAAAGCTTCTACCATTTTCTTCTCAAATAAATCTCTGCTCTCTGTCACTCCGCCCGAGAGAACTATTCCCTCAGGTTCAAGGATATTTACCACGCTGGCTATCCCCCATCCGAGGTACCTGCCCATTATTTCAAAGGCTTTTACAGCAGTTTCGTCACCTTCTACAGCAAGAGTATAAACTTCTTCAGAAGTTTTAACATCTTTTTTACCACCAAGTCGTTTATAACTTTTTACAATTCCGCTCCCAGATGCGTAGGCTTCCAGACACCCCCTTCTCCCGCATCCACACATTTCTCCTTCTGGATGTATGAGTATGTGACCGATTTCTCCTGCTCCTCCACCACTTCCCCTCACTAACTTACCATCTATAACAATTCCGCTCCCGATGCCTGTTCCAATGGCCAGGAATATGAAGTTCATCCATTTCTTTCCATATCCCTTTTCCAGTTCTCCAAGGGTTTGTAGATTCACATCATTTTCAACTATTATTTTTCTTCCAAGCCCACCTTTTATGAGAGTATCTTTCAGCTCCAGGTTTTTCCACGCGGGTATGTTGGGAGAGGTGAGAAGAGTATCTTTTTTGTGATCATACTCCCCGGGGATACCCAGAATTACTGTATCTGGCAGAGGATATTTGTGGAAGAAATTTCTTATGTGTTCAATTAGCCTGTTAACATTCTCCGCCTTTTTCGTTGGAAAGATTTCTCTTTTTACCTTTAATTGTCCCTTTTTTTCTTCATAAAGTAAGTGGATTTTGATTGATGTTCCACCAACATCAATTATGAGAAATGTTTTCATCTCCTGTGGAGGAAGAACTGGATTGTTTCGCCGAGCCCCTCTCTCAGTCTCCATCGGGGTTCCCATCCCAGGACCCTTTTTGCAATGGAATTATCTATGGCACTTCTTCTCAGCTCACCGGGAATTGGATCATCATATATGGGTTTCTCTTTATAGTTGAGTAGCGAGGCTATTTCACTGAAGAGTGCGTTAACAGATGTTTCTCTACCAGTACCAATGTTTATACCTCCCACAAAGTCTGAACTCAGTGCTCTGAGGTTGGCTTCAGCAACATCTTTAACAAACACGAAGTCCCTGGTCTGTTCACCGTCGCCATAGATTCTGGGAGTTTTACCTTCCAGAATCCTTGAAATGAAGATTGCAACAACACCAGCTTCACCTGATGGATCCTGCCTGGGACCATAAACATTTGCATACCTCAGTGCTATGTATGGAATTTCATGGATGTAGTAATAATTGTACAGGTACATTTCGCCTGTTACCTTTGCGGTTCCATAGGGACTTGTTGGTTTGGGTGGGTGATCTTCCGGTGTGGGAATTTTTTCTGTTTCCCCATACATTGCGCCACCTGATGAGGCAAATATTACCTTTTTTCCGTTAACTTCCCTGAATGCTTCTAACAGATTAACCATTCCAAGTATATTGATTTCTGCATCTTCCACAGGATGGTCAATTGAGTATCTCAAATTTATCTGGGCAGCATGGTGATTCAGAATTTCTGGTTTAAAATCTCTGAAAATTTTCTTTATTTTCCCGCTTCTAATGTCAATTTTTTCAAATTTTGCACCATCCGGGATATTTTCTTCCTTGCCAGTTGATAGATTGTCAATAATTAGTACCTCATGGCCTTCAGAAAGGTATGCCTCTGCCACATGAGACCCAATGAAGCCAGCTCCACCAGTTAAGATTATCCTCATAAACTATACTCCTCTTTGAAGTATCTGATTGTTCTTTTCAATCCCTCTTCAAGAGGTATTCTGGGTTCCCACCCGAGAATCTTTTTTGCCCTTGTTATGTCAGGTCTTCTCACTCTGGGATCATCCTGGGGTAGGGGATGAAAAGTTATTTTACTCTTGCTACCGGTTAATTTTAAAACAATTTTTGCAAGATCGATTATTCTGTACTCTTCTGGATTCCCAATGTTTACCGGTTCATGATAATCTGTCTGGAGAAGTTTGACCACTCCTTCAACAAGATCGTCAACATAGCAGAAACTTCTCGTCTGCGTTCCATCTCCATAAACTGTGAGGTCCTCTCCTCTCAGTGCCTGATAAATGAAATTTGGAACCACTCTTCCATCATTGGGTTTAATGCGGGGACCATAGGTGTTAAATATTCTCACTATCCTTATGTTTACACCATGATTTTTATAATAAGCCATTGTCAGGGCTTCAGCGAATCTCTTTGCCTCGTCGTAAACTCCACGGGGACCAATGGGATTCACATTCCCCCAGTATGTTTCAGGCTGAGGATTTACAAGGGGATCACCATAAACTTCAGATGTTGATGCCAGAAGAAAAACTGCTTTCTTATCCTTTGCAAGCCCCAGAGCTTTATGTGTTCCAAGAGCACCAACCTTTAAAGTCTGGATGGGGTATCTCATATAGTCCACCGGGCTGGCGGGAGAGGCAAAATGAAGAACATAATCCACTCTCCCGGGGACATGAATGTAGTTTGTTGCATCTATGTGCATGAAAACGAAATTCTCTTTCCCGAAAAGGTGCTCAATGTTTTTTATACTTCCGGTTATCAGATTGTCAAGCACATATACCATCAGTCCCTGCTTCACAAAGTAATCTGCAAGGTGTGAACCAAGGAATCCAGCTCCACCGGTTATGACAACGGTTTCTCTGCTCATTTTATCTTCTCTCCATTTATAACTGGTGGTCTTCCTATTGCATAGTAAGTAAATCCGTACTCTTTCATTGTTTCAAGCTTGTAGAGGTTTCTTCCATCAAATATGACTGGTTTTTTCATCAGAGATTTCATCCTTTCAAAATCTGGATTGCGGAATTCATTCCACTCGGTAACTATGAAGAGAGCGTCAGCTTCCTTCAATGCATCATAGGGTGTTTCTGCGTATGAAATTTTATCGCCAAAAATTTCTCTGGCTGTCTTCATTGCTTCAGGGTCAAAGGCAGTTATGGTCGCTCCTCTTTCCAGGAGCATGTTGATTATTGTGATGGACGGTGCCTCCCTCATATCATCGGTCCTTGGTTTGAAGGCAAGTCCCCACACTGCAAAATGTTTCTTCTCAAGACTCCCAAAGTGTGCGACGGCTTTTTCCACAAGCTTTTTCTTCTGCCGTTCATTTACATGGTCAACTGCTTTTATGAGTTCAGGTTCGTACCCCCTTTCTTCCCCCATTTTTATTATTGCTCTTATATCCTTTGGAAAACATGATCCACCATATCCAACACCCGGGAAGAGAAAGAGGAAACCAATTCTTCTGTCAAACCCCATACCTTTTCTCACCAGTTCAACATCTGCTCCAACCTTTTCACAGAGATTGGCAATCTCATTGATAAAGGAAATTTTGGTTGCGAGCATTGCATTTGATGCATATTTGGTCATTTCAGCACTTTCAGGGTCCATAATTATTATGGGATGTTCGGTTCTTACGAAGGGTGCATAGAGCTCTTTGAGAATTTTCTCGGCTTTTTCCGATTCCACACCAATTATTATCCTGTCGGGTTTCATAAAATCTTCAATTGCCGCTCCTTCTTTGAGAAATTCGGGGTTGGACGCCACGTCAAAAGGAAAATCGGTGTATCTGGAAATTATTTCCTTGATTTTTTTCTGTGTTCCCACGGGGACGGTGGATTTTGTGACAATCAGTTTATATCCATTCATATTTTTTGCGATTGTTTCGGCTGCCTCAAAAACATACTCAAGATTTGCACTTCCATCAAGGGATTGAGGGGTACCGACGGCTATGAAGATTATGTCTGATTTTCTGACCGCCTCACCAATATCTGTTGTGAAGGAGAGTCTCTTCTCTTTCACATTTTTTTCGATCAACTCTTCCAGACCAGGCTCATATATGGGGACCTTTCCCTCATTTAGCATGTCGATTTTTTCTTTAATTTTATCTGTACATATAACATCATTTCCACTGTCAGCGAGACATGTCCCAACAACTAATCCCACATACCCTGTGCCAATAACAGCAATTTTCATTCTTTAACCTCGCTTTTTGTCAATACATTTTATATAATTTTAAGGAAAATAACAAACGGAGTCTGGTTATGAAAGACAGGATTATCGAAGGGGAAAGGGCGAGCGTTATTCTTGTTCATGGTTTTACGGGTACCCCTTCGGAGATGGAGTATGTGGGCAGTGAACTCAACCGGAGAGAGGGATGGAGAGTGGTAATACCATGTTTGCCCGGTCACTGTACCACTCCTTATGATCTTGAGAAGATTGAAAGAAGTCAGTGGATCAGGAAGGTGGAAAGTGTTTATATTGAAGAAAGGGAAAAGATTGAAAAAGTATTTATCGCTGGTCTATCTATGGGTGGACTTATTACCCTTAATCTGGCAATGAAGTACAGAAGTATTCCTGCTATTGTCACAATTTCAATTCCCATGAAGTTGAAAAACAGAGTGACGGATAGTTTTTTAAAATTTCTTGCAGTTTCAGGTATTAAACCTCCATATCATCATGAGAAAAAGGAAAGGGATATTCATTTCCCCCCTCCAGATTTGGAGTTTGATGATTACAGATGGATGCCACTCTCTGCTGTTGTGGAGCTGTACAGATTGATTCTTGAGACAAAGTTACACCTGAATTATGTAACGAATCCAGTTCAAATCTTTCATTCCCTGAAGGATAACACCGCTCATCCCGAGAGTGCAAAAATTATTTACAACAGAGTATCCTCGAAAGTGAAAGAACTGGTATATTTCCACGATTCCTACCATGTTATCCCCCTTGACATAGACAGGGAATGCCTGATAAGGAAAATGATAAATTTTTTTAAGAGATTTTTGTGAGCTTACTCCTTTACAGGTATTCCATACTTTTCAATCCGGTAGCGGAGGGTGGGTCTGGTGAGTCCCAGGAGTCTCGCTGCCTTTGATACATTATAGTTACTTTTTTTCAGCGCCTCAATGATGAGCTGTCTTTCAAGTTCCTCAAGCATTACTCCTTCATCGGGAAGATGGAAGTCGATTTTTCCTATTTTCCCCTCATATGCTGGGGTCTGCTCCACGAGTTCGGGAGGAAGATGTGAAAGGGTGATCTTATCTTCTGCGATGATGCATGCTCGTTCAATGACATTTTGAAGCTCTCTAACATTTCCTTTCCAGTGATACTTTTTGAAAACTTCTTCCACCTCAGGCGTCAGTTCCGGTGGATGTTTCCCTAATTCCGAAGAATACTTTTTTATGAAGTACCTTGCAAGGGTAATTACATCGTCGCCCCTTTCTCTTAAAGGGGGAAGCTTTATTGTGAAAACATTGATCCTGTAGAAGAGATCCTCCCGGAATTTTCCCTCTTCAACCAGTTTTCTGATGTCTTTATTGGTGGCCGTTATCAATCTGAAGTCAGCTGAAACGGGAGTAGTTGATCCAAGTGGGTAGAACTGCTTTTCCTCAATTACTCTGAGGAGTTTTGCCTGGAGAGATAAGGGCATCTCAGCGATTTCATCTAAGAAAAGAGTTCCTCCTGATGCAATTTCTATCTTCCCCTTTCTTTTTTCTTCTGCTCCTGTAAATGCTCCCTTTTCATGCCCGAATAATTCACTTTCAAGCAGAGTTTCCGGTATGGATGCACAATTTATGGCAATAAAAGGACCTTTTTTGCGGGGTGATGAGAGATGTATGGCTCTTGCAAAGAGTTCTTTTCCCGTTCCACTTTCTCCCAGTAAAAGCACCGGGGCAGGAGTGGGTGCAACCTGTTTTGCCAGTTTTATAGCTTCACGGAGGGGGAGAGAATTCCCCACAATATCTCCAAACTCTTTTCCTTTTCTGAATTCTTCAAAGAAATATTCAGCTTTTCTTCTTTCTTCTATCAGCTCAAGAATACGTCCTATTCGTAATTTTATTTCTTCCACCTTAAATGGTTTTGTTATGTAATCCTCTGCCCCTTTTTTTATTGCTTCAACGGCGGAGTCAATTGTACCGTAGGCTGTGAGAATTACCACGGGAAGGTCAGGTTCCCTATTTTTTATTTCCTGAAGAAGGGCCATTCCATCCATACCTGGCATTTTTAGATCAGTAATTATCAGGTCAGGATTCTCCTCTTCTACAATTGTTAATGCCTCTTCCCCCGTTCCTGCAGAAAGAGGAATGGTGTCCATTTCAGAAAGGATAAGCTGAAGAATTTTTCTCAATTTTGGTTCGTCGTCAACTACCAGGACTTTTTTCATCGGTGACACCTGGAAGGATGATTGTAACCTCAGTCCCCCTGTTTTTTTCACTCCTTACAAAAACATTTCCCCGATGTTTCTTAACAATGTCATAAACAATTGCAAGCCCCATCCCGGTTCCTGTTTCTTTAGTGGTGAAAAAGGGTTCAAAAATCCTTTCAATTGTTTCCTCTTCAATACCTTTACCGTTATCTCTGACAATTAATTTTACATGATCCTCTTCTTTTTTGCATTCTATTTCTATTTTCAGCTCCCGCTCCTCACTTTTTGCCTCGTAGGCATTGGTAAGAAGGTTTGTGATTACATGTGTAAAGAGGTCCACATCAATGAGTGCTTCTCCATCTTCGCATTTTCTGACTACTTCAGCATCGTGACTGCTCTCCCACAGTGTGACAGCTCTTTCAACAATGTCTGAAAGTTTAATTTTTCTGAGTTCGGGTTCCTTTGTTCTTGCCAGCATCATGAATTCCTTTATCACATTGTCCAGTCTTTCTGTCTCACTGATGATAAAGTCCAGAAGTTCATTTTTACCGATTTTGCTTCTCAGAAGTTCTGCGGATGAGTGAATAATCCCGAGGGGATTTTTCAGTTCATGGGCTATTGTGGCGGAAATTTTTCCAAGGTAGGCAAGTTTCTCCTGCCTCGATAGTTCCTCATAGGTTTTTCGCAGTTGTTCCCTTGTCTCACGAAGGGTTTCCACCATTTCGTTGTAGAGATTCAGCAGTTCCCCCAGCTCATCCTTTTGATTTTTCAAGATTTTTATTTTGATAGGTTCCTTGCTCCTCTTGCTTTCCTCCATTCCTTTTCGGAGCATCTGAATGGGTTGCAAAAGCAGGTCGGTCACCATGTAGGAAAGCAATCCCAGGGAAAGAATAAGAAGTAGTGTAACATACAGTAACCTTTTTAAAATTTTCTGGTGGAGTGCTGAAATTTCCCTTTCAGAGAAGTAAATTGTTGCCTCACCAATGTTTTTCACATAGCATCCTTTATCTTCGCCAAGGAAATAGGGGTTTTTCTCTTCCTTAAAGAAGATCTCTTTTTTAATTGTAAGTTCCCCCTTTTTACCCACCTTCACCATAATTTTTCCATCACGGGAGTTTACAGTTACCCCTGTGATTGGAGTGAATTTGATGTACTGCTCAATTACGCTTCTGATTCCTTCGAAATTTCCTATGTAAAGTGGATATGAAAGGTCATCACTCAATCTTATGGCGATTTCTTCTGCACTTTTTCTGAACCGGGAAAAGAGTGCACCTGTGACATCATGATAAATGAGAGAGGAGGTTATTATGATTGCAAGAAAAATACTTCCCGTCACAAGAAGAAGAATCTTTGTTCTGAATCTCATTTTAACCTCAAACCATCAAGACTTTTCAACACATCGGGATTGATTTTCCATCTGTTACCAAGAGTATAGTTCACCGCTATTTCAGATGGGGGATAAAAAATTTTCCCGTAACATCCGCCTTTTATTATTTTCCCCAGCATCACACCTGTTTCTCTATATGGAATATGGATGGCAAAAAGTGCTCCCTCCTGAACGAACCATCTGTTATATCCTATGGCAACAATATGTCTTTTAACAGATTCCTTGAGAATAAACGTGACTGTGGCGGGATTAATGAGTGAGGGATCTGGCAGGATGAGAAGTGCGGAGTAATTTTCCACCATCCCCATACGTAATGGAAGTTGTGATAGGTCAGTTAATTCTATCCCTTCTATATTTACACCACTCTTTTCAGCTGTTTTCACTACATTTTTTATGTAAGCAGGTGAGTTGGGAGTGAAAAAAAGGGAGAATTTCTTTATCTTCATTTTCTCCCTTATCAATTTCAGACCTCTGATTATCCTTTCCGGGGATTGTTCTATTCTTATTCCACAAATTTTACTCCGGGTGGTTTTTATTGATTCGGGATCTTCCACCAGAGCGAAGAAAATTTCTTCATCTTTACCGTATCTGATGAAATAATCAACTGCTTTTTTCCCGAGAGCAATCCAGGGTGTATATAAGAATATATCCTGGGGTTCATCCTCTATGGCCTCAACATGAATATGATTTCCCAGAACTTTCTCCATACCCTCAATAACTTCGAAGTAGGGTTTTATCTTTGCCGATATGAGAACGAGTGGTTCAGAGATAAGCGGGGAGACAGGAAGAAGAAGGAAAGTTATTACAAAAAAGCACTTTTTTACCATCTGTATGTGAAAATCCATTTTATCTCCCTGGCTGGAGGAGGAAGTGATTCCTTATAAGCAGGATAGTCTGAGTTAAATATGTTTGTTACGATAATTTGCTGATCAATTTTGTCTGCGATTTTCACCCTCCCTATAAATTCCCCTCTTAACCATGAGTTGAGGTTCTTTCCAGTGGAGAGAAAATCCTGAAGGATGAGATTCATCGATAGATTTCCTTTCTCCAGTCTCAGGTTGCTCTGTATTTTGAGGGGAAAAATTTCAGGATTTTTTCGTGAAGTGTAATCGGCATCCAGTGAAAATCGCATCCCTTTTTTCAACTTTATTTCACCATTTACTGTTACTCCCCACCACTGTTCCGGGGTGGAATTGAATATCCTGAAATATCCATTTTCAATACTGTTTACTATCCTGTCCAGATATCTGTTGTAATACAGGGAAATGCCTGCTGAAAATAAACCTTCCCTGTAGAGAATATCCTCAGAAATGGTTTCAATTTTCTCCGGTCTTTTAGCACAGTCAACAATCTCTGTAACCTGCTGTTTTACAAGGGAAATTCCGAGAAGAGTTTTGTCTATCTTTTCCGGCGTACTGTATGAAACTCCCCCCATTGTTTTGGATGAAAAATTTCCATATCTGAAAACAATTGATGCAAATGGACTCAACACAACCGGATAAATTCCCTGTTTGTGTATTCTCAAACCACCCATCATTGCCATATTTTTCCATATAGTCGAAGCCTGCACATAAATTGAGTGAGTCCAGATCCTTTCCCTTTCAGAAAAAATTCTGTATCTTTTTCCTGTCAGAATACCGCTACCATTTACAAAGGAATTTTTTATCTGGTATGATTCAACAATTCCCAGGTTGAGATTAGCAAATTTATTGAGAGGAAGAACTGCGTTAATGTCTATGCCGGTACTTCTGCTGTTTTCAGTGTCAACAATTGCACCATTAAAAGGGGTGAGAGAAGTTTGTCTGAAAAGCGGTGTATTGCTTTTTATATTTACCTTCTTGTAAAAAAACTTCGCTGTTACCTGATTGTTGCCTGTATAAAACTGCTTCCTGAGTATGAAAATTGAGAAAGGTTTTTCCATATGTCCACTCTTTATAAGAGGCATGGAGCTGAATGGTGAAATGGAAAAATTTCTCCTGCTGTCACTTATCAGTATTTCCCCGGAAAGGAAGGGGGTGGAGCCTTTTATAAAGAGTGATCCAAAAAAGTCATCAGCATCGGTAATGGAGAAAGTTCTGGTTGATAAGATATTACCCGGTGAGGATAGTGATCCCCCCGGTTTGATAAGCAATGGATATTTGCCTGGAAGTCTGTTGATCTCCTTTCCATAGTGTCCATCCAGGGAAGCGATGATCTGCACATGTTTTTTGTTAATGCCCATTGATAGAGAATTTCCGCATCTTCCATAACTTGAGCAGTAGAATTTTTCATTGCTGAATAGTTGCCCTTCTCTCGTGTTTATGTTTATCACTCCTCCAGGTGCGTTGAAACCCCATATTGATGTGAATGGTCCATAGATTATTTCGACCTGCTTCACCGGTGAGATGGGAATTTCGTAACTTAGGGGTGATGGTATTTCATAAATGGGAATTCCATCAATCATCAAAAGCATACCATTTTTCATTCCACGAAAGTAAAAGTTGATGGTATCTGGTTCATGTTTCACCTGGAAGGTGGGCAGGAGGGACAGAATGTCTGCGAGGTTGAGGGCACCCTCCTGCTGAATGGCTGATTGTTTTATAATTACTGTTCTGGATGGCGTTGCCCACAGAGGCAGTGGAGTTCGTGTCAGGGTAACTATTTCACGGTTTTCTCCGATGAAGTAGATTTCTTCTTCAGCGGGCAGATGCCTTCCCACCAGGGTGAGCAGAATTATCAGGTAGAGGATTTTATTTTTTCCCATTTTTTCTGGAGAAAAGTGTTGTAAATTTTTTCCACCTTATCTGCAATAACGATAAATTCGGGGATTATCTCCTCTCTTCCTTTCCAGATTCCTCCCGCAATAATGTTGACCACCCTGTTTTTCAGTCTCACAGGAATCAGACATACCTGATCAGGAATTTCAGCATGGGCTGTGAGGGAAAATACTTTTCTTGCCAGTTTCCCTATTTTCGGGGTCCCAATGTAGACGCTTTTGCCCTCAATTACTGTTGTGATCATTCCATTATCGGATTCCAGGGGAATCGCAATCTCTTTGCCAAATATTTCTATCCTGTTTCCAAAGACTATGAGAATAATGGGATTTTTCATAAAAAGCTCCGAAGTTTTCAGGAGTGCCTCCAGTACTTCCCGTGAATTTTTAGCCTCACTTATTTTTCTTTTACCTTCAGGGATTGTTTCGATCTTTTCTGGAATTGATTCCCTGTAGAATTTTTTCTCTGGGATGGGGATACCGAATGCTGAGTATATTTTTCTCAGGGTAACTTCCGGGATGGAATAAGCTTTTACAATTAATCCAGTTTTGTATGTGATATTTGCCATTGTTTTTCTATCGGTGGGATCAAGCATGGCTGTTTTTAAAAAGCGTGGGGTTCTTTCCCATGGGTACACAGGGTATTCTTCCATTATTTCGGGGAAAAGAGGCCTTACCGGATTGATGTAAAGTTCAGGAGGGATGGGTTCAACTCCAAATCTGATGCTGAGCGCTTTGTTGAGCATGACATCAGAGATGATTTTCTCCTCAACCAGCACCCTGCCAAGCCTCTTACCTGAAATAATCTGATTGAGAAGAGCCTTCTGAAGGTCATCCCTGGTAATGAAACCTTTTTCAAGTAAAATTCTTGCTAAAAGAGGCATCTGGAAAAAATTTTCCCTGTCTGTTTTAATGAAATTATGAAGTGGAGAAGGTTTCTTTTAATTCTCATCCTCCTGTTCCTTGCCACAATTCCAGATGTTCACCACTTTCACGAGCTTGATCTTGGTGTTAATCCTCGTTTACAATTGCAAAAACATCGGGTAGATACCGGAATTTCTCATTTACATCAAGGCCGTATCCAACCAGAAACCGGCTATCCTCAAGCTCAAACCCCAGAAAGTCAGCGGTGATTTCCTTCCGGTTGGTTTTTCTGTCAATCAGGGCACACAGTTTGACTGATCTTGCTCCCCATTTAATCAGTTGATTTTTAATGACGTGTGCTGTGAGACCTGTGTCAAGGATATCCTCTACGAGGAGAATATCTTCATTTTTTATGCTTATTGAGGGTGTGTATACAACTTCCACACTCCCCGAGCTTCTGTCTCCAATGTAACTTGATGCTCTTACGAAGTCTAACTTCATGGGAATTGAAATGTTTCGAACAAGGTCAGCCATGAAGATGAAAGCCCCTTTTAATATTCCAATCACAACTATTTCCCTGTCACCATAAAATTCAGATATTTCTCTTCCCAGTTCTGCAACTCTTTTCTCAATTTCTTTCCTGTCAATTACCTTTTCAAGTCTCATCAGCAGTCTGACCTCTCCATTTTTGAAAGATTAACCAGTCCTGCAGGGGTTATTTTCAATTCAGGAATAACGCTCAATGAGAGGAAAGAAAGGGTAACAAAGGGATCAGGAAGGTGGGTGCCAAGTTTCCTCGCTGCTGAATTCAATTTTTCCATTTTTTCTGCAACACTTACTGCTGGCAGGTCTGAAACAACCCCTCCAACGGGGAGGGGAAACTCTGCTAAAATTCTTTTATTCTCAACGACCACCATGCCTCCACCCATCTCCCTTACTCTGTTGCCTGCAAAAGCCATATCCTCATCGTTGACCCCTGAAATTATGAGATTGTGTGTATCGTGGGCGTATGTTGAAGCTATGGCTCCCCTCTTCAGGCCAAGTCCCTTTACGAGTCCAACGGCTCTTTTTCCCCTCCCGGTGTATCTGTCTATCACTGCAATTTTGTTGAGGTCCCTTTCCGGATCAGCAACGATCTTCCCATCTTTTCTGGAAGGTTCAATTTTTATTTCTCTGGTTATGATCTGATCAGGAATTATTTCTATGGCCCTGACCATATTTTTATCACAGCTGTAGATAAAATCCTCCTTCCTCAGCAGAGGAAGTTTAACGCTTTTTGCCACATATGATGGAATGGATGGTTTAGGTGGCTGATAGAAATACCCCTTTTCTGCATCATAGACTATTTTTCCATTTTTTATGGTAACTGAAACCCTGAAATCATCGAGATCCTCAAGAATCACAAGGTCGGCGATTTTTCCTGGAGCCACAATCCCTCTATCTGTAAGCTGCATGTAGATGGCAGGGTTAAATGTTACCATCCGAATCAGCAGATAGGGGTCAAGATTATACTTTTTTCTGGCCCTCCTCATTATCCTGTCAATATGTCCTTCCCTGAAAAGCTCTGTGGGTAAGAGGTCATCACTTACAAGACTTATTCTGTCAAAGTTGTACCTGTTTACCACACCGGGAAGAATGTCAAGATTTTTGGCGGCACTACCTTCTCTGATCATCACCATCATTCCACGAGAAATCTTTTCCAGAGCCTCGTCTACCCGGGTTGATTCATGGTCAGAACCAATTCCTCCAATCAGGTATGCATTGAGTGCTTTTCCTGATACGAGGGGTGCATGACCATCTTTTATCCTTTCCCACGCAGCAGCTAATTTCCCCCATACTTCACGGTCACCGTTTATTACGCCGGGAAAGTTCATCATCTCCGCCAGTCCTAAAACCTTTTCGCTGGAAAGAAGTTCCCTTATCTCCTCTTCTCCAATTTCATTCCCGTAAATATCCCACAATTTTATTGCGGGAACACAGGATGGAACGAGAAAGAAAATATCAATGGGTGATAGTTGTGAGTTTTTTATAAAAAACTTTATACCCCTCTTTCCCAGAGCATTTCCTATTTCATGAGGATCGGTGATGATTGTGGTTGTGCCATGCTTCGCCGCTTCTGCGCCGAAGAAGGAGGGTAGCAGGTGAGAACTTTCAATGTGAATATGGGCATCTATAAACCCGGGCGTCAAAAATTTACCTTTGCAGTCCAGTGTTTCTTCCCCTTCATAATCCTTTCCTGTCCCTGCGATTATTCCATTTTTTATTGTCACATCTGAATTCAGTATCTCACCCCTGAAAAAATCCACAATTCTGCAGTTTGTAAGAAGGATATCGCCCTTTTTCTCCCCCCTTGCCACAGCCAGAATTTCTTTTATCTTTCTGTAACCGGGATACTTCAACTCTTTACCTCCTCTGCAAGTAGTGGGCAAAGAAGAAGAGCGGCACTGATTGCTACATTGTAGGAATTTATTTTGCCTTTCATCGGGATATTTACCACCACATCTGAAAGTTTCATTACTTTTTCCGGAATTCCGTGTCCCTCATTTCCGAGTATAAAGGCTCTTTTCTCAAAACTGGTTGAAATTGTAAAGGGCTTATCCCCCACAGTTGAGGTGGAAATGAGTTTGAAATTTTCCTTTCTTAACAACTCCAGTGTTTCTTCTGGTTTCCCTGCTACAAAAAAAGGTGTCCTGAGAATGCTACCCATACTTGCCCTGACAACCTTTTCATTGAAAGGCGAGGCAGAATTTTCAGTCAGAATCAGTGAAGCCTCGTTGCCTTCAGCCAGTCTCATGATTGTGCCAACATTGCCTGGATCCTGAACATCGTAGAGGAAGATAATGTTTTTTCTTGTAAGTATATCCTTCAGAGTGTATTGAAACCTCTCGCCAACCACCATTACACCCTGATCCTCTGCAACAGGTGAAAATTTTTCAAGAATCACCCTGGTAACTTTCAGGACCTTTTCCGTATAACTCCTTTCCATTTCTTCAAGTTTTCGCAGGAGAGATTTCTCATTTTTCTCTATCAGACGTGAGGGAGCGTAGAGGATATATCTGAAATTTCTTCCCGAGTCGATAAATTCGCGAAAGAGATTTATCCCTGGCAGGAAAAAAATATTTTCCTCTCTTGCAACCTTCCTGTGGGTATATGCCTTCCTCAGCAATCTTATCCTGTCATTTGAGACACTTCTAATTTCCACTGAATCCCCCGAAAATATGTAGATGATTGCACTTCACCTTTAAAATTATAGTTTATTGTTGCAGTTTTGCAAGATTTTGCTTTAAAGTTATAATTGAGAGCAATGGCTGGAAAACTCTACATTGTCTCAGTCCCTATAGGAAACCCTGAGGATATTACTCTCAGAGCAATAAAGGTTCTGAAGAGTGTTGACCTGGTGGTGTGTGAAGAACTAAAAGAGGGAAGGAAGCTTTTGAATTCACTTGGTATTCCTACCCCAATTGATAATCTCAATGAGCACAATGAGGATGCAAGGACACCTGTTTTCATAGAATTTCTCAAGAATGGGAAATCCATTGCTCTCATAAGCGATGCAGGTACCCCCCTTTTTGAAGACCCGGGGAGGAAATTTGTGGAGAGGGCAATTGAAGAGGGAATAGAGGTGACGGCTGTTCCAGGTCCTTCCTCACTGATGGCAGCTCTCGTTGTGAGTGGAATTGATTTTAAGAGATTTTTTTATTATGGATTACTCCCCAGAAAAAAGGAGGAGAGGAGAAAGGCTCTTAAAAAACTTCTCTCCTTCAAGTATCCCATTGTTTTTATGGATACACCTTATCGCCTGATCTCTGTTCTTCATGACATAAAAAGAGTCTTTGGCCCCGCAAGGAGAGTGGTTGTTGCATGTGATTTAACAACTGAAAATGAGTTTATCTTCAGAGGAAGAGTAAAGGATGCCCTCAATTATTTCAGGGAGCATGACAGAAAGAGGGAATTTGTTATCATAGTTGATAAAAGGAGAGATTAGTAATACAATTTTAAACTGGAAACCCCGAAAGGAGAAGAAGATGTACAGGTCAAAAATAGTGGGTACCGGTTTTTATGTACCTCCCAGAGTTGTTACCAATCATGATCTTGAGAAGTTGATGGATACCTCTGATGAGTGGATTCAGCAGAGGACAGGAATTAAAGAAAGACACTATGTTGAAGATGGAGTGGGTGCTGCTGATCTTGCCTATGAAGCTTCAAAAAGGGCACTCCAATCGGCGGGAATGAAGCCTGAAGATATTGATTTCATTGTCTTTGCAACACTTTCTCCAGATTATGCCTTGCCCGGATCAGGCGTCCTGCTGCAGCATTACATTGGAGCAAGGAATGTGGGAGCCATTGATATAAGGGATCAATGTACCGGATTTCTCTATTCTCTCATGGTGGCTGATAATGCCATAAGGGTGGGCCAGTACAAAAATGTCCTTGTGGTTGGTGCTGAGGTGCATTCTACAGGACTTGATTTCTCCACAGGGGGAAGAGATGTAACGGTCCTTTTTGGTGATGGGGCGGGTGCAGTTATTCTTACAGCCACTGAGGAGAAAAATAAAGGTATTCTTTCGACTCATCTTCATGCTGAGGGGAAATACTTTGATAAACTATGGACTGAATGGCCGTCAAGCAAGCGCATTCCAAGGATTACTCATAAGATTCTTGATAATGGAGGTCACTATCCTTATATGGACGGACAGTTCGTTTTCAAACATGCTGTAAAGAGGATGGTTGAGGTTATAAATGAGGCTCTTGAATTTAATGGGTATACTGTGGAGGATATAGGCATGGTAATTCCCCATCAGGCCAATCTCAGGATCAATCAGATGGTTGCGAGGAAGATGGGCATACCTGATGAGAAGATGTACAACAACATTCACAAATATGGAAATACCACTGCCGCCACCATTCCCATAGCCCTGACTGAGGCACTGCAGGAGGGAAAGATAAAGGATGGGGATCTTGTAATAATGGCTTCATTTGGAGCGGGGTTCACATGGGCATCAGCGGCAATGATCTGGTAGGTGCCGGTGTTTCTTTCAGAATCAGAGAGGCTGAGCCTGCTGATTTAAAGGAGATTTACTCCATTGAGAAACGTTCATTTTCAGATCCATGGACTCCTTCTCAGATACTCTTTGAAATTGTTTACAGATATTCAAAGGGTTTCGTCATTGAGATTGAAGGCAGAGTGGTTGCTTTCATTTTTGCCATGATTGTTTCAGATGAAGCTCACATCGGTGATTTCGCTGTTGATCCGGACTTTCGCAGGAGGGGACTGGGAGAAAAGCTTCTGCGGTATTTTCTTGATTTTGCGAAAGAGAGGGGTGTTAAAAGGGTGGTACTTGAAGTGAGAAAAAGCAATCTTCCTGCAAGGGGATTATATGAAAAGTGTGGCTTCAGAGAGGTGGGGGTCAGGAAGAGGTATTACAAAAACGGCGAAGATGCAATTGTTATGGAAAGGGTGCTGGAGAATGAAGGTTAGAATTGCTTTTAATGAAATGCTGGGAGAAAAATTTTTCCGTTTAAGGATGGTGGCGCCGCAGAGATTTGACGCAGAGCCGGGACAGTTTGTAATGGTAAGAGTTTCCGAGTACCGTGACCCTTTTTTACCGAGACCTTTCTCCATTGCCGATGTGAATGAAAACAGGGTGGATGTCATATATGAAGTCAGGGGAAGGGGGACCGGCATTCTATCCCGGTGGGAAACAGGTACTGAACTTCTTATTACAGGACCTCTGGGAAATTCTTTTCCCTTTCCTGAGCAGGGGGAAAGCGTAATAATAGTTGCCGGGGGAATAGGAATTCCGCCTCTCTATTTCTTTACAAAGAGATTGATAAAAAAAGGGTTTCAAAGAAGGAAGATTTTTTTCTTCTATGGGGCGAGAACGGGCGAGAGTCTTATTTTGAAGAATGAGCTAAAAGAGATGGGTGTCAATCTTTTCTTCTCAACAGATGATGGAAGTGAAGGATTTCATGGTCTTATTACGGATCTTCTCATTGATGAGATTGGAGATATTCCTCTTCCTGCGAGGGCCTATGCTGTAGGTCCAAATGCAATGATGTCGGGTGTTGTGGAAATCACGAGAAATCTCAGGATACCCTCCTATGTGTCTCTTGAAACCACCATGGCGTGTGGCATAGGAATTTGTCTGGGTTGTACTGTGAAACCAAAGGAAAAGTATTTCAGGAAACTTGGTTACCTGAAGGTTTGTAAGGATGGTCCAGTTTTTCCTGGAGATTACTTCTTTTAAATGGAGGCAATATGCTTGAAACCAGAGTTGGTTCGTTAACACTGAAAAATCCTGTAATGCCAGCTTCAGGCACCTTCGGATATGGTGTGGAGATGGAGAGGTGGGTGAATCTGGAGAAGGTGGGGGCAATAGTCACAAAAGGTCTGTCTCTGAAACCCATACACGGGAATCCGCCTCCAAGAATTGTTGAAACATGCTGTGGAATGTTAAATGCAATAGGGCTGGAAAATATCGGGGTTGAGGCTTTTGTAAAAGAGAAACTGCCCCACCTGAGGAAATATGGTGTGCCTGTGATTGCAAATATTTTTGCCACATCCTATGAAGATTTTCAGGAACTGGCAGATATATTATCTTCCGAGGAAGGCGTTTCAGCCCTGGAAGTTAATGTTTCCTGTCCCAATGTTCATGAAGGGGGAATCCATTTTGGTACCTCTCCAAAAAGTGTTGAAAAGGTGGTCAGCAGGGTAAAGAAAAAAGCGAAAAATAAGGATGTATGGGTCAAGCTTTCTCCCAATGTAACAGATATTCTTACAATTGCCAGGGCAGCCCGGGAAGGGGGTGCAAGTGCAGTTGTTCTGATAAACACCATTCCTGCTATGGCTGTTGATCTTGCAACGAGGAGGCCAGTACTTGCAAATGTAACCGGTGGGTTATCTGGTCCCGCCATCAAACCGGTGGCTCTGAAGCTTGTCTGGGAGGTAGCATCAAACTGCAATATTGATGTTGTGGGGGTGGGAGGGATAACCAGTGCTGAAGATGTACTTGAGTTTATTATGGTTGGTGCCAGAGCTGTCCAGATTGGAAGTGCCACATTCAGAAATCCATCCATCATAGAAGAAATCATTGAAGATTTGCCAGCGAAGATGAAAAAGTATAAAATAGACTCAGTGCAGTCCTTTTCAGGGTCGATTGAAATACAGGAGGATTTTTGATGAGGATAGGCGAAAGAATAAGGATGATAAGGGAAGATAAGGGGATTGAGTTAGAGGAACTTTCAAAGATGACCGGGATATCTCCCTCTGTGCTCCTTCAGGTTGAAAATCATATGGAATCTCCATCTCTCGGGATGTTGCTTAAACTTTCAAGAGCCCTTGAGGTTCCCCTGAGTGCCTTTTTCGGAGAAGAGAGTGGTGGTGATTTCACAATTGTGCGGAAGGATGAGAGGAAGCAGGTTGCCAGATATGGATCAAGCGATGGATCATTTTATGGATACACCTACGAATCCCTTGGTTACGGTTTCTCTGACAGGCACATGGAGCCTTTTATAGTTACCATTGAGCCTTCTGCCTCAAAGGAATCTCCTTCTGTTCATGAGGGTGAAGAATTTATATATGTCCTTGAGGGGGAAATGGAGGTCATCCTTGGTGAGTTCAGGGACATTCTATATCCTGGAGACAGCATTTACTACCGGGCGAGTATTCCCCATTTAGTAAAGGCCCATGGTGATGCTCCCCTGAAAATCCTTGCTGTTCTCTATGGAAAAGATTGAAAATAAAAGATCTGCCACTTCTTGACATTCCTTCTTCTTTTAACTAATATCAATAAAAAACGGGGCTGAAATATGAAAAAAGTTCTCTCACTGATACTTGTTGCAATCTTTTTTATCGCTGGATGCAGCGAGAAAAGTGTGGATCAGATTATGCGCGAGGCTGATGATCTCTTTGTAAATATGAATGTGTCGGATCTCTACCCCATTAAGTCACTTGATGAGTATATGAGTTACTGCAAGGATAAAAATAAAGCAAAGATAGTTGAGAAGTATCTTGGAGAGATGACACGAAAACGAGAGAGGATAGAAGAGCTTTATGACCAGGTGCTGCGAAAAATAGAGAGTGGTGAAGTTGAGGGGTACACTCTTGATGAAATAAACAGGATGAAGGCAAAGGCAAACTTCGCCATAGCTTTTCTCAGGACAATAGATTTCATGGAAAAACTGGGTGGATTGCTGAAGAGCCAATCGGGAGAAGGTTCATCAGGTCTTGACCTGAGTAAATATGGGAGCCTTATTAAACAGGTACTCGAGACTTCGCTTCTCCCCATCATAAAGAATTATGATGAGGCTCTAAGTTATGGGGATTTCAGTTACACATTTAAAAATGCATGGATAGATTTTTCCTCTCTCGTTTCAGCATCTGCAGGGAGATTTGTGCTTAACCTCTCCCATCTGGAGGTAGATAACACTGATGCCTACCTCATAAATGGTCTTCTTAAGGGGATTGGCGGAATTGCAGAGTTGCTCCTTGCCTACAACAAGCTGATCGATGTTATTGTGAGTTACTCGAAATACTTTTCAGATGTGTACGATAAAACTAAAATTTTCAATATGATTCCAGGAAGGACCAATCCTCTGCTCGATCCAGAGTTTGGAGTATTTGCTGAAGATGGTCTTGATTCACTTAGAAAAGCTCAGGAATTACTTGCTGGTATGTTTGCTGATTTGAGGGATGGTTTCTCTTATCTAATTACAGATGAAGTTCTGATTGATCCGGAACAGTGGAATGATCTTATCAATCTTGGGGAGGGAATAAACAGAAATGAGAAGAGTAATAGCAAGCCAGAAATTCCACCTGTGACCTCTTACGCCGCTGGAATGCCATGGGGATCCAACCTTCTGAACAGTATAGAGATGCTTAAAGTTGCCGGTGACCCGGCATCGGTAACATCTCTTCAGAGCAATATTGAAACCCTGAAAAGTACATGGTCTGCAATATCATCTTACATTAACCTCAATGTCATTATTGATATGTTTGAGGACCTCAGGAATTCAACTGTTTCTCTTGAAGCACCACCATTTTCAATAACCTATTATATTTACCGTCTGAAACTGGATTCTGTTCTTCCTTCACTGCTCAGTGTTAATATTGAAGAGCTCAATCTTCCCGGAATAAGGCTTGCCGGTCTCTTTGAGACCCCCATTTCAGATCTGAAGACTGTTTTGCCTAAATGGTATCTTGAAAGCGAGCCCGTAATAGGAGATAAAGATGGGGATGGGAGAATCGATAGTTACGGAGAATGGGTTGATTTGAATAAAAATGGAAAATGGGATCAGGCGGGGGATTTTATATCTCAGCCAGAAAGGGAACCATGTTTTGTAAATGTGGCCGGTACATGCTCAGCTTCAAACTGGAATAAAACTTACGATGATACAGGAATTCTGGGAACTTTCATTGACAGAGACAGGGATGGATTGCCAGATGCAGGTTATGAGGGGTATCTTTATGGGGCTGGAGATGGTAAGTTCAATACTGGAAATGATAAGTTTGATGATACTGATCTGAAGGTGGGAGAGATTCTTGGTCATAAATGGCCAGATGGAAGCAGGAATGATCCATCAGATGGAGTTGTGGAAGAAAACTATTATCTCTTCTTTCCAGATCCCACTTTCCATGGGGTTCTGGTGCCGGTTGAGGTTAATAAGGAAAAATTGACTTACAGGGAAACGGGCAAAGCTATGACTAATGCTGACCTAAATGCACTTATTACGAGACTTGGACACATCCTCCCATCGCTTTCGTCGGGATTGTAGGTTGAATAAATATTTCCAGTGAATATAATGGTATAAGAGTCAAGAAATTGCAGAAAAAGGGGTAGTGGTATAATGCTAAAGTCGATCAAGGGTCTCTTTTCCATGGATCTTGCAATCGATCTCGGCACTGCCAACACTCTGATCTATGTGAAGGGTAAGGGTATTGTGATTTCTGAGCCATCTGTGGTTGCTATCTGGAAAAAGGATCCCTCCAAAGTTCTTGCTGTTGGTAAAGAAGCCAAGGAGATGCTTGGGAAAACGCCTGGAGACATTGTAGCCATAAGACCTCTGAAGGATGGAGTTATTGCAGACTTTGAAGTAACAGAGGCAATGATAAGGTACTTTATCAGGAAAGTTCATCATGGAAAGAGTATCGCCTCTCCAAGAGTTGTAATAGGGGTACCTTCAGGGATAACGGGTGTTGAAAAAAGGGCAGTCAAGGAGTCGGCTCAATCTGCGGGGGCAAGGGAAGTTTATCTTATTGAGGAGCCCATGGCAGCTGCCATTGGGGTTGGACTCCCCATAACTGAGCCTTCTGGGAATATGATAGTTGATATTGGTGGTGGTACAACTGAGATAGCAGTTATCTCCCTTGCAGGAATAGTTGTCTCCAGGTCTGTGAGGGTGGGCGGTGATAAAATGGACGAAGCGATTATAAATCATCTCAAGAAAAAGTATGGAATGATTATAGGCGAAAGAACTGCAGAAAAAATAAAAATTGAGCTCGGCAGTGCTTATCCAGATGAGGAAAAGAGAGAAATGGAGGTTAAGGGAAGGGATCATTTCAATGGAATACCAAAGTCCATTACGGTAAATGATGAAGAAATAAGGCAGGCCCTTGCTGAGCCAGTAACAAGCATTGTTACTGCTGTTAAGGAGACACTTGAAATGACCCCTCCTGAACTTGCTGCGGACATAGTTGATAAAGGGATAGTTCTTGCCGGTGGAGGTGCCCTGCTCAGAAACCTTGATGTGCTTCTCAGGGAAGTCACCGGTTTACCTGTGGTAATTGGTGAAAATCCAATGGAAGCGGTTGCCCTTGGTGCTGGCAAGTCCCTTGATAATCTTGATCTTCTCAAGAGGATCGCAATTTAATTGATGAGAAATGTCTGGAGAAAGTTTAAGAAGCCGATAATTTACTTTTCCCTTTTCTTTATCTTTCTTGAGGTGGTCTTTTTTCTCAAACCATCCTTTTTTTCAGGACCTGGTGAGATTCTGGAACCTGTTGTAACATTTCCTGTCAGGGTTATTGTTGGGGTGGAGGAGGATGTGGTTTCATTGTGGAAAAGGTACATCTTTTTGGTTGGTGTGGAGAAAAGAAACGAAAAACTTATTGAAGAGATTAATACTCTCAGAATGAAGTTGTTGTCCTGCAGGGAACATTTGAGGGAGATGGAGGAGATCTCAAAATTTTCCTTCTATTTCAATCCGGTAACCTGGAAAGGGGAAATAGTGCCGCTGATTGGGAGGGATCCTTCATCTCTTTTTGATTCTTTCTTAATATATACAGGGGGAAAAAAGTTGCCTCCATCAACCCCTGTTCTTTATCAGGATGGAGTGGTGGGTATGGTAGTTGAAAGTGAACTTCTTTCAGCAAAGGTGATGTTGATAACGAATATAAATTCCGCCGTGGATGTGATGGATGCAAGAAGTGGTGTGAGAGGCGTTTTTCAGGGAGAGGGGGGTATGCTGGGAAAGGTGAAGTATGTCACATCTGATCAGGATGTTAAGGTGGGAGATCTCTGGATAACTTCAGGATTTGACGGAGTTTATCCTCCT
>Ga0256833_1000847_pt1 | contig 23210 bp, 19 predicted proteins | sample 356284metaG_FD_190535 | JGI IMG/M metagenome (GOLD analysis project Ga0256833, IMG submission 190535) | Hydrothermal vent microbial communities from Mid Atlantic Ridge, Atlantic Ocean - 356-284 | ecosystem: Environmental > Aquatic > Marine > Hydrothermal vents | place: Atlantic Ocean: Mid... | reverse complement strand
CTTGCTTATAAAACTCCTGATGAAGTCTATCGTTTTAGTCAGGCAGCTTAAAATGAGGGGCAAAGGCGAACTTAAAATGAACAAAATACTGTTCGAAAATTGGGTACCACTTCACAAGTGCATTATTGTTAATTGCAAAATATCTTATGGAGCAAAGAACATTCCCTGATTTAGAAAACTGGGAAGATTCATCAATAAAAATTAAACAGGCACATGATGCGGTAACAAAACTGAGAATCTATCATCAACAGCAAGAAGAAGAAATAAGGAGGATCTTCGACGTTTCATGTGGATTTCAAAATATGGTCTATGGGAGCTGCAATGAGGTAGATCATGGTGATGAAGGTCTGGATATTTCTGTATCCCCGTGCTCTTGCCCTTGCGGCCTGAAATAGGCCATTTAGGCCCTCAAGCCTGGCATTCGTATAGTCATTACCCCAGCGGGCCAGAATCCTCTTTTTATGCCGCTCTACCGACTTAAGGGCTTTCTTTACCGGCTGTAAAAAAGAACTATCCTCTATCAGCCTCCTGGCATAATTTAGAAAATGGGAAATCCGCCAGCTTGCACCCTGGGATGTCTCAGCTTCGTTGATCCAACGCAGCATCTCCTTTATGCGCCAGGCCCTCGAGGTCTCAATGGCATATTCTTCAAGCTGGGACAAAAGCTCTCTTTGGCGTTCCGTAAGGGCTCCATCTGATGCTTTAAGCACAGCCCATCTCGTCCCTTGAGGCATGGAGTTCTTCCTGCTTTCCTTGCGCCTTACCTCATCTACTGCACTGTTGAACAGCTTTACCACATGAAACCAATCCACCACTACCTCGGCCTTGGAAAACTGTTCCTCTATCCCTGAAATAAACGCCCTGGACATGTCACACACCGCAACCGCTATGCTGTCCGGACAGCCACCACGTTCTTGCAAAAACTTGCTAAAGGCCATGACCGTCTCCTTGCCCTTACCCGGAACAGCATAGATGACAGACCTTTTACCCCTGTCCAAATCTATGAAAACCGTCACATATTGATGCCTCTTGCCAGAGGATGTTTCGTCTACACCAATGCCCTGGACATAACTCAGATCCAATCCTGAAACAGCCTTTTCCACATAATGAAATACAATCCGCCAAAGACTCTTGTCCGTAACCCCCATTATCCTGGCAGCAGACATCACCGGCATCTCTCGGACCAACACCAAGGCTGCCTGCTCAAATAACAAGGTGAACCTGCTGCCCTTCCTGGCCCACGGAACCTTCACCATCCTTACGCCATGCTCCGGACACTTGACCCTCGGTACCTTGGCCGTGATATAACAATGATGCTGAAAAAAATTGAGATGCCTCCAGGTCTTTTCCTGAAAATCATGGGCCTTACACATCTTGCCACATGCAGGACATGGAAATCTGGAACCCCTATCAGCCTTGACCTTAATCCTAAGTTCATGGGGAATTTTGCTGGTATCAAGAATCTGTCCCACGATCCTCCAAGGAGACCTAATCCCAAGGCCCAACGAAATGATGTCATGCTCGTTCATTCTAGATCACCTCGCTCTGTTTTCTGTGGATTTGATAACTATATCTATATCAAATCCACAGAAAACGTCGAGGAACCAAAAATTTTCATTACAATTCTGTGCCAATTGTGACCCTCTTCACGAAACCCGCCCTTTTTGTCAGCAAGAAAGACATAGGGCAGTCTCATATCTACAATATGGACATCTTGTCCCAAATGTCAAAAACTTGTCAGTTTCCTTGGGGGCTTCAAACGTCTGAATTTTTAGAGCCGAAAAAATCTTTACTCAGGCATTTGACGTGCATAATCCGGGATAAAAGGACGTACTCTTTTCATGCCTGTGGAGTGGACAATCCTGGTTCATTGGTAACATCCTGGTGAATCTTTTGGTGAAATCTGTTAAAAAATGTTATCCATGGTCATCTTACAAATCACCTTCATGTATAGAGAAAAAGTTTAGTCATGGCATCGATCTTCGGTAAGAGTGGGAATTTCGTGGTCAACAAGGACGGCTCAGGCCATCTTATCTTGATGTTCAGTGGTGATTGGACAATAAGATCAGAGGTCATGGACGAGACCCATGTCTTGGGGGAGATCGAGAGGCATGGGCCAGTCAGAAGTATGGTTATAGATGCAGGTGGTATATCTTCCTGGGATAGCCTGTTTATCTCGGTCCTGGTGTCGCTCCAGGATCTATTCGAAAAAAAGGGCATCAAGATCCAATTCAAGGGACTGCCGGAGGGTGCCTCCCGCATGATCATGCTTGCCACCTCCAAGGAGGCCTCGAGTCCTGGAGTCGGAGATATACAGAGAGCAAACCTGTTTCAGCGTATAGGTGAAGCAGCTCAATCTGTTGCAGAGCGGATCAGGGCCTTTCACGAGTTCTTGGGAGAGGTGGTATTGGGTTTTGTCGCCATTTTTTCAGGAAGTGGCAAATTACGTGTGAGGGATTTCCTGAACTATCTGGAGGAGGCTGGTGCAAGGGCACTTGGCATCGTGAGTCTTGTAAGCTTCTTGGTCGGTCTTATACTTGCCTTTGTCGCCACCGTGCAGCTCAAGGTCTTTGGGGCCCAGATCTTTGTGGCCAACCTGGTTGGTATCTCTATGGCAAGAGATATGGGGGCCATGATGTGTGGAATAATCATGGCGGGCAGGACTGGTGCAACCTATGCAGCCCAGCTTGGTACAATGCAGGTCAATGAAGAGGTAGATGCCCTGAGGACCCTTGGTATCAATCCAGTTGACTTCCTGGTGGTTCCTCGTATCTTGGCCCTTGGTCTCATGATGCCCCTTTTGTGTATCTATGCGGATCTTTTGGGGATAGCTGGAGGTGCTGTGGTGGGAGCAGGCTTCAGTGATGTCACGATCTATCAGTATATAAATCAGACCCAGTCTGCAGTACCCCTTACACATTTCTTTATCGGGATTGTAAAGGCCTTTGTCTACGGCCTCATAGTTGCTCTTGTCGGGTGCCAGAAAGGACTTTCATGTGGCAGGAGCGCTGAGGCCGTTGGCAGGGTCACAACCTCAGCCGTAGTTACAGCCATTGTCTGGATAATAGTGGCCTGCGCTATTATAACCATAATATGTTATGTCTTGAAAATATGACAAAGATGCGGGAAAAGGATACCATGGTCAAGAAAACCCCACATATCCAGGTGAGGGACCTGACCCTGGCCTATGGAGACTATGTTATTCAGAGGGACCTGAATTTCACTGTATACCAAGGTGATATCTTTATAATCATGGGTGGCAGCGGATGTGGTAAAAGTACTCTTTTGAAGCATCTGATAGGCTTGATGCGCCCCAAAAAGGGGGAAATACTATTCAAGGGCATTGATTTCTGGGCGGCCCCAGAAGAGACCAGGCAGGAACTCGTAAGCCAGTGGGGTGTCCTTTACCAAAGTGGTGCCCTATGGTCGTCTATGACCTTGTCTGAGAACATAGCTCTTCCCCTGGAGCAATACACCGATCTTTCGAAAGGCCAGATAAGAAGACTTGCTTCCTTGAAGTTGAGGTTGGTTGGTCTTGGGGGATTTGACAAGTTTTATCCTGCCAATATCAGTGGTGGAATGAGAAAGAGGGCGTCCCTGGCCAGGGCTATTGCCCTTGACCCCGAAGTGCTTTTTTTCGACGAGCCCTCTGCCGGCCTCGATCCGGTCAGCTCAAAGCTCTTGGATGATCTAATCTTGGAAATAAGGGACAGTTTGGGGGCAACCGTGGTAGTTGTCACCCATGAGTTGGCCAGTATTTTCTCCATTGGCAACAATGGTGTTTTTCTGGATAACGAGACCAAAACAATGCTTGCCGTCGGAGATCCACGAGAAATGCTCGAAACCTCGAGGGATCCCAAGATCATAGAATTTCTCACTCGGGGTACTGGAAGGAGGGAGGCTATCTGTGTCTAAAAAGCCAAATCCCACAGTTATTGGCGCCTTTGTCTCGGCTGCCATTGCCCTATTCATCGGGGGACTGCTCTTTTTTGGTTCCGGGCTGCTTTTTTATGAACGGGAGACTTTCGTGTTGTTTTTCAACAGTTCGTTGAAGGGATTGGATGTAGGTTCGCCTGTCACATTTCGGGGGGTTCCAATAGGCCAGGTCAAAAAGATAAAAATATTGATGGACCCGGAGACCGGCAATTTCAAGATGCCTGTCTACATATCCATAAATCCTGAGAGCCTCTTTTCTTATTCGGGCTCTGGCAGTGTGAGCGAACTGAGCCAGAAGGCAATGCGAGATATAATAACAAAGAGGGGACTCAGGGCCCAGCTTCAGATACAGAGCCTCGTTACTGGAAAGCTTCAGGTGGATCTCGATTTTTATCCCAATGCTCCAGCCAGATACGTTGGGCTTGACAAGACTCATGTAGAAATACCTACAGTACCATCTACAGTAGAGAATATAGTGAAACGCTTTCAGGAGATACCTTTGGACAAGCTGGTCACCAAGCTGATATCGGCTATAGATGGCATAGACAGGTTTGTCCAGTCCGGCAAGGTGCAACAGACCATAGATGCATTACATAGTTCCATCCTCCAGCTTCAATACAACATGAAGATCGTTATGCCATCTATTATGGAGACACTAAAGAGCATAAAGACTACAAGCCATGCCACTGGGCAATTTGTCCAGAATGCAGACAAGAGATTGGAATACATTTCTGATGAACTCGATAGCCTTGCCCGTTCTGCAAACGATATTGTTACAAATGTAAATAATGTCCTTGGGCAGGTTGAATCCATGACGAGTCCCGATTCTCCTGAAAGGTATGAATTAAGGAAGATGTTGACTGAAGTGGCCAGGGCAGCCCGCTCCCTAAGGGTCTTGTCAGACAGCATTTCGGCACAGCCTGATATATTGGTGAAGGGAAGGGCACTTGAAAAATGATGTTGATGAGCAGATCGACAAAGATTGTATCGAGGTTCAAGGTTAGTTTCCCCGTTGTTTGGCTGGCCTTCTTTGTGGGTTTTTCATGTATTGGCTGTTCCCTCATCAAAGGGCCTGGGCCAAATCCAAAATATTATATCCTTTCTCCAGTAGATAGAGGTTGCAATGATAACCGACATGAAGGTCGGCATATCCAGGGATTGTCAGATGGAGTAAGGCCAGAGGGCGTTGTCGTAGGGCCAGTGGAGATACCAGCCTATCTCGATAGGCCTCAAATGATAGAAAAACGTAAGGAAGATAGGCTCGTTATTTCAGAGATGCATAGATGGGCAGAACCTATTGATAGGGCCATCGAACGGGTGATTGCCGTGGATCTGACAAGGCTTTCCAATGGAGATTTTGAGGCATGTCCTTTTTCTCAAAATCTCAGACGTTGTCAAGCCCATCCTGTCTTGAGGGTTTTGATTTCGGTATATAGCTTTGAGGCAAGAGAGGATGGGAGGGTTGTTCTCGATGCCCGGTGGCGCATAATGTCTCCAGGGCTGCGCAGCAAGGTCCTGGATAGACACGTATGTTTCAGTAAAATGGCCAAAAATGTCACCTTTGACAATCTTCCAGGGGTGATGGATGCCCTGATTGCCCAACTGACCAAAGATATACTTTCCGGGTTAAGGGCCTTTTGATAGGGGCATTGTGCCTTTGATGGTTGACTGTTCGTACAAGACTACTTTACTACTTTACATTTGGATGGCATGGTTTAACATTAGTATCTTAGATGGAATGTCGGTATAGGGGGAAAAGAGGCCTTTGGCATCAAATAGACCCGGATTATGCAGCTTACAAGCTTGCCGAAGATATAAAAAGAAGGACACGAAAGACGCACTTTGGTGCTTCAACTGTCCGGCAGCAAAGCAGATTCGGCAAACTTGCCAGCCCTTGTGGCGTCGAATACTTGAAGATTAGTCATGAATTGGACTTCACCTGTTAGGTGAAAGTATAGTGGGACCATATGTATGTTCACCATGCAATCATCCAAAGGAATTACTCTTTTCAGGCACTTGAAGGGCATAATCTTGGTTAAAGGGCATAATCTTGGTTAAAATCTATATACAAGGTCAATATTAAGGCATCATGCAGGGATCGGGGGGAAAAAAGGTATTTCGTTCGTTGTCCATTGTGCCTTGGTGGAACCTTTTTCGTATCCTCAGTATCGCCTTGTTGGCAGGTGTGGTTGTTTTGCCATTTTTTGAATTGGAGGCCATGCAAAGCTCAGTGCTTTTTTCCAAGGGCAGGATGGCAACCATTGCGTGGGACCCACCCACTGAGGGGGTTGTGGATCATTATGTAATAGAGGTCACCACGTCAAAGCAGTTGGCTGGCCCATCGAATGTTATCACCTGGGTGAATCATTTTACATCCAAGGACAACAGCTTCACAATCAGTACCCGTGATGGATATACGTATTCATTAAGGGTAAAGGCAGTAGGACCTTCAGGTAATGAATCTCCATACTCTGACGATCAGCTCGTCATAATATGTGATAGCTCCAGTCCCAATATCAGTATCTTACCCGTAGGCTCTGACAATACCAGGGCCTTTGGGGATAACTATATTCATCTCACAGGGAATTTTTCCGACGAAAATCTGGCCGAGATCCTGGTAGAGGGTAAAAAAGCCACACTTGATTTTACAAACAATACTTGGTACGTAACCATCCCAATAGGCAACAATACCAATCTCATAACAGTAACTGCTAGGGACTATGCTGGCAACGTAATCTCTAAGCAGTTTCAGGTTAGAAAAACACCCTTGGTTATTAATACAGATCCTGGGAATGGGGATATATTTGTCATGGGCACACCGTCCTATCCAGGTATCTTTTTCTCAAATAAGGCAGTGACACTTCAGGAAGTGATGGAACCGGATCTGCATCTGCCAATAACTATTGAAAAGACGGGTTATATGCAACTAAACACGGTATTGAGCCTTCAAGATGGACAAGATGTGATTACGTTGTCCTTATCTCCTCTTCGCTCCCCAATATATTTTGTATCTCACCGAATCATTGCCCCTTCGATGGGGAATATTTCTATTGCCCCATACATCTTTATTGCAGATATGGATCTTGATGGCCAACAGGACATTATTGCAGCCTATCCAGGATATGGTGCTTTTATAATAAAGCTCTCTGGTGAAGTCACGGATGCTGATTGGAAAGCCTCGCCCCTCGATTTGCGCATGGGGAAAGAAAAAGCAGATATTGATGGTCAGCTTTTCTACATAGACTACGATGGCGATCTCCAGTATGAACTGTTGGGACCCTCGAGTCAGGATGGGGAAATCCATATATTCGAGCATAACGGTATGAAGTGGGTCTCTGAAACCGAATGGGTGGTTCATTTCGCCAACGATCCAGGTGGTACCAGAGTATTTGGTTTTCTTAACTGGAATGATGATCACAATAAGGATATATTTCTTAGGTTCGAAGGGGAGGAAATGGTACATATTTTTGAGAACCAAGGGACCGATATAGAACCGTACTTTTCAGATGCTGATCTTACCTTCCCCTTGGTTGATCTTGCGCCCTCTTCTACGGTTAGTACTTGTGATTGGAATAGTGATGGAAGGGTAGATTTTATAGGCAAGGACACTTTGGGCAGATTATGCGTATGGTTGGATACAGACAATGGCGGTGAGATCGATTTTGTGAAGACATTGCTTCCCATATCTCGTGATTCTCTTCCGGGCAATGTATTCAGTATATCGGCTGCCGATTGGAACCATGACGGAATATACGATCTTGTGGTGGGGACAGATACAGGGGATATCTTCCTTCTCATTGGAAGGCAGGAGTGAAAAAAATGGGTAATAAACGCCAGATCAGGAGACACTATCTAATAAATTCAAAGATTCAATTGGGCATTGCACTGCGTTTTTTCATTTGTCTTCTTATCGTGTCTGCTGTTTCGGGCTGGGCCGTCTATTATGCAGTTTGGCAAGTGGTGCTATCTGAACTGCACGGAGTCAACATCTCGAGGATGTACCATGCTGTGACTCTGCGCTTGGTGCTCTACGGGGTAGGCGCAACCTTTGCTCTAAGTGTGTTGAGTATATTTTTTTCCCACAAGATGGTGGGACCAATATATAAGATTCGGTTGATACTGGATCGCAGTGTTGAAAATGGAGAGAAACCAGAAGGGATTCGTCTGAGGAGAGGGGACGCCTTCAAGGATTTAGCTGATTCTTTAAACCGGTTCATCAAGAAGATGTGCTAGTTGCCAGTTGCAAAACAGCTAGATAGTAGCCTTATTAGATTTGAGAAATCTTGGATAGGTATGCCAGATTTCTGCGTCTAAAAACCGATAGGTTTTGACCCTTCACCTTCAAGGCGGTAGCTCGCTTTTTTGTCAAACACTACTCACCACCGCATATCTAACCTGTATAACAATACTCATTCCTATCAGGAGAAGATATTTCTAATGGATTTGTACAAGGGGTTGTCAAATATATAAAAAAAACGTCGAAGAACATCTTTTAAGTTCAAGTTTGGGCTGGCCGAAAAATAAAAAAGAAGATCCTTTTTTAAGATAGAAATCTCAAAGATATTGTCAGTGAATATATTGATAAGTCGCAAATATTGTATGGTATGTGGAAAGTTGGTTTGCTTTCTTGATATTTGTAAGAAAAGTATTATCTGGTGTTATTTTTATGACAAATATATAAGATGATGCTTTATATAAAGCTATTTAAATGGCATAGGATATTGTTATGAAGTTATTATCGACAGTCATACCATATTTATTACTTGTCTCTTTTTTTTCGGGACAGTTAACTACTTTTAATGACAAACAAATCAATATTGTTAATTTGTCTAATTATAATGGAATCGCAATTCCATTAATAGAAGCCTACAATGTCAATAAATATAAAATAGGAGACTTTTCTTCTCAAGTTAACAAACTAACGCAAAAATGCCACAAGGATATTTGGCCTTGGGTTTTTTTTAATAGATTTGTTGGCTTTGATCCAGAACAGAAATCTTTGTCATCGAAATCAAACAAGGATTATTTCCGAAGGATCAAAGGTATGGATTTATACAATAAAAATAATGCGTTACAAGATTTTTTTGATATTTGGGCAATGGCGTTACATATTGCAAAGGACCTTGATTCACCAGGGATCGTTGTAGATCCTGAATTATATAACAATTATAAAGCTAAAAATTTGTCATATCTTATGAAAAAAATGGGCAAATCTAAACAAGAAATAATAAGTAGACTTGAACAAATTGGGACCGAATTGGCAGAATTAACAGATTCAATTTATCCAGAAGCAAAGATATGGTTTTTGTTTACAGGTTTAGGAGCAAAAAGAAATTCAGCAAATGGGATGGAATATGCCTTAAGTTTTTCCTATATAATAAAAGGAATGTTGCAAACTATTAAAAATAAAAAATTTAAAAGTAAGATTATTGCAGGAGGAGAATCGTATCCATGGGGATATTGTTACGAAAGTTTAAGCACCTTGAGTGATAAAATTAATGAAAGATATAGATCTTTTGCCGAAGAGATGAACTCATTCCCTGCTTTGGTTTTGGGTGGTACAATAGCCCCCTGGGCTAAGGTAGAGGATAAGAAATCCTGGATGTTAACACGAGAAGAATGCAAGCTTGCGCCTCAAAATAATATTAATGATTTTAAACCATATTTTAATCTATTATTTAAATCATATAGATATGTCTGGATATATGCCGCCTCAGCGGCTGGATTTGATCCTTATGATTCAGAGCGTTATCCGATTTTTGATAAAGCTTTTTCAGATGTACTTGCTTTATTTGATGATACTACAATGTCAGCTCCTGATAATTTACATGTCTCTTCTATTACTAATTAGAATTACTGAATTTTATTGTATTATGTAGTTAATTTATAGTTTTTGAAAATTTGTAGACTATGCCTTCCAGATGTACAAGTCTGTACTTCTGCTTTGCCTCATAATGAGGAGTAATCATAAATAGACTATTCTCTTCTATATTATTGAGATCTACTTTCTAAAACCTTAATAAATATTTCTCCTATTATAAAAGTATTTAGCAATATCTATTTCAATTTTATTGAGTCCAATTATAAGTAATTTCTTCAAACTCAATACTTCTGATGGAAACTAAATATATTTGTTGTCTAATATCAGTTTTTCTATGATGTTTTATTTTGTTATTTAGTTTCGCAAAATTTCGAAATGCCTATAATTGTTAAGTTAAATATTTTGTATTTTTGGGCTTCTCTACTTTCACCCAATCTCCTTCCATTAATTTCTAAAAGTTATAAAGAATATATTGGGCTTAGTGAATTTTTAATCCCCATAATATTATTTATTAATAGCTTTTATCTTTTGTTTCAATTTAAAAATAAAGGATTGTGTGCTCTTGGCTCTAAAAATGAAATTAGGGTTTTAATCAGTTTGATAGTTTTTAATGTTTATTTTATTATAATGTCATCTATAAACGGTGTGCTCATACACTATACAATGTTATTGAGAAATTTTTTATCGTTTCTGTTGTGTTTACAATTAATTTATATATTTCGATATTTAATGAATATTAGTATATCTATAGAGAATATTTATATTTCCAATATACAAATTATAGGTCTCCTGGTATTGATAATAGGAATACTGGAATGGTTTTTCCCAGATGTTGTTAGAAGTTTGTATCAATATAAAGAATCTGCTAGAGGTTTTCGTTTTAATATGATACGTATTGGCTCATCCATTGTCAATGCAAATGTCTTTGGAAGTTTAGTAGTTCTTTTTTTTATCAATTCATCAGTGAATTTTCGATATAGATCTTTATTTGTTAATTTTATGATTATCATTTTGTCGATAATAGATATAATTCTTAGTGGCTCTAAAGGTGCCATGCTTGGAATGTTTATGGTTTTTCTACTGTTTATATATAACAAGGGAACGAATGTTCTTCAAAAGATAGTTTTAATTGTGTTTATTGCTATTTTTTTTATGATTGGAATAATTTTATCTGTATATTTTTATCATCTGAATGATATTAAGCTTCTATCTACAGGTAATTATATAGCATCCATAGGGAAAATTTTTCTGCCTAGTTGGATTAATATATTGCCAAATTCTGTTATAGAACGTTTTTTCTTAACGTATGTTTATCTGAAAGCTTATTTCCATAATTTAGATATTGTTCGCTTATTTTTGGGAGGAATAGATCAAAATATAATTAAAACCATCCTATTATCAAAAAATATATATTATGGCCCACATAATTCATTTGTATATATTTTGTGTACCAGTGGTATGGTTGGTCTTTTTTTATTTTTGAGAATGTTGTTTTATGTTTTAAAACTATCTAAAAAATATTCAGATGATAGTAAAATGTGTCAAGTTATTTTTTTATGGACAATTGCTCTTGTTGTACAATCTTTTTTTGATTCCCTACTGGGGATCAATAGTAAATTGAGTCAAATATGGCTTTTTATTCTGCCAGTAATTTTTGTAAGTGGTAATTTCTTAGATAGATCTTTTAAATAAAATGCCTCCAGTAATCTCCTCAACTCTCTAAGATTGATGAAAAAATTATTTGATTTAAACATCATTTCTCAAAAATCGGGATCATCTCACCAAGATACAAAAATTAGTCAAACATGTAATTGGTGGAATAGTAGAGTGTTATTAATTTCCAATAGTGCGAGGCAAGCAGTTAGGACAATAAATTTCATGAGAGTTTTGCATAAAAAGAGCTGTCGAATTGTGACTATTGCATGGAAAAGAGATTCAAACGATATAGATAACTGTGAGGAATATGGGTGTTCAGAAGTTGAATTAATAGAAGGGCGCCATATTTTAGCTTATATGATAAAAGCTTTAATTGTAGGTTTTAGATATCCTTCAGACATTTATGTGACTATTGATATCAGATTAATTCCTATTTTATTAGTTCTGTCAAAATTTAAAAAGAATTCTATTGTTATCTATGACTCTAAAGAACTTCCTTCAGTTACGGCTAAAGCTTATCTTGATAGGAATAAATGGCCTGAATTTCTTAATCCCATTAAGAAATTCATCTATAATCTCTATGAGTATTTTGAAAAGAAATGTTTTCAGTCGATTGATGGTATTCTTTGTCTTGACTCCAGAGATAATTTTCTCTTGAAGAAGGCTAGAAAGCTCAATCCTAATTCTGTAGTTATTATGAATGCAGTTGATATTAATAAAGTCTTGGCATACAAAAGTTATAGAAAATACCACGAGATATATAAAGATAAACAGGTTGTGGTTTTTAGTGGAAATCTATATCCAGATAAAGGATTGTTTCAATATATGCAAATGTCAAAGATTCTAAAAGAAAAGATCCCAGATTTCAAGTTAGTTTTATGTGGAGCTATTAAAATGGAAGTCAAAGAATTTCAAACGATGCTTTCTACATATGGGATCGAGGAATATGTGGATGTTTTCAGGAGGCTACCGTTTAATGAACATATTGGTCTATTGATGTGTTGCAAAGTCGGCTTGGCGCTCATGAGTTCTAAAAGACCTAAATTTAAAATGATAGGTCCTGGCACTGCACAAAAAATTTTTACTTATATGGCAGCTGGCCTGCCAATTATTACAAGCAAAGGCCATTTTGCAAGAATAATTGAGGAAGAACGATGTGGTATTGCAGTAGATTTTTTTGATGTTACAGAATTGATTTGGGCTGTTAGGTGGCTTTTAGAAGATGAGAAAACAAGAATGCAAATGGCAAGAAATGCTCTAAGGGCTACTGCCATTCGATATAATATGGAGATAGAAGGTCGAAAAATATGTCAGATAATTGATAGGGCTTTTGAAAACAAAATAAAAAATGCTCTCAAGTCTTAGTAGAGGAGATGTTGTCTATAAAATATAGGGTTTAATATTGATAGACTTGAATATTTATTTTGGCAAGTTAATTTGAGGGGATTTTTTCAGCTTTTAGTGGTTAGCGGCTAAGAACTCTAAGAACTCAATAATTACTGTAGATATAGTAATACATATGTTATTGAAGTCTAAATTACACTTAATAATAAATGCTATTTATTCTAAAACCGGGAGTAATATAGCATGGGTTCTAAGTGGTAATTTTATTCTACAGTTAATTTCCTTTTTTATTTCTATAATTTTTGCCCATGTTTTTCACAAGGATATTTTTGCTAATTTTATTATTATTCTTACATGCATGGAAATATTGCGCTTTTTTTCTCAGTTTGGCTTGAGAATGGCTACTGTTAAATATGCATCAACAGAGGAATTACATAATAGATCTATCTATCCAGTGCTAGTTGCTTATATTGTTATTAAGTTAATCATTGCTGTGGTTGTGCTTACTGTTGTAATTATGTATGCGCATTATATTAGTGGTGTGTGGTTGAAAGATGTTACATTGTCTCCACTTTTGCAGATAGCATCGTTTAATATAATAGGTCTTTCTTTATTAGAAATGGTTTTGATATATCTAAATGTAAAAGAATATTTTAGAGAGATAGCTAAGTGCAATACTTTACAAGCAGTTGTTCGTTTAACTGTAGTTTTGCTTGCTTTGATAATATTTTCTGCAGATCTTAGAGCTATTCTGGTCGCTTGGGTAATGGCTCCTTTGCTTGTTTGTACTAACTACTGGAAAATATTTTATAATGCGATTGAGAATCGCGGTATCTGGAGGAGCTGGATTCCATCTTTACTTTCATTTAGCAAATGGATTTTTCTGGCAATATTATTGACAATTGCTTGTAATCGCATGGATTTCTATTTACTCAATTGGAATGGAGAAAAGGGACAAATCGCTGATTACGGTGTTGCGATTACCTTTGCTTCTATGATTAAATTATTAGCAGGCTCTTCTGCAACAGTGCTCTTACCAAAGGCCTGTAAGGTGATTTTCAATTCAATCGAATTTAAAAATCATCTGAAAACTATTAGTAAGGTTGTTGTTTTAGGCGTCTTTTTAACTATATTTTTTGCGATATTCGGAAAGCTAATAATAAGATTGATTTATGGTAGGAGTTATTTGGGAGCTTATATCCCAGCAGTGATATTATGTGTTGCCTATTTATTATTTCTTAGTCAGGAACTTATTTCACAAATATATATTGCTTTAAAATTGCCATGGCTTAAAACCATACTTAATGCTTTTCAGTTGATTGTATTGTTGATTATTGGTAACTGGTTGATTCCTAAGTATTTTGTTTGTGGGGCAGCTATTAGTGTTCTTGCTATGTATTTTCTCGGTGTAATTTTTTCATTACTTCTTTGCAGATGGCTTTATGGAAGAATGTCATATAATATAGTTTGTAATTGGAGAATAAATTGAAGAAAAATAAATCTATTTTATTGGCTTTAGATGGTTTTTCAATCAACTTTTTTAGAAATATTAGAGAAAATGGTGGCTTTAATTTTCTAAATGAGTTGTTTTCAATCGGGAAAATATATAATACACAAATTAATCTTTGTGCTCGTGGTTGGCCAATGATTTTTACTGGCGAAAATGTTGGTCAATATAGAGGCTATTATTATTTGGTTAATAAAAAGAATTATAATTTTTTTGAGAAATTTTCGTTAACTGATTATTTTAAATATTCTTTATTTAACTCTTTATCTCAACAGGGTTATAGACTTGTTGTTATAGGTGTACCTACTACATATCCTCCTCAAAAAATTAATGGAGTTTTTATATCTGCAGGTGCTGCAGGTGGATTTCCTGAAAATATTAAGGAGATTGTTAGGCCTGAAAAGATAGCTGCTACTTATTCTGAAGATTTGAGCAAATATATTTGTGATGTTCGAGCACATCTTTTTAATAATTCTATATCATATTTAAAAGCACTTATCGAAGCCACTAAAAACAAGACAAAACTTGCAATAAAATTGATACATGATTATGCACCGGATATTTCGATTGTAGGCTTTGCTGGATGTGACCGTATAGGACATGCTTTTTGGCCATATTTAGAAATAATTAAAGAGAATAACCAATTAAAAGATCAAACGTTAAGCAATTTGATAAAAGATTATTTTGAAATCTTAGATGACTCAATAAAGACCTTGGTGAATCTATTTGATTTTGAGAAAATTATCATTGTTTCAGATCATGGGATGATTGCCCGTCGGGCAACATTGTATATCAACAAGTTATTAATTGAATCAGGGTTTGCATATTCAGATAATTCATTGTTGAAATTGACAAAAGAAACTCTTAGAAAGATAGTAATAAATCGATTTAGTCCCAAGGCTAGAGTCTTCATAAAGAAAATTATTCATGAGAGCTCATCAGTTTCTAATACAGTGGCAATGAATGCACCTGCACTGAACTGGAAGAAAACAAGAGCTTTTGGGTCATATATGCATGGAGTTTATATTAATAAGGCTGATAAATATTATTCTGGAATAGTTTCAGAAAAGGAATATGAAAATTACCGTGAGAATATTATAGATTTTTTGCGATCATACCGACATCCTATTTTTGGAAAAATATTCGAGTTTGTAGGAAGAAGAGAAGAGTTTTTTTCTGGCCGATATCTCGAAGATGCACCAGATATAGTATTTGATTTACAAGATGGAATAGAAATAAGGGGAGAGACGATGGCTCAAGAGATCATTGAACCATTTGAACAAGTTTTTTATTCATCTGATGATTCTGCTTTTATTCACAATGGCATCCATTCAAATAGACCTTTTTTATATTTAAACTTTAATCCAACCATAGAAAAAGGAAATGGACTATCGTTATTAGATATATCAAATATTATGAACGCCTGAGAAGTTTGTCTCCTAAACTATCTGAAATTGGGTTTTCTTTGGAGTATATTGCGATGAAGATATTAATTGCAGAATCTATTCCCTGTTTAAATAAAGGGGAGGAAGCAATTCTTTTAGGAATGGTTGCTATGTTGAGAGAGATTCCTGATTCAGAAATTGTTTATTTTACCGAATATTATGAAGATGATAAGATCAGATATGATAAAATAGTCAATAAAATTTACAGTGAACCGTTAGGCCTAAACCCTGTGGAAAAGATCCTGAAGCATCTTTCTAAGGGGCTTAAGTTATTATCTGCAGCCATAATAAGTTATGTACTTCCCAAAAACTGGGCACAAAGAATCTTCCCAGATGCATTAAAAGAATATCTTGATGCAGATGTTTTAATTATTGGGCATGATAATTTATACATAAATAAAAAAAGACTGTTTGCAGATGCCTTTATTATCTTGTTTTCAAGACTCAGCAATATCCGGTTAGTTTCATTAGGTGCTTCAGTAGGGCCATTTGTTGGAAATAAAATTGTTACAGCTGTCTGTGGCTTTTTGCTAAATAATTTCGATCTAATTATGCTTAGAGAGGCCAAATCTAAAGCGTATATAGATACACTTGGTGTTAGAAAACCAAGAGTAGAAGTCACTTGTGACACGGCTTTTTTGATGCCGGCCATTCAAAATGATCATAATCAGGAAATAATAAGAAGAATTAGAATGGACAGGCAAAAAAGAAAGAAAAAAATAGTGGGACTTTCATTTTCTAGACCTCTTATCAAGCGTTTTTTTAGTGAAATACCTGCTTATAATGATAAAGAGCTTTTTTTTATAAAGGAAATGGTTGCATTTCTTAATAGTGTATCATCACAACTACCCGTCTTATTTGTCGTGATTGATCATGTTACTGGTATCGTGGAAGGTGACTATCAAGATGATAGGGTATTGCATGATAAAATCTGCCAAAAGATTGATAAGGAATATTTTTTACGTGTATATTCAGATTTAACAGCACAAGAAACTAAAGCAATAATTGCTGAACTTGATTTGTTGATTGCTTCGAGAACCCATGCAATGATAGCAGCTGTATCTAGCTCTGTCGATGTTATTGCTTTAAGTCATCAAGATAATTTTAAAACTATAGGAATTATAGGCGAGATATGTGGTCTGCTAAACAATATTATCTTTATGGAAAACTACAATAAAGAGGAATTATTCCAGATCTTTATGCGGGAAATTAGTAACATTGAAAAGACAAAGGTACTGTTGAAGAAGAAGGTTTCTCTTTTACAGCAAAGAATTTTAGACGTAGCCCAAATACTCAGAATATTATAGTCTTGGCTATTCGTAATCTACTAAATATATCTCATATTATGAGATAAATAGAGTTAATTGTGTTTTGGAGATGTTAAATGACTTAAATGATATTGAGTTATAATAATTTTTGGGATAGAGGTATTTTCATTGATATTAAATATTCTTAATAAGAAATTCCAAAAAGAACCTTTGATGGCATTTTTTAATTCTTATGGCTTGTTAATAAAAACTTGTCTAGTGTCTATTCCATTTTTTATCTTATATGAAGATGTGTTTCGAAAATTAATAAAACAATGGAGAAATGATGATGATTTTTCATATTGTTTTATTATTCCATTTTTATCTCTCTATTTAATTTGGAAAAAAAGATATCTTTTAAAAAAGATCCACATATCCTCTTCATATAGTGGGCTCTTTTTGATATTATTTGCTTTTTTATTATTAGTTGTAGGTCATTATGGTGTAAGTGATACTTTGGCAAGACTGTCTATTCTATTAATGCTCATTGGATTGGTGTTGTATAATTTTGGTAAAGAATTTTTAAGAATAACTTTATTTGCTATTTTGTTTTTATTTTTTATGATACCAATTCCGTCTATATTTCTATCGCCACTTACTTTAGGACTTCAACTTCTGTCAACAAAGTTTGCTGTTTTTTTGTTAAGATCCTTTAATATTCCAGTATGTTGTTCAGGTAATATAATAGATCTTGGTATAATCCAGTTGCAATTTATTGAGGCATGTAGTGGTCTGCGATATCTATTACCGTTAATGGCTTTATGTTGGTTTTATTTAGCAAATTACCAGCTTAATTTCTCTAAAACAATAATTTTTTTAAGCTCCACATTTTTTATTGCTATTTTTTTAAATGCTCTCAGGTTATTTATTACTGCACTATTATCTATATATTTCGATCCTAAATTAGCTACTGGATTTTTTCATAATTTTACTGGCTTGATTATTTTTATAATAGGTATTTTTTATATATTTATCTTTGATAGATTGACTAATAGTAAGCCTAGATTATTATCCAATGCTAATGATAAAGTAGAATTAAAAGATATACATATTAAACTATTCGATACCTCAATGGTAGTTTCTCTTGTTGTTCTTTTTTGTTTCTGCCTAACTGTTAGAGGTATAGAGGCATCTGCTAAACCAAATGCTATTGCTAATCTTCCTAAACTACCTGAGAGGATTGATAATTGGATAGGACATAACGTCCCTATAAGCAAAGAGATTTTGCTTAGAACTGGGGCAAGCCATTCATCAAAAGTAATTTATTCTAGTCCAGAAAATGGTTCGGTAATAGTGTATATAGCTTACTATGCCCCTCTAAATCAAGATCACATAGGACATACACCTAATATATGTTTGCCAGGAGCGGGTTGGACAATATTGGATTTAAAAAAAATTCAGATAGATTCGTTTTTAAATAATAAAAAATATACTATAAAGGTAAATCAATTAGTTGTTGATAAAGAAGGTCATAAGATGTTAATTTATTATTGGTTTTTAAATAAGGGACGAGTTTTTACTGATAAATATCTACTAAAATTATATCAAGTTTATTCAGCTTTAAAATTTACTCCATCTGCTTGCTATCAAATTGTCTTATATGCTGATTTATCTCCCGATGAGACCATTGTAGATGGTGAAAATAAGCTTAAACTATTTGTAGATTTTATATTGGAGATGTTCTCAGTGAAAAATTCAATTAAAAAGAAGTCAATAATGAACAACTATATCTCACTATTATCATAATAATTTTAATTTATTTTACATTTATTTTCAAATAAGCAACTTGAGGAAGTAAATGAATTATATTGAATTTTTGTTTTGGGTATCTGCTTTATTAATATTCATCACATGGATAATGTATCCAATATTGATCTTTTTATGCAGTAAATTTATAAAATTAGGAAATAATAAATCTATTGATTATTATATGCCTGTATCTGTGATTATTGCCGCTCATAATGAAGAGAAAATAATAAAACAAAAAATTGAAGATGTATACTCTGGTATATATCCTTCTTCTCTTTTAGAACTAATCGTGGCATCTGATGGTTCTTCAGATGCTACTGTTGTTCTTTCTAAAAGACTGATAAAAAAATTTCCCACTATCAAAGTTTTGGATATTAGACCTCAAAGGGGAAGAGCTAATGCACATAATTCAGCAGTTAAAATCGCTAAAGGTGATATATTAGTGTTTACTGATGCAGATACTAAGTTTGATCGATATTTTCTTCGAGAGATAGTAGCTGCATTCAATAATCAAAATGTAGGCTTTGCTAGTGGACGTCTGGAATATTTAAATACAGAAGAGGCTGATATTCAAAAAAATGTTAATATCTATTGGAAATTCGAACTTTGGATGAGAGAATGTGAGTCTAGGTTAGGACTGTTAACTACTGGCTCAGGAGCCTGCTGTGCTGTTAGGAAATCCCTTTATAGAGAGATCCCCCCCACAGGAGATGTCGATTTTACAACCCCTTTAGATGTAGTAAAGGCTGGATTTGTCTGCAAATATATTCCAGAGGCTATCGCGTTTGATTTTCTGCCAAATACTCCACAGGCAGAATTCAAGGCTCGAGTTAGAATGACAGCCAAAAATTTTCACGGGACATTAGCTAGATGGGGTATAAAAGGTTTTTTGCTACATCCACTTTGTTCCATTTCTTTGCTTTTTCATAAAATCTTTAGATGGTTAACTCCTTACTTTATGTTGTTTTTCTTAATGACAAATATATTTATTTTAGATTTATCTCCATTTTATATAGTTAGTCTATCAGTTCAAGGCGTATTCTATCTTTGGGGACTATTGGGTTTTCTCAAAATCAGTATGCCAGGAACAAGCTTCATTTCTAATTTTATCATGGCTAATATGGCATTCTTCTATGGTGTTAATAAAGCTCTATTCGGTAGCGTACCTAGTGTCTACAAGCCAGTTGGTCAGTCCTAAACAATTAGATTAAATAATCCTAAAAAATAATCAGATTTGATGACATGTGGAAAATACAACTGTTCAAACTCAATTATGATGATCGAGAAGTTCAAGCAGTTGCAGATGTGGTTAATAGTGGGTGGATTACCATGGGGGAGAAAACTGCGGAGTTTGAAGAAAAATTTTCTGAATTTCTCGGACTAAATTCTCTTTTATCTACAGCAGTCTCCAGCGGTACAGCTGCATTGCACATGGCATTACTGGCAGTGGGAGTAGGACCTGGTGATGAAGTTATTATTCCTGCCCTTACTTTTGTTGCTGATATCAATGTCGTCACAATATGTGGGGCACGGCCTGTGCTTGCTGACTGTACTTCTTATGATGATTGGAATATTAGTCCTAAGGATATCAAGAATAAAATAACCAACAGGACCAAGGCCGTGATAGTCGTTCATTATGCTGGTTGGCCCTGCGACATGAAAAAGATTTGTCATATACTTGATGAGGTCAATGGAGAGCGCATCGTTAAGGGAAAAGAGCCTATAAAATTGATAGAAGATGTAGCGCATGCACCTGGAGCTAAATTCGATGGCAAATTTTGTGGTACCATTGGCGATATTGGATGTTTTAGTTTTTTTACAAATAAGAATTTGTCCATTGGAGAAGGGGGGATGGTTGTCACCAAAGATGAAGCAATTCATCAAGAGCTTCGGCTTCTACGCTCTCACGGAATGACAAGTCTTACCCTTGATCGTCATAAAGGTAGGGCTACAAGCTATGACGTTGTTAGGCCCGGTTTGAATTACCGTATGGATGAAATAAGAGCTGCATTAGGCTTAGTTCAGCTTGAGAAACTTGCAAAGGGAAATTTGGCCAGGGAAAAACTGTTTGGAGAATATAGGCGTTGGCTATATGACGTAAAAGGGATACATGTGCCCTTTATTAATGTCTTTGACAGAACTTCTGCATATCATATTTTTCCAATATTACTTGGTAGAGAGATAGATAGAAACCACGTTATACAATCTCTTAAAGCAGATGGTGTCCAATCCAGTATTCATTATCCAGCTTTCAGAGCCTTTAGTGCTTATCAGGGGCTATGGTCGGATGGAACTCCCATAGCTCTGGATATTTCTGCTAGGGAACTTACACTGCCTCTTTATCCAACAATGCAATTTTCAGATGTCAATATGGTATGTAATTCATTGAAAAATGCGCTCAGAAAAGGATAGATGATGGACATTCTTAAACTGATAGGAAGAGATGAAGAACTTTTTGTTGAAGATGTCTTAAAGTTTGAGGGAGAACTGGCTAGCCTAATCAAGGATGGACGTTTTTTGGTTATAGGAGGCGCTGGTTCCATCGGCCAAGCGGTCGTAAAGGAGATTTTTAAAAGGGAACCCAGAGTGCTTCATGTGGTGGATATTAGTGAAAATAACCTTGTGGAACTAGTCAGAGATATCAGGAGCTCATTGGGTTATATTTCTGGAGATTTTAAGACTCTACCTATAGATTGTGGCTCTATTGAATTCGATGCCTTCATGAGGTGCAACCACTATGACTATGTGCTTAATTTTTCAGCCCTAAAACATGTTAGAAGTGAAAAAGATCCTTTTACTCTCATGCGTATGATTGATGTAAACATTCTGAATACAGATAAGACGATCATCAAAAGTATTGAGGCAGGTGCTCGGAAATTTTTCTGTGTATCCACAGATAAGGCTACAAATCCTGTAAACATGATGGGGGCTTCGAAGAGTATAATGGAAATGTTCCTTATAAAGAGGAGCCTTGAAATCCCAATCTCAACGGCTCGTTTTGCTAATGTGGCTTTCTCTGATGGTAGTCTGCTTTATGGATTTAACATGAGAATTCAGAAGCTACAGCCTCTATCAGCTCCAAATGATGTCAGAAGATATTTTGTTACACCGAAAGAATCGGGCATATTATGTATGATGGCGTGCTTATTAGGTGAAAATAGGGATATATTCTTTCCCAAATTGAGCGAAAAACTCCACCTTATCAGTTTTTCAGAGATAGCTGTTAAGTATCTAGAGATGCTTGGATATGAAGCCTATGTTTGTAATAGTGAAGAAGAGGCTAGAGATTCTGTAGACGAGCTTGCAAAAAAGAAAAAGTGGCCATGTTATTTTTTTGAGAGTGATACAACTGGTGAAAAGGATTTTGAGGAATTTTATACAGATGACGAAGTTCTGGATATGGATAGGTTTTTAAGTATTGGTATAATAAAAAAACAGGGTGATATTGATCCTGAAAAGCTTGATATGTTTAAGAAGTCCATAGACGGGCTTAAGCAAAAGGGCATATGGACAAAGTCAGAACTGGCTACTCTTTTTTACCGGATGCTGCCGAATTTTTATCATAAGGAAACAGGCAAATACCTGGATGAAAAGATGTAGGATGATGATTAACTACTGGCATAGTGGCTTAAATTGAATACATACGATTTTTTTAAAAGAATTTTTGACATTACAGTTGCTGGATCTGCGCTGATAATCCTGCTGCCATTTTCAATACCCATCATTATTGCACTAAAATTTACGGCTGAAGGGGAAATTTTTTATCTACAGGAGAGAGTAGGGTTGAAGAATCGGCCATTCAAGATCTGGAAATTTGCTACTATGCTCAAGGCAAGTCCTAGCATGCTTACAGGCAGTCTCACTGTGAGAAATGATCCCAGGGTGACACCAGTAGGCAAGTTCCTGAGATTGTCAAAAATAAATGAACTTCCCCAACTGATCAACGTATTAAAGGGAGATATGAGTCTCGTTGGGCCAAGACCGCAAATGAAGGTGGATTTTGATGCATATCCTGAATATATTCGGAAGAGGATTTATGATATTAAACCTGGAGTGACTGGTATAGGCTCAATAATATTCAGAGACGAAGAAAAGCTGATGACGGAAAGTAGGCTATCCGTAAGAGAATTCTATGTGCGTCATATTGCGCCATATAAAGGTGAATTAGAACTTTGGTACCAAGAGCATAGGTCATTTTTTATAGATATAAAGCTTTTATTTTTGACAATATTGGTCGTCCTTTTCCCAAATTCTAAACTTCCTTTTAAAATGTTTAAAGATCTGCCTCCGCTCCCAGAAGAGCTTGCCATACTATTTTGCCCCTCATTTTAAGCTGCCTGACTAAAGGGACCGCCTTTATCAGCAGATTGGCAGATTGCAGGTAGAGCTGGACTGGTTAAAAAAAAGCACAGGGCATCTCCTCTAGACAATACCCAGAGGCGGCG
>Ga0256833_1000846_pt1 | contig 23233 bp, 20 predicted proteins | sample 356284metaG_FD_190535 | JGI IMG/M metagenome (GOLD analysis project Ga0256833, IMG submission 190535) | Hydrothermal vent microbial communities from Mid Atlantic Ridge, Atlantic Ocean - 356-284 | ecosystem: Environmental > Aquatic > Marine > Hydrothermal vents | place: Atlantic Ocean: Mid... | reverse complement strand
GGTCTTGTAGGCTCCGATCTTCTGTTCGTTCAAAATCCTCATCGACTCGTCGAAATGCATAAATGCCATCACTCTTCCTTTAACTCAAATAACTGAAATAGAATCTTTTTGCAAAAAGAGCATTGCTTTGCAACGTTATCAAACTTTTCACTCTTCACTTTTCACTCTTCACTCGGATTGCGCCAGCAATCCGCTCCCCTCCATCGGGGTACTCCGATCCTCGGCATAGATGCGACGCCCCTCAATCACGTCGTATTTCCAGATGGGGGCATTGGCTTTGAAATCCTCGACGAAAGCTTCGATAAGCTCCAGGGCCACCCGCCGACGGGGGGAGAAGACCGCCGCAATATAGGAAGAGCTGTGCACCGGTACATCCCCGATAGCATGGGCCATTTTGACGATCGCTCCACGCTCTTTGGCCCTCTCTTGCCAAGCGTCAAACCAGCTACGAAGCACTGGCTCGTAGATATCGAAACTCAGCGCCTCGATCCCGCCCTCGGCCCGTATCGTTCCGACGAAAGGGATGTAGGCACCGTAGTTGGACTCCGCCTCCTCGTCCAGCCAGCGGCCGAAGATCTCCTTGACATCCAGCGGTCCGTCATAAAGCTCCATCATCAAACCACATCCTTCATTCTTCGTTTTTCACTCTTCACTCGGAGGCTGACATCTGTCAGCCTCCACAGACCGGCGGCAATATCGAAACCCGATCCCCCGCTTTCAGAGGGAGTTTCGGGTCCTTCACCATCACATCATTGACCGCGACTGCACACTTTTGGAGCCAGGGACGGATCGACTCCTCGTCAAAGAGAATCCGGGAGAGCTCCGCAAGATCCCGGGCTTCGACCTCCATGGGCTCTCTGGCGATCGGACCCAAAAATTCCACTCGTATCATACTCTTCCTTTCTTTTATACAAAAGCGTTAGCACGCCTTGGATATAATCGCCTCTATTATATCGCAGGGAGGTTAGCCATGCTTATTTTCGGCTCGATTGACTACCTCAACCTGCTTCCCTTTCAAGTCTATCTCAAGCGCCGCTTCGGCGCGAGCCAGTTTCAGCAGATACGGCGCTGGCAGCGGGGTGTCCCCAGCACGGTCAACCGCCGTTTCCGCCGCCGGCAGGTGCACGCTGCCTTTATCTCCAGCATCGAGAGCCGGCGATGCCGCTGCAGCAATCTGGGCATCGTCGCCAAAGGCCCGGTCCACAGCGTACTGGTGATCGAGGGAGACTCCTATTCGGATCCGGCATCGGCCAGCTCCAACCGTCTGGCCCAGATTCTGGGGGTCGAAGGTCGGGTCCTCATCGGCGACGCGGCTCTACGCTACCGTCTCGCCGGGGGCGAAGCCCTCGATCTGGCCGAGCTTTGGCGGGAGCGGACCGGGCTCCCCTTCGTCTTCGCCCGGCTCTGCGCCAACCGTCACGGGAAAAAGATCCGAAAACTGGCTGCGGAGTTCTCCTCCAAGGAGTGGAAAATCCCTCAATACCTCCTGCGCAAAGCAGCCGCATCCCGAGGCATTACCCCCGAAGAGCTTCGCTGGTATCTGCAGCATATCGACTATGATATAGGATGGAAAGAGCGCAAAGCCCTGAAACTTTTTTTGAAAAAAACGGCCAAAGTCTAAACCCCGCTCGGATCTATATTAAATACCGCGGCGGTTTACGCCTCTTGGCCTCCGATCTGGGCAATCGCCTTTTGGATTCTCCCGATCGTCTCCTCGACTCCCAAGATCGCCATCACCTCATCCATCCCCGGACCGCTCATCTTCCCGAGTAGCGCCACGCGCAGGGGCATCCCGAGCTTGCCGAAGCCGATTTCCTGCTCGGCGACAAACTCTTCCATCACCCGATGGTAGTCGCTGGGCAGGTGCAGTCCCTCGGCAGCGCCGAGTTTGCCGGCGAAAGCCTCCAGGATTTCGCCGGCATCGCCCTTGAACGCCTTTTTAACCGCTTTAGGATCGTACTCCGCAGGAGGCTCCAGAATCATCCGGATGTTTTCGGCCAGCTCCACCAGTGTCTTGGATCGTACCTTCGTCGCATCCAGGAGAAACTCTAGCCTGTCGTGATCTGCGATATGAACACCGAACTCCTCCAGCAGCTTGGCCAGCCGCTCGTTGCTGGTATTGTTGATATAGTGGCCGTTAAGCCAGAGCAGCTTGTCCAAATTGTAGCTCGAGGCACTCTTGTTGATCGCATGGGGGTCGAAGTATTCGAGCATCTCCTCGATCGTGAAGATCTCCTGATCCCCCCGGCTCCACCCCAGTCGCACCAGAAAGTTCAGCAGCGCCTCGGGTAGGAAGCCCTGACGCTTGTACTCCATCACGTCCAATGCTCCGTCGCGTTTGGAGAGTTTGCGCCCCTGTTCGTTGTGGATCATCGGTACATGATAGAACCTCGGAGGCTTGAACCCGAGCGCTTCGTAGACCACCAACTGCTTGGGGGTATTGTAGAGGTGGTCGTCGCCCCGGATCACGTCGGTCAGCCCCATCAGCGCATCGTCGATCGCCACGACGAAGTTATAGGTCGGCGTCCCGTCGCTGCGGGCGATGATAAAATCGTCCACCTCCTCGGCGGCGATCTCGATGCGCCCCTTCACCCCGTCCTCGAAGACGATCGTTCCCGACCGAGGCGCCTTGATCCGCACCACCGGCTCCACCCCCTCGGGAGGCGTACCCGTAAAGTCCCGATAGCGTCCATCGTATCGGGGCCGCTCTCCCCGGGCCATCTGCGCTTCTCTGAGGGCGTCGAGCTCCTCTTTGCTCATGTAGCAGTAGTAAGCCTTATCCTCGGCGAGAAGCCGGTCGATATACTCCTTGTAGAGATCGAAACGCTGTGATTGATAGACCACTTCCCCGTCATAGTCCAGCCCCACCCAGTCGAAGGCTTCCAGGATCGCGGCCAAGGCTTCCTCATTGTTGCGGCTGCGATCGGTATCCTCGATGCGCAAGAGAAATTTCCCTCCGTTTCTCCGGGCCCAGAGCCAGCTAAATAGGGCGGTGCGCAAACCGCCGATATGGAGGTATCCCGTCGGGGAGGGGGCAAAGCGTGTGACGATCATCTCGTCTCCTTTGTGGAGAATTCTGGGTAGAGATTGTAGCGAAAGGGGGCTAAAGGGCTACTCCCCGCCCGGGCTATACTCAGGGACGATCCCACGAAGACGTTCACGGAGCTCCCCAGAGGGAGCACGAAGCAGCTCTTCGATCCGACGACGCAACTCGTCGATCGGATAGTCGCTCTCTCCGGCGACGTAGATCGAGTCGTATCGGGTCTTGCACTCCGCATCGTCGATCAGAAGCTCTTCGTAGAGCTTCTCCCCCGGTCGCAGTCCCGTATAGACGATCTCCACCTCCCCCTCTTTGCCGTAGAGGCGGATCATCTTTTTGGCCAGATCGACGATTTTCACCGGCTCTCCCATATCGAGGATGAAGAGTTCGCCCCCTTTGGCCATGGCCGCCGCCTGCAGAACCAGCTGGCACGCTTCGGGGATCAGCATGAAATAACGGCTCATCTCGGGGTGGGTGACGGTGACGGGGCCGCCTCTTTCGATCTGCTCCCGGAACTTGGGTACGACGCTGCCGCTGGAGCCCAACACGTTTCCGAATCGGACCGAAACGATCTCTGTCGATCCGGAGGGAACGTTCTGGGCATAGAGCTCTCCGATGCGTTTGGTCGCCCCCATGACGTTGGTGGGGCGTACTGCTTTGTCGCTGGAGATGTTGACCAGCTTCTGCACTCCGTATTCGATCGAAAGATCGATCACGTTCATCGTACCGACGATGTTGTTTTTTGCCGCGCTCTGGGGATTGGATTCGCAGAGGGGAACGTGCTTGAAGGCCGCGGCATGGATCACTATCTCGGGGCGTTCTTCGTCAAAGACCTTTTGGAGAGGCTCCCGGTCCAACACGGAGATCAGTCGGGGAGTGCATCGATTTTGAGGCAGTTCTTCCGTGATGCGGTAGAGATTGAATTCGGAATTTTCCACCAAAATCAGCTTTTGGGCACCGAAGGCCAGACACTGGCGGCAAATCTCGCTACCGATACTTCCGCCGGCACCGGTGACAAGTACTCTTTTCCCTTTGAGAAAGTCTCCGATGATCTTCCGGTCCAGGTCTTTGGGTTGTCGTGCCAGGAGCTCCTCAATGGGGATCTCCTCCAGCTTCTCCCGCCCCTCTTCGAGAAGACGAATCCTGCGAATCTCACCAATGCCCAGAAGCTCCAGGCGATCGATGAGGCGATTGAGTTCTTTGGGGCTCAACTCTTCGGCGACGATCACCGCACGGATACCGTACTTTCGGATCAGCCGATCCATCTCCTCGGGAGGATAGACCCGAAGATTTTCGATGATCCCCCCTTCGATACCCTTTTGCCCATAGGAGACGATGGCCACGGGACGATAGGCGGGCTCGGCGGAGTGAATCGCCTTGAGCACCGAGACGCCTCCTTCCCCCGGACCGATGATCAACGTCGGCTTGTATCCCGAAGGGAGCATCGATTCGGTCAGGAGCCGTTTACTCAAGCGCAAACCGCTGAGCGCCAAAAAGGAGAGAAAAAAATCGATGATGAAGATGCTGCGGGCAAAAGGCATGTAGGCCTCTCTGAAAAGCACGAGCAGCAGAATGAAGAGTCCGTAGGCGAGCAGATGAGCCTCCAGGACCCTGCGGGCATCCCCCAGGCCGAAGAATCTCCACACCACCCGATACTGCCCCCTCCATGCCATGGCCCCGATTTTCAGAAGCGAGAGGGTGGCATAGGTGAGCCAGAAGTGTCGAAGATAGGCTTCGGGAATATGAAAATTGAACCGAAGGAGATAAGCCAGATAGAGGGTTATCAGTGAAAACAGTGCATCGGCAGTGAGGAAGAAAAGTGCACGTTTGTGGACGGTCGGTTGTATTTTCATATCACTTCCTTCCAATCCCTCATGGGTTTGTGTTTATCTATCCATCGGACCACCATATACAAGACAGTAATCCAGAAGAATACACTGATCGGCAACCATGGAGAATCACGGAAAGCAATTAGAATTAAAAGAGATACCATGTTCAATAACATCCCCCCGCACACAACATGGCTATGTCGAAAGCCGGCCTGTACTGCTCTTTGATAGGCATGCTTCTTATGCGCTAAAGTAATCGGCTCCCCCATCATGAAACGCCGATAAAGCGTCAATGTCGCATCTACCCAAAATAGCGAAAGTAGCATTACCCAGATCAAAGTTGCCCCTTCACTCCTTGAAAAGTAAACAATAAAGACTCCGAAGAGAAACCCAAGATATGCGCTTCCGACATCTCCCATAAATATCGTTGCCCTCTCCCAGTTGAATATAAGAAAACCACCAACAGACGCCGCCATCATCAAAAAAATTTCATTATGAAAAAAAATAAAAGCGCTAAGGCTTACATAAATCGCCTCCATTCCTGCATAGCCATCTATGCCGTCCAGAAAGTTATAAAGATTTGTCATCCAAATCAATATTAACAATAAAAAAGGTAAGGTAATTCCCCCCTCCAATCTCCAAAAATACAAATCTATTCTCCAATAATGATGAAGAATGGCTAAGGCCATAACTGCAGATATAATCTGCACAGAGAGTCTAATTTTTGCGCTGATATCAAATAAATCATCTATAAAGCTGACAATTGCCACCGGAACTGCCGTCCACAGTGCCCAATAGAGATCTTTGGGGATCAATCCATTAAGATAAAGCAATGAAGAACCTATATAAAAAGCTATAACAATAGCCAAGCCTCCACCGCGTGGTGTCGGGGCGTTGTGAGAACTTCTGGAATTAGGAACATCTACTACATTCTTGTAAGTATAAAGCTTCCTAAGAATAACAGTCAACAATGCCGAAAATAGAAGAACTCCAACTTCAGTCATTTTTTTGATACCACTCTACCATATTAAGTATTCCATCTTCCGCGTTAAAGGGAACTTGATAATTCAACCGCTTTCTGGACTCTCTTATGTCAATTTCCATATTACAAAAAAGACGTTTGTAAATTTTTGGCTTCAAACATTTTAATATCGGTTTCATCATGGGAATACATAGATTATAACACCTCTTGTCAAGTGAAGTAGCCATGTGCTCCACAAGCTCAGATGTAGAGAGAGGCTGTGGATCGGCAACCAAGAAAATACCTTCTTCATCACTTTCAAGTACTCGTTCTATCCATCCGCAAAGGTTTTCTATGTAGACCATACTTCTACGATTATTGATACATCCAAATGGCAATATGGACCACCGATCTACCAATTTAAGTAGTTGGATCATGTTACCTTTTACCCCCGCCCCATAAACAAGAGGCACACGGATAATCCTGATCGAAAAACTTTCATCCTGTAATTTCCTCAACTCCATTTCGGCCAGAAGTTTACTGCGACCATAATCATCTTCCGGATGACAAAGAGATTCTTCTGTAAATGGTGCTTCGCTATGTTCTCCATACACTTTGACACTGCTGAGAAACACAAAGCGATTCACTCCAGATTCCTTCGCTTTACGGGCCAGTTCTAACGGGTAGAGTACGTTGACTCGATAGTACTCCTCCCAAGTTGCTCCTTTCATTTGGTGAACCAAGGCAGCCAAGTGAACAACAGCATTTATGCCATTAAGTTCCAACGAATCTAATGAGCCTTCCAAAAGAGAAAAACTGCGAATATAGTGTTTTTGCGACAATATTCTCCTCAAATGCTTTCCTACGAATCCACTCGATCCTGTCATGAGGACATTCATCGTTTTAGAGCCTCCATCGCGTCAAGATAGATCTGATTTACCTGTTCTGCCGAATAGTGTCGCACAATATGATCCCTACCTCGCTCTCCCATTTGATAGAGTCGGTTTTTGGACTTCATCATCTCACTCATAGCCAAAAACAGAGAGTATGCATCTGCCGGCGGGCAGATCTGCCCACTCTCCCCCTTGATAACTATTTCTCTACATCCCGGAACATCGGTCGTCACAATCGGCTTACGACAACTTGCCGCCTCCAATAACACACGAGAGAGTCCTTCACGATAGCTCGGCAATACAATCACATCTGCCAAGGCAAAAAACTCCTTAATTTTATCGGTATGCCCCAAGTATTCCACAACTCCTTCATCAATCCAGGACTGCAAATCTTCGGAAGAGATGGCAGAAGGATTCCCGGGATCCAGTACTCCTGCCAGCAGACAGTGAACTCCCTTCCCGAACATTCTACATGCTTCAATATATTCATAGATGCCCTTATCCTTTAGAAGTCTTGAGACCATCAGAAAGGTTAATTTATCGTTTCGATTCTTTGAAGATTCACAGCCATCAAAACGCCGTATATTGACTCCTGAACCTGGGACATGTGAGCATTTGTCAGCAGAAACGATACCCTTTGAGACGAAGAGCTGCAGATCTTCAAGGTTCTGGAAAAAAACTTTGGATGAATATTTCAAAGAAAAACGATACATTTTCTGAATTACATTTGCGAGAAAACCTCCTCGAAGAATTCCCGAGCCCAATCCATTTAATGTATTGATCGACGGTATTCCGAGAATTTTTGCCGCTATTGTCCCATAAATATTAGGCTTAGGCGTAAAATGGAATACAACATCTGGACGTTCCTCCCGATATACTCGCCACAACTGAAACAAATAAGCAAAATCGTAAAACGGATTGATTCCTTTTCGATCGAGTGTAATTGGAACAAAACGTGCTCCGAGACGATCAATAAGCTCTTGCGAACTTTCCGAAAATGAATCCCGGGCCGCCACACAGACGACTTCGTGCCCCTTTCTTTTAAGGGCTAGGATAAGTTCGTCCCGAAAATTCACTATTGTCCAAATAACATTGGAGCTGATAATAATTTTCATACCGAATTTTTCCTCCAGACTTCCAGTGCATAGAGACTCCAGAGCATCTTAGCGCGTTTCTCTGCGGGGAAAGTCCCTCTCCCCTCCCTCAGCTTTTCGATAAAGTCCCGATCCAGATATGTCTCGCTATAGCATCCCGGGGCCAGAGCGTCGGCGATCTGCTCTCTAAGGACTCCCCCCACCCACTTGACGAGGGGGACCTCGAAGCCCCGTTTGGGCTGAGTGATCAGCGCTTCGGGCAAATAGCGCTCCGCCAAACGCCGCAGTATCCACTTGGTGGTCGTCCCCCGGATCTTGAAGCGATTGGGAAGCTTTGGCGCAAGTGTGAGGATTTCCTTCCCCAGAAAAGGACTCCTCGCCTCCAGGGAGTGGGCCATAGTTGCGATATCCATCTTGACCAGCAAATCGGAGAATAATAGGATCTCGAAGTCCAGGCAGAGCATACGGGAGAGGCCTTCGAGCCTGCAGCGGTGAATGCTTCGATCCATCTCCTCCAAGATCGGATTGGAGCCAAAACGGTAGATCTCTTCAAAGATATCCGTCGTCGCGCTGAGATAGAAATCAAGCCCCTCCTTCCCCGCCATTCCCAGCAGTCGATAGAGATAGTTGTATATCGACTGTTTTCTTCCCGGATTGGGCAGAAGTTTTTGCAATGGAGCGAAAGGGCGGATTCTCTCGATCCATCTGCCGGCGAGAGGAACGTATCGGCGATAACCGGCAAAGAGTTCGTCGGCACCGTCACCGTTGAGGACGACCGTGACATGTTCTGCGGCCGCTTGGCTGACATACCAGCTGGGAATCGCCGAACTGTCCGAGAAAGGCATCCCGTAGCCGGCAAGGATCCGCTCTACATCCTCCCGGAGGTTCATCTCGATCCGCAGGGTACGGTGCTCGGTGCCGTAGCGCTTCGCCGTCAGCTCCGCCAGTCCCGACTCGTCATAGCTTCCCTCGAAAGCCACGGTAAAGGTTTTGAGGCGATCGGTATGCTCGGAAGCCATGGCCACGACCAGGGAGCTGTCGATCCCTCCGCTGAGAAAGGCCCCCACTTCCCGGTCCGAACTCAGAAGGCGGCGACGCACGCTTTCGCGCAGCTTTGCGTCCAAGAGTTCGATCGCCTCTCGGGCATCGGTCGTTTCCGGAGAATCCCGATAGAGCTCCTCCAGACGGAAATGGTACCCCTCCTCTCTCTCCAGCGTAGAGAGATCGACCCTCAGCCAGCTTCCCGCCTCCAGTCGCTCTACCTCCCGATAGGGAGTATTCCGGCCATAGAAAAATCCCGTCCGCAGATAGGAGGAAATAGAAGCTTCGTCGATACTGACGTCACAGTTTTCAGCGATCACATTCAGCTCACTGGCAAAGAAAAATTCTGTCCCTTTCCGGTAGAGAAATAGCGGCTTCTTTCCCGCACGATCCGTCGCAAGGAAGAGCGTATTGTCCCGCTCATCGACGATGGCAAATGCGAACATTCCGTCCAGGCGGGAAAACATCGCTTCGCCGTATCGGAGGTAGAGGGCAAGCAGCGTTTCCGTATCGGAAGTTCCCCGAAAGGTCTCATCGCCCAAAAGCTCTTTGCGGAGACTAATGTGGTTGTAGATCTCTCCGTTGAATACGATGGTGCACCCCCGACGCTTCATCGGTTGGGCTCCTTGCTCGCTCAGATCCTGGATCGCCAACCGCGTATGGAAAAGTCGGCAAGGCCCCACGGTCACCTCCCCGTGTGCATCGGGCCCCCGATGGTGCAGTGTTGCAAAGATCCGGCGGGCATCGACTCGGCAATTAACCTCTCCCGCAATACCGCACATAGGTTACTTTTTCAGCCGGTAGACCGTTGCCATAGGAGCGAGAATCACCGGTTCGAAGAGTTTCGGATCATAGCGTCTCAACACGAAAAGCTGTACGTAAGTCGATTCGAACATCCGCCGATCCATCAGCAGGAAGCGTCGGTAGTTTTTCATATAGACCAGAAAAAAGCGGGAGTCGGGATCGAAGTTTCTCTCCTCGAGGCGCATCGTTCCGTCCTTGTTAAGCTCGGCAACGACCAGACGATTGAGCCGGGTCGTCTGCCGCCCCATCCACATCGTCCCCTCTTTCAAATCCACCCAGAGATTCCTGCCGAAGATCACCTTGGAGCCTTTTTGCCCCAGAGGGGCCAGAGAGTAAAAGAGCGGTTCCCTCCGTGGATTTCCCGTCGCCAAATCGATGTTGCTGAAAAGAGTCACCGTGGGGAAGATCCCTATCATTCTCAGAGGAAGATAATAGTAGACATCCCGGCTCTTTTTCGGGACCTTGAACTCCTGATCCTCCAGCATCGCAAAAAATGCCTCCGGATCATTCACCTTATAGTCCTGCATCATCTGCTTGAGATAACTGCCGTTACGCTCCCGCCGGAAATTCCTTTCCGTATATTCGGTAATCAGACGGGCCATATTCGCACTGGCAGTCTGAGGGCGAGTCAAGGCAAAGCTCACTGGAAAGTTGACATCTCCCGTATGCTTTCCTCCATCGATCAATGTCTTAACGTCACTGTAGTAGCGGATCGGATATCCGTAGTCCCACCAAGCGAGGACATAATCTTCTCTGCCGGCGACTTTGTGCAGTCTCTCAAGGACGGCCACCTCGTTTTTGTTAAAGACGGTAGGAACTTTGTAGTCGATCACATGGCGGATATTGGGATACAAAACCGCCGCGGTCAGCAGAAGCATGATGCCCCACTCCATCCGATTACTTTTCGATGACTCCCCCGCCACACTTGCCACCAACCGCTGTGAGAACCAGACGATCAAATACCCCATCCCTAGAGCCATAACCGGCACGGCGTAGACGGTAAAACGCAGTCCCCCTATCATCGCGATGAATCCCAAACCCAGCATTGGAAGCGCCAGCCACATGACCCGATAACGCAAAGCCATCATCAGGTAGCCCAGAAGCGAGAGGAGGAAAACGACCGGATGTCCGCTGATCCTGTCGGCAAAGATCTCAAAGGGAATCTTCCCCGCCTCCCGAACCGTCTTGTTCACGGCGAAGAAGTGGAGATCTCCCGCACCTCCGCCTGTTACGCTTTGGCGAAGCAGATATCCTTTGACCTGATACCAGATTGGAGCGAGTCCTCCTAGCCAGGTAAAGGCAGCAACGGCCAAAGCAAGCAGAGGCCAGACAAGCCGATCGACTCTCTTGCCCCCGAAATGAAAGAAGGCAAAGGCCGCAAGAATCAAAACCATATCTTCCATCCATCCCAGCGGCATCAGGCCCAAGAGCATAAAAAGCAGCAGTTTGTAGTTGTAAAGTTCTCTACGCTCAAAAACCAGTACATAGAACAGGACCATGACGAGAAAGGCAGTATTGAGGGAATAGGCGGCAGGATACCACCACTGATAGAAGATAATCAAGAGTGCCGTCAGCGCCATATAGCGGTTGCGTTTGCGAGTCACGGCCAGAATGACTCCCCAAAGGACAAAGGTAGGCAACACAATCGTCAACATATCGGTATCGTAGTATCCGACCATCGTCCGGTTATAATAACTCCAGACGACACCGGACAGCAGAGCAGCCACAAACCCCACCCGATTCAGCTTCAATGCGCGTCCGATCAGCATCACCGGCACGACGAGCAACGCACCGAACACGGCAGGCATCCAGAGGATCAGCGTCTCGAAAGATACGGGCAGCCAACGCGCCAGAAAAGCCGTCACCATGGCCAGAGGAGCGTACACGGGAGAGAGGTCATAGGGCTGATGTCCTCCGGCCAAGATGTCCCGGGCCCCTTCGGCCCAATAATATCCGTCGTTGGTGTTGATCATCAGCTGCCCGTTCCAAAAGAAATCCGGAAACTGACTCGCCCAATCCACCCAGATATAGCGTACCGCCAGAGCGAAAAGGTAGGCCAGTAACATCCAGACCAAAAAGCTTTTCAGCGCGACGGGGCGTTCTTCGACCTCAAAAAGTTTTTCATTGCTCATTCTGTTCCTTTGAGAGTTGTTTCCAGTAGATTCAAATATTGCGAAGCGATCTTTTCTATCGAAAACTCTTTGGCTCTGATCGGACCGATTTTCTGATACTTTTTTCGTATTTGAACATCATTATACATTTTTTGCATCGATTCGGCCATGGACTTTACATCGTCAACCGCCGTCAGGATTCCGTAACGCCCTTCCCATATCCGCGGCAGGGGCCGGGCATAGTCCGAGCACTCATCCAGTATCTCTCTCGGCCCGGAGAGGCAATCGGTCGAGATTACCGGCACAGCACAGGCAAGGGCTTCGACCAGTACATTGGGGAAGCCCTCGTGACGGGAGGCGAAGAGAAAGCAGTCGGCCCGGGCCATCCAGACAAAAGGATTGCGCTGCCTCCCGGCAAAAATGACCCGATCCGAAATCCCCAGTGAAGCTGCCTGCGACTCCAGCTCACTTCTCAGGGGGCCGTCTCCGACCAAAACCAGTCGGCGATCGTCGGCATCGATTGTCGCGAAAGCCTCCAACAGCATCCGATGGTTTTTCCCTCGATCCATCCTCCCGACCGTCAGATAGACGAAGGCTTCCTCCCTAAACTCCGGACTCTCAAAGGGCTCCTTAACCGCTTCGGCGATCGCCTTCAAATCGACGGGATTGTAGATCACCGAGATCTTCTCCCTTTCGATGCCGAACTTTTCACCCAAATTCCCCCTATTCCCCTGAGAGTTGGCTAGGATTCGCTCCGCCCGAGGATAGAGCAAGCGAATCAATCGCCGATTGATCCGTGACGACACGCCCGCATCACCATACTGTTTAGAAGGAAATGCCCGCTCGCTAAGTACCGTCATCACCCCAGATCCCAGGATCCGAGAGAGAGAGTTAATATAATTCGGACGCGTCATGAAACTGACAGAAAGCCCGATCCCCTCCTTGCGGCAAAACTGGCGATACTTCCAGGACAGCCAGGGAAGCTTCAGCAGTTTTTTCCATCCCGACTCGTCGGGACGGGAGCGCTCCAGATAGTGGATCTTCACTCCCTCGGGCACCTCGTAGAAGATCGTCTCGTTCATCAGCACCAGCGTCACCTCGTAATGCTTCGTCAGCTCGGGAAGCAGCAACGAAACCACCCGCTCGGCTCCCCCGGCGGCCAGGGAGTAGATCAGTACCGCGACGCGTGGCTTCACCGGTACCGCTCCTTCCACATCAGATAGACCAGGACGAACCAAAGCAGGTTGACGTTGACCGGCTTTCCGGCGGCAAATTCGGCATGAAGTTTGCGGACATACTCCATATTCACCCGATCGTCCTCCCGAGCGAAATAGCGCTCGAACAGCTCTCCAAGCTCGGCTCCGAACCATTCGAACATCGGAATGCCAAATCCCATCTTGGGCCGATCGATCAGCTCTTTGGGCAGATAGCGTTCGAGCACCTTTCGCAGCAGATATTTACTCTGACCGTTGCGGTACTTGTACTCGAAAGGCACCTGCGCCATAAATTCGGCGATCCGGTGATCGAGCAGCGGTTCGCGCCCTTCGATGGAGTGATACATCGTCGCCCGGTCGACTTTGACCAGGATATCATCGGGCAGGTATCGGTGGTAGTCCCAGAGCATCATCCCCTGCATCGGATGCTCGCGCAGTCCCACCCCAAAGCCGCTCTCGCCGTTTTCGACTTCACATCCGAGCAATCTGCCCGTCTGGTAGGCCTTGGCGCTGTGGACCATCTTTTCGTAGAAGTGCCGCCAGTCGTCGTCTTTGAGCATTTCACTCAGCAGGTTGTATTTGTGGGCGAAGTTTTTGACCGCAAAAAGCTTCGAGGCCCTCTCTGCGCCGATGCACTCCATCGTCCACGCCAAAAGTTTGCGCATCGGGCCGGGAAGCATGAAGACCTTTTTGCCGATGCCGTAGCTCACCCAGTAGCGCTCGTATCCGCAGAAGATCTCGTCGCCACCGTCGGCCGAGAGTACCACCTTGACTCCCGCTTCTTTGGCCACTTGACTCACCAGCGCCGTCGGGATCCCGCTGCTATCTCCGAAAGGCTCGTCGTAGATCTCGACAAAGTGTTTGAGGATCTCTTCCGCCTCGCCGGCGGATAGATAGCGCTCGGTATGGGTCGTGCCCAGATGAGCGGCGACCTTCTTGGCCCAGTCCGCTTCGTTGTAGTGGGCCTCTTCGAACCCGATGGTGAAGGTGTGAATATTGCCGTAGTGCTTTTGAAGTATCGCTGCGACGACAGAGCTGTCAATCCCCCCGCTGAGAAAGACCCCCACAGGCACGTCGGCGACCATACGGTATTTGAAGCTGTCGATCAGCAGGGCCTCCAGCTCGTCGACGAGCTCCTCTTCGCTTTTTTCAAACTTGGGCTTCTGAAAAAAGGGCAGGATCGACCAGTAGCGTCGCTGCGTGATCTTCTTGCTCTCTAGATCAAATTCCAGGCAGGTACCCGGATCGACTTTTCTGACCCCTTCATAGGCGCTCAGGCCCGAAGAGATGTAGCCGTACTGAAAAAACTCGCATAGCGCCTTCGGCGCGATATCCAGCTCGGGACGCCACTCCTTGAGCGCTCGCGGCTCGCTGGCAAAGGCGAACGCATCGCCGTCGTAGTAGTAATAGAGCGGCTTGACCCCGACCCGGTCGCGAACGAGCCATATCTTGCTCGCTTTCTTGTCGTACACGGCAAAGGCGAACATCCCGACGAAGCGATCGACGGCCTCGATGCCCCATTTGTGAAAAGCCTTGAGCACGACCTCCGTATCGGTATGCGATGCAAAGTCGTACTCCCCCCGCAGCTGATCTTTGATCTCTTCGAAGTTGTAAACTTCTCCATTGAAGACGATAACAAGATCCTCAAACTCCATGGGCTGATGCCCCGCGTCGCTCAGATCCAGGATCGAGAGACGCACATGCCCCAGGGTCATTCGAGCGTCGGTGTATACTCCTTGATCGTCCGGCCCCCGGTGGCGGATGCTCTCGCACATCCGCTCCCCGGTTGCCCTTTCGTTACCTAAAAATCCTACGATTCCACACATTCGATCAGCACCTTTTGCGTTTGTTTGACCATTCGATCGATCGAAAAGTTCTCGACGATCCGCTCTCTGGCCCTGTGGCCTCGCTCCTCGAGATCCGCCGCCATCATGCGCTCGATCGCCGCAACCGTCCCCTCGACATCTCCCGGAGCGACCACTTCGCCCGTCTCTGCCACGATGAGCGCACTGTCACCTACGTCGGTCACGATACACGGCACTTGGCAGCTCATCGCTTCGGCGATGGAGTTGCTGAACCCCTCACTGAACGATGAGGAGACGGCCAGATCCAATCCGCTGTAAATCTCCTCTATATCCGTCCATCTGCCCAGCCAGAAAAACCTTTGTTCGTTGTAGGTTTCCAAAATCGCTTCACACTCCTTTTTGATCTTTTCATCGCCCGAACCGATCGCAAAAAACTTCAGATGCTCATATCGTTCCAACAAGATCTTCGCGGCTTTTACAAAAACCGGATATCCCTTCATCGCGTCGATCCTGGCAACCATCCCGATAGCGATATCCGATTCGTTCATGTCGAATCGCTCTCTAAACGCCTCTCTTGCCTGCTCGTTTCTTTGGAAGCGGAGGGTGTCGATGCCGTTGTGGATGACCGTGGAGCGACTCATATCGAAGCCTTTGTCTCGGTGAAAGACTATCGCCGCATGAGAGTTGGCCACGATCCTATCGACCTTCGGCGAACAGCTCTTCTGAAGCCGGAAGATTATCTGCGGCACCTTTCCATACTTTTTCAGATCCATATTCGAAGCCCTGAGCCCCCAGATCAGCTTCGTATCTTTTGGCTTGCACCAGAGCGAAAAGAGATTCATCTCACCGAGAAACGAGTAGATCGCATCGGGTTTTATCCCATCAAGCAGATTTCTATATTTCCGATAGAACCCCATTAGATCGTATCTGCCTTTTTTTTCAAGATTTATATATTTGACTTTCGGTATCTTCCGCACCTGATCCTCCTGAAGACCGCCGTACATCGTACAGACAGTCACGTCGAACCTGCTTTTGTCAATATGCTTGAGTAGCTCGATAAACTGGCGCTCTGCACCGCCGATATCGAGGGAGCGGATGGAGAGAACCACCTTAGTCACCTTCGACCACCTCCCGTATCAGATGCTCCCACTCTTGCGCAATCTTGTCGACTGCGTATCTGTCTCTGACTCCTATAGCCGCTTTGCCCAGCCGCTTTCTGAGTTCCTCGTCCCTGATCACCCTTTTTAGTTCCTCTTTCAGCTTTTCATGATTCTGATTTTCCACCAATATTCCGTCGACGCCGTCTTCTATGATCTCGGCCGGACCGTAGGGACAGTCGAAGCTTACCACGGCACAGCCGTAGGCCATCGCCTCGATCAAAACATTCGGGAAGCCTTCCCTTCGAGAAGAGAGTACGAAGACCGATGCCTTTGCATAGTACTCCTCTATGTTCTTTTTCCTTCCGAGAAGCTGGATATTTTCGGCCTCGAGAGCTTTGATTTTGAGCTCCAGGCGGCTTCGCTCCGGTCCGTCTCCGGCTATCAAGAGTTTCCAATCGGTATCTATTTGCGCAAAGGTCTCAATCAGTCTCTCGAATCTTTTCTGCTTGTCCAGCCTCCCGACCGCCAAAACGACCTTCTCCTTTTGGCCGGGCACTGTATTGACGAACAGCGGGTTGTAGATCACCTTGACGTTGTGCATAAAAGCATAATGTTTTTTATCGGAGTAGGTTTGAGTCACCAAGGCATCCGACATTGGGTAGACGGCTCTTCTAAGAAAATTCAAAAATCCGGAGCCGTAAAAGTCGTATGCGATTCGTTCCGAAACGATGATTCTCCTGCCTGCCAGTTTCGAGGCCATGATCGAAATGATGTTGGTGTGGGTCATGAAGCTTATCTGCACATCGGCATCTATCTCTTCGATGATATTTTTTACTGTTTTGATGCGAAAAAAAGTGTTTTTGATCCGGCCAAAAACATTTTTTGAACTTTTAAGCAGGCCAAGTTTTATATGTTTGACCTCATCGCTGAGAGAGTAATAGGGCTCATCGTCGGAAAAGGTAGCGATATACATCTCGTGATTTCTGGACAAACGGTTGGCCAGATTGACCATCACACGTTCGGCGCCCCCGGAAGCAAGCGAAGAGATCACAAAGAGTATTTTCACTTTTTGCGCCCTATATATATGATGTAGGGAGAGTTGTAGACCGAATCCAGGCTGATGCCCGATGCCCTACTCAAGTAATACAAGGGTTTTCCCGGAACCGCAAAGACCTTGCTCAGGGTATCTCCGTATCTATGACCGGCTAAGTTTATCACCCCGGATTGATAGATGCCAAAGTAATCGCAAAATAGAGTTTCGTAGCCGGCACGCTCGTGCGCGCTTAGAAGCGCTTCTTTCGTGTAGGGGATATGCACATCATAGACCTGTCTGTTTGTATGTTTTTGCAAAAACCCTACGATACCGTTCATATTCGGGATAACGGTCAAAATCAGACCGCCTGCTTTCAGGTACTTTGTGGTGTGAAATGTACTTTTATTCAAATTCTCAAAGTGCTCAAATACACCAAAGGAGGTCAAAAGATCATACTGCTCTATACCATCTTCGTTGAAAAAATCTTTGTGATAAATGTGGGAATCGTATCCCATTTCCGAATATATAGACTTTGTTTTTTCAACAGATTTTTCCTCATAGTCAAATCCATTGATTTTATAACCGTAATAGTCATTGAAATAAAGAAGATATTGAGACATAGCGCAGCCGATCTCACATATCGTTTCCCCGTTTTTCGCTTTTGGAATATATCTGGAATATAATTCGTGTAAAAGTCTATTGGTATAGTAGTCGATATCGAACTTGCGTATCGTATCGCTCGAACTCCAGACGTTCTCCCAGTACTTTTCTCCGGCTTTATCTCGATCCATGCTTACCTTTTCACCGAATAATAGACATATTCTGCCAAATGCCTAAAATAGACTTTTGGATACTTAAACAATATCTGCCGATATTTTGTGACAAACCATTTAGACTCAAAGAAAAACCCTTCCGGATATTTCATCCTGATATTTTGACTGATGTTTCCCCCCCTTCGCGCACATAGTATACTCTCAGAACCCTATTCAAAAAATAGGAATAATACCGCCCCTCAATGGTCATTCTGCTCCAAAAAAAGTTCTCAGGGATAAATTTGAGATCTTTGGCCTCGTCGGGAATGACGAAAAATCTTTTCAGGTTTTGCGTCCTGAGCAGAGCCCAAGCCTCTCTGAGTTCTTTGTCCCTCCATCCAAAAACCGTATCCATCGTCGGAAGTATCCTGCACTCTGTCGGATAATCGCCGCCTATCCTGTTGCCGAATCGATCCTGACACAGGACGCCAATGCCGCTGCATCTTTCTCTGTCTCTTTCGTCAAAGCCATTCCAGGTGTCGGAGAAGGTCCGGAAATACTTAACCATTGACGATCCGTCCACTTTTGAGCTCCAGAATTCTGTCACATCCTTCGAGCGTACTGAGTCTGTGAGCGATAATGATCAGGGTCTTGTCCCGGCTTACGCGGTAGATCTCCTCCATGATCTCCTTCTCCGTCTGGGTATCCAGCGCCGAAGTGGCTTCGTCGAGCACCAGGATCTCCGGATCGGTATAGAGCGCCCGAGCGATGGCGATGCGCTGTTTCTGTCCTCCGCTGAGCTTGACGCCGTCGTCGCCGACTCGCGTCTGCAGACCCTGATGCTGCGTCTGGAGAAACTCCCAGATGCGCGCCTGTTTGAGTGCCCTGACGATGCGCTCGGGGTCGATCTCCTCCTCCAGCGCCACGTTTTGGGCGACGGTTCCGTCAAAAAGATAGATCTGCTGGGGAATGTAGCCGATTTTACGCCGCCAGCTTTTGATGTTGCGCTCCGTCAGCTCCGTATCGTCGACGAGAATTCTACCCTGCCGGGGTCGGTAGAGACCGATGATCAAATCCACCAGCGTACTCTTGCCGCTGCCGCTGGGACCGGTAAAGGCGACCTTTTCGCCCTTGCGGATCGTCAGGGTGATATCCCGCAATATTTCCCGACCTTCGACATAGCAGAAACCCAGATGCTCCAGCCGGATCTCTCGCTCGAACTCCACCGCTTCATCGCCAAGATCCTCCACCTCGTAAAAGAGGTCGTTGTGGACGATATCCAGCGAACGCCGATAGAAGAGGATCTGATTGTATCCGGTCATGATCCGGTTGACCGAGGGCATGAGGCGATAGAGCCCCAGTACGAACATGGAGAGCAGACCGAAGGCCGATACGATGTCCCCCTGGTATTTGTAGACCAGATAGACGACGATGAAAGCGATGAGCGAAAACCCGATGGCTTCGAGAAAAAGACGGGGAAAATGCGAAAGGGTTTCGTTGACGATATTGGCACGGGCAAATCCCAGGCTCGCCTCGCCGAAGCGCACGAGAATCTTTTGTTCGTTGCCCCGGAGCTTGATCATCTTGAAGTTGCCCAGGGTATTGGCGATCACCTTGTAGAAACGTTTCTGGAACTCTTCGCGCTTCATCCCTTCGCGCTTGATCAGCCTCGAAACGGTCCGGGTCATAAAGAGGGCGTTGATCAGGAGAATCAGAGTCAGCAGCAGGGTGATCTTCCAGCTGATGTAGAGAAAAATCCCGTAGATAAAGAGTACGATGAAGATCTCGCTCAGAATAAACATCAAAGCCGAAAGCAGATGGGTCAGGTTGAGCGCCTCGTTGACGATGGCCTTGGTCAGCTCGGCGCTGTTGCGTTCGACGAAATGATGGTAGGGCATCCCCACGTAGTTTTCGAAAAGACGGTAGGCAATCATATGATACCTCCCCTTAGAAAAGCGGGCGAGAAGATAGAAGTAAAACAGATTGATCAGACTGCGAAAGAGATAGAAAAATATCAGGACGATTCCAAAGGCAATTACGAAGTACACATCACTGTGAAAGCCAAACCAATTGTAGATACTCTGAAAAATAGGGTTGGAATGGATGGTTTCGAAATTACCTGCCACTGAGATAAAAGGCATAATGGCCGAAATTCCTATCGTCTCCACCAGAGAGATGATAATCGAAAAAATTACTAGCACTATAAGGAAATGCTTGTCTCTCCGGGTAAGCAGCGCGTTGAGTTTATGGAGAGTCTTCATGGACCTTCAGAGCCGTTCGTCGACAACGGACGGATCGAGGAGACCCTTGATATCAAAGACCACCGTCTCGTCACTCTTTTGAATCGGCAATGCTTTGAACCGATCATGTGCCACCGCTAGGACAACGGCATCATAATCCTCCATCTTCCAACTTCCATCCACCATCATAGAGAGTCCATACTCGCGCCGGACCTCATCGGCATCGGCCCAGGGATCGTAGAGGTCGACCCGGCAGCCGAAATCCTGGAGTTCGCGAATCACGTCGATGACGCGGGAGTTGCGAATATCGGGGCAGTTCTCCTTGAAAGTGATGCCCAAGACCAGCACGCGGGAGTCTTTAATGCGATGACCTTTGCCGATCATGAGCTTGACCACGCGATTGGCCACATGCACTCCCATGTTGTCGTTGATACGACGTCCTGACAGAATCACTTCGGGATGATATCCGATCTCCTTGGCTTTGTAGGTCAGGTAGTAGGGATCGACGCCGATGCAGTGTCCTCCCACCAGGCCGGGCCGGAAGGGGAGGAAGTTCCACTTGGTCCCGGCGGCCTCGAGAACGCTGAGAGTGTCGATACCCAAGCGTTCAAAGATCAGAGCCAGTTCGTTGACAAAAGCGATATTGATATCGCGTTGGGCGTTTTCGATCACCTTAGCCGCTTCGGCCACTTTGATGCTGGGAGCCCGATGGGTGCCTGCGGTGATGATGGAAGCGTAGAGAGTATCAACTTTTGCGGCGATCTCAGGCGTGGAGCCCGAGGTGACCTTCTTTATCTTGGTAACGGTATGCTCTTTATCACCCGGGTTGATCCGTTCGGGACTGTACCCGGCAAAAAAATCCTCGTTGAATTTCAGACCGCTGACACGCTCAAGGATCGGGACGCAGACCTCTTCGGTACACCCCGGATAGACGGTGCTCTCGTAGATAACGATATCGCCGGCTTTAAGGACTTTGCCGATGCTTTCGCTGGCTTTGACCAGAGGGGTCAGATCGGGGTTTTTGTGTTTATCAATGGGGGTGGGGACGGTGACGATATAGACATTGCAGTCACCGACATCTTCGAGCCGATCGGTAAAGAGCATTCCGTTGGCGATCGCCTCTTTGACCTGTGCGTCGCTGAGCTCCAGGGTCCGGTCGTGGCCCCCGCGCAATTCTTCTATCCTCCATTGGGCAATATCAAAACCGACGACAGGGTATTTGAAGCTGAAAGCATGAGCCAACGGCAACCCCACATACCCCAGGCCAATAACGGCAATTTTCTCAAACATGGTAAAACTCCTTGTACCAGCGGACGAAACGGTCGATCCCCTCCTGAATGGGGGTGGCAGGCTTGTACCCCAAATCCTCGATCAAGTCACTGACGTCGGCATAGGTAGCCGGTACGTCGCCGGGCTGCAGGGGCAAGAGGTTCTTTTTCGCCTCTTTGCCCAGAGCCTTCTCGATGGCAGTGATAAAATCCATCAGCTTGACGGGATTGTTGTTGCCGATGTTGTAGATCTTGTAAGGTGCCCGGCTGCTTCCCGGATCGGGCTGCTTCCCGCTCCAGTCGGGGTTGCCGGCAGGCGGATGGTCGATGACCCGTACGACCCCTTCCACTATGTCGTCAACGTAGGTAAAATCCCGCAGCATCTCGCCGTAGTTATAGACATCGATGGGGCGATCTTCCAGAATCGCTTTGGTAAAGAGAAACAGAGCCATATCGGGTCGGCCCCAGGGGCCGTAGACGGTGAAGAACCTCAGACCCGTAGTAGGCAGGCCGTAGAGATGGCTGTAAGTGTGGGCCATCAGTTCGTTGCTCTTTTTGCTGGCGGCATAGAGGCTGATAGGGTGGTCGACATTGTCGTGAGTGGAGAAGGGCATGGTTTCGTTGAGTCCGTAGACGCTGGAACTGCTGGCGTAAGCCAGATGCTCGATCCCATGATGACGGCACGCTTCGAGTATATTGACGAAGCCGACGATGTTACTGTCGATATAGGCATGGGGATTGGTCAGGCTGTAGCGCACCCCCGCCTGAGCCGCCAGATTGCAAACCCTGTCGAACTTCTCCCGTGCGAAGAGCTCCTCGATGGCCGCACGGTCTTCGAGGTTGAGTTTGACGAAACGGTAGTTGTCGTATCGGGTACTAGAGACCGGTCGGGCATACTCGATCGCCTCGTCCCCTTCGATGCCGGTCTCCCGAAGGCGACCGTATTTGACCCGGAGATCGTAGTAGTCGTTGATATTGTCCAGCCCCACCACTTCGTCGCCCCGTTCCAGCAGGCGCTTGACGAGATGGAATCCGATGAATCCGGCAGTACCGGTCACAAGTATCTTCATAATTTATCCTCGCGGGCGGCCTGTCGGCTCATCCCTGATAGTTTTCCAGATATTTGGTGTCGAAATTGTTGGTGATGAAATCTTCGTTGCGCATCATCTTGCGGTGAAACTCGATGACGGTGCGCACGCCGCCCACTTCGAACTCATCCAGGGCCCGGCGCATCTTGGCGATGGCCCGGTCGCGGTCCTCGCCCCAGACGATGAGCTTGCCGATCATGGAGTCGTAGTGGGTAGGGATGATGTAGTTGCAGTAGGCGTGGGTGTCGATGCGCACGTCCTTGCCTCCGGGGGCGATCCACTTCTGGATCTTGCCGGGGCTGGGGAGGAAGCTGACGGGATCCTCGGCAGTGATGCGGCACTCGATGGCGTGGCCCTTGAGGGTGATCTCCTCCTGGGGCGGCAGGGCTTCACCCTCGGCGACACGGATCATCCACTCGATAATGTCAATACCGCTGACCATTTCGCTCACACAGTGCTCGACTTGCAAACGGGTATTCATCTCCATGAAGTAGAAGTTCTTGTGCTTGTCCACCAGAAACTCGAAGGTCCCGGCTCCTTCGTAACCGATATGCTTCGTCGCCCGCACCGCAGCCTCCAGCAACTCCTGACGACGGGCATCGTCCAAGACCAGAGCGGGGGACTCTTCGATGAGCTTCTGATGACGCCGCTGCATCGAGCAGTCTCTTTCTCCGATATGGATCGCGTGGCCGTGGCTGTCGCCCATGACTTGCACCTCCACGTGCCGGGGGGCTTCGATGAACTTCTCCATATAGAGTGTCCCGTCGCCGAAAGCGCTGACCGCTTCGGCTTCGCAGGCGAGGAAGGCATTTTCGATATAGCTCTCGTCTTCAACGACCCGCATCCCCCGGCCTCCGCCACCGGCGGCGGCTTTGAGGATCACGGGGTAGCCGATCTCCTTGGCCAGTTTCTTGGCCGTCTCGGCGTCGGGGACTGCCCCGTCGCTGCCGGGGATGGTCG
>Ga0256833_1000845_pt1 | contig 23237 bp, 28 predicted proteins | sample 356284metaG_FD_190535 | JGI IMG/M metagenome (GOLD analysis project Ga0256833, IMG submission 190535) | Hydrothermal vent microbial communities from Mid Atlantic Ridge, Atlantic Ocean - 356-284 | ecosystem: Environmental > Aquatic > Marine > Hydrothermal vents | place: Atlantic Ocean: Mid... | reverse complement strand
TATTATTTCTCTAAACCACCGTTTATTGTTCTCAACAGTTGTTTACTATTACCTCCGATGTAAAAGTCGACCAGGGTCAACGATGCTGGAGGCAACAAAGATCATGGTGAAGGAAATGACCGACACCATTACAAAGTGAACGATCCATTCTCATCAACCGGGTAATTGGGGATAACCAGACATCGCTTGCGCAGACAAGTGATGATTTTCGTTTTGCCGTTGCGGTTGCCGGTTTCGGTATGCTGTTTGAAAAATCAAAATTTACAGACGCCTTTGATTATGACCAGATATTCAGCCTTGCAAAACAGGCGCGGGGTAGAGATGACGATGGTTATTGGGCGGAATTTATCCGGCTGGTTGCAATCGCCCTGCTGCTCGACAGATAATAGCCTCTAAATTAAGGTTACCTGCTCCGGCCTTATTCTTCTTTTGATCATGATATTTCATCCCGGGCAGGTCGCTGTTCGGGATTTTTTTACTTAATAACCGACGACAGCCGCAGCCGGTCTTACTTTCCTGCCTGATACAGGCATACCCCCTGGAATGCGGTCATCCCCGGCCCATAACCAGACGGGCAGATTTTTCTGATCGGGAAGACAGCCGAAAAAGCGGGCGGCCTTGATAACAAAACGAAACTGTTCCCTGGATAACCGGGCAATCGGGGTCTTTCCCGAGATAAAACATTCCAGTCTGCCGCCATTGCTGACCAGAAGGTGTTCGCCCTTTTTCTGCATAACACTTGTTCGTAGAAACCTGACGGAACGAAGTTTTAACTTACCGTTTTTTCGCTGACTGAAACCAAACAACGTCTGCCGGATAATCATCTTGTATTCCATGGGACCTCCTCGGGTTGTAGAGAACAAAGCCGGTTCTGATAAACCAGGCTCTTTTCATTATTTTCCTTGACTCTACCAGAGGTGGTCTGTCATATAGCGACAGTCCCTGCATTTTTTTTAGTTTTTTTAACTTTTTTTCATAAAAGATCGAAAACAGACGCATACGGATACGCAAAAATACATAAACTCAACCAGGTAAACAAATGTCTATCCTTGAACGTATCTATTATTTCCATACTCAAATAAAAACAGACCGGTATCCCAACACCAGCCACCTCATCCGTGAATTTGAAATCTCCCAGGCCACCGCCCACCGGGATATCGCCTACCTGCGCGAACGCCTTCTGGCGCCGTTGCAGTTTGACACTAAGAAAAACGGCTTTTACTATACACGTAACGACTTCAACCTCCCCTTTGAGAATAGTCCGGCCATAACCCTGATCCTGGGTCTGCTCGGTAATATGGCTGAGGAATCCGGTCTGGCTGAGCTGCCCGAACTTGCGGAAATAAAAAACCATCTGCGGGAGGTACTCTTTCCCGGCAGGCGGAATATGGCTGATCTGGTATACTGTGAATGGGTGGAAAAGGAGCTGATCGATAAAGAAATATTCAAAACAGTACTTGCCACTCTCAGGGAACGACGGCAACTGCAGATCACCTATCGATCGGCAACCGGTCGCAAAAGCAAACGCACAGTTGATCCCCTTAAGCTGGTCAACTACCAGGGCCGCTGGTATCTGCTCGCCTGGTGTACGGACAAGGAAGATCGCCGCCTGTTCCACCTGGCTCGCATGCAGAAAGCACAGGCGTTGTCGTCTCGGGTAGAGCGGAAATTACCGGACAACGATGACTGGCTGCGGGCAAGTTTTGGTATCTTCAAGGGACCGGTGACCACCAGGGCAACCATTAAATTCACCGGTACGGCGGCGGAAATAGTCCGGCACCAGATATGGCATGCCGAGCAGAAAATCATCAGAAAAAAAGACGGAATCCACCTCATCCTGCCCATTAATGATGACCGGGAGCTGATTATGAAAGTGCTGCAATTCGGGGCCGGGGCTGAAATTCTTCGTCCGAAACGGTTGCGAATACGGCTTACCGAGGAGATCAAACAGATGGAAAAAATTTACCGCACCTGAACAACTTGCCCTCACCGCCATGATTGGCTACAATATCCCAATCCTCTCTCCTTAAAAGAACAGGACAACCACCATGAACAGGAACACCATCGCCGTTATTCTTGCCGCCGGCAAGGGAACCCGCATGAAATCAGAACGCGCAAAGGTCCTGCACGAGGTATTTTTCAAGCCCATGCTCCATCATGTTCTTGATGCGGTAACCGGTGCCGACATTAAAAAAATTGCCGTCATTGTCGGCCATCAGCGCGAAAAAGTCCTGTCCTCTCTTGCTCATTATCCCCATATCCCGGTTATCCAGGAAGAGCAGCTTGGCACCGGCCACGCCGTCCTCTGTGCCGGAGACGCCTGCAAAGAGAGCAACCAGGTTATGATCCTGTGCGGGGACACGCCGCTTATCCGCTCGCAGACCCTGCAGGAAATGATTGCCTCTCATAACCGATCCGATGCGGTTATTACCCTTATGACCACAATGCCGGCGAATCCCTTTGGGTACGGCCGGGTTATCAGTGATGACCAGGGCAATATTCTGAAAATTGTCGAGCAGAAGGATGCCGATGAAAAACAACAGCAAATCAGGGAAATAAACACGGGCATCTACCTTGTCCAGCGTGATTTTCTTTTCCAGGCCCTGCAACAGGTAGGCACAGACAACAGTCAAGGTGAGGTCTATCTCACCGATATTATATCCATAGCCGGCAGCAGGCACAAAAAGGTCCACAAATTTCTCCATTCAGAACCCATTGATGTGCTGGGCGTAAACTCCCGGGTGGAGCTGGCCCAGGCCCACTTTGAGCTGCAGATGCGGCATAACCGCCGACTCATGCTCAGCGGTGTGACCATGTATTCCCCGGAAACCATCCTGATAGAACCAGGCTGCAGCATCGGCAAAGACACTGTTATTAACGGCAGCGCCCGCATCACCGGCGGCTCAACCATTGGCGGAACAGCACTTCTCGAAACAGGAGTTGTGGTCCATAAAGCCCGGCTCGGCGATCGTGCCGTCATCGGCGCAGGCTCCGTTCTCCATAACTGTACCATTGATGATGAAGAACATATTCCACCGTTGACTTATCGGGTGGGCTGACGCCATGATAATCATCAACGAACAGCCATATCCGTTTTCCGAAGGAATGCGACTGGGCGAACTTGCCGACCGGCTGAAACCGGGTGCCGATATCCTGGTGTTAAACGGAACACCTGCTGCCCGTGATTCTCTGCTGCAGGATAACGATATCTGCAGCCTGATCAAAACCGGTGAAATTCCATCGGCCCTTGACATGCGGACAACCCTTGAGGCCAGGCATGGCAGGGACCTGCAACAACGGCTTCGAAAAGCGGTCGTCGGCATCATGGGCCTTGGGGGTCTGGGGTCGGTGGTGGCCGTCAGTCTTGCCAAGATCGGCATCGGTAAATTAATTTTAGCCGACCATGACGTGGTAGTGCTCAGCAATATTCACCGGCAGCACTATTTTATCGACCAGATCGGCATGAAAAAAACCGCAGCCCTGAAAAAAACCATGGTCCGGGTCAATCCCTTTGTCAGCATCAGCACCATTGAAAACAGACTCACCGAAAAAAATATTCCTGAACTGTTCGCCGGCGTTGATGTGCTGGTGGAATGTTTCGATGATCCGACGATGAAGGCAACGGCAATGCGAACAACACTGCAACATCTTCCCCGTGCCGGTTATGTCGGCTCATCCGGGGTTGCCGGGTATGGTGACGGAAATACCATTTCCTGTACAAAGATAAAAGCCGGCGTCTATATTGTCGGCGACAGGGTAACGGAGGCAAAAAATAACACCGGTCTCTTGGCGCCGAGAGTCGGGATTGCCGCCCACCACCAGGCAAACCAGGTGGTGCGTTTGATTGGAGGCATGGACAAAAACGCATAGCCTTTCATCATCTTTCCTCTTTTCAGTATTGGCAACCTGTCCGGTTCCGATTATGATTAACCCCGCATATCAAACAAGCCGCAAAACAGATAAACTATCGACCCATTCAGGAATAAAACAGCACTGTGCACATAGTATGTAACGGCAGACAACAGGAGATTGACCAGGGCAAGACCCTTGGCGGGCTGCTTGAGGATTTGGGCCTGCCTGCTGATTCCGTTGTTGCTGAAATTAATCAAAAAATAATTGATCGTGATCAGTATGCGACCCTCAAGCTTTCCCAGGGCGACCAGGTGGAACTGATTCGTTTTGTCGGAGGGGGGTAAAATGCTGACCATAGCAGGAACCGAATTTTCCTCACGTCTCTTTGTCGGTACCGGTAAATTTTCTTCGGCAACCGTTATGGAACATGCCATTGCGGCCTCGGAAGCGCAAATGGTGACGGTAGCCTTACGGCGTGTTGACCTGGAAAATCCGGATGACGACATCATGAGCCATTTGGACAGGGATAAAATCCATTTTCTGCCCAACACATCCGGTGCCCGTAATGCAGACGAGGCTGTTCGCCTGGCCCATCTGGCCAGGGCTGCCTCCGGAAGCCGCTGGCTGAAACTTGAAGTCACTCCCGACCCGCGTACCCTGTTGCCCGATCCCGTTGATACCCTGAAGGCCGCTGCACAACTGGTCAAAGACGACTTTATTGTTCTTCCCTATATAAACGCTGATCCTGTTCTCGCTCTGCGTTTGCAGGATGCGGGGGTAGCCGCCGTCATGCCCCTGGGTGCGCCCATTGGTACAAACCAGGGCATCCAGACCGCCCTGCAGGTGGCCATCATCATTGAACAGGCCCGGGTACCGGTGGTGGTTGATGCCGGAATCGGCGCCCCTTCCCACGCGGCCCAGGCCATGGAAATGGGAGCGGACGCGGTGCTTGTCAATACGGCCATCGCCATTGCCGATGATCCGATCCGCATGGCCGCGGCCTTTAAACAGGCGGTACAGGCCGGTCGTCAGGGATTTGCCGCAGGATTGGGAGCCAGTTCAACCTCAACCAGAGCCTCCTCTCCGCAAAGGGGATTTATCGGTGAATCCTTAAACTTCATCGAAGAATAATCTCATGCAGGCATCTTTTCACATTGAGAATTTTTCAGGGCTAACGGACCAAATCCAGGCGGCCACCTCCACAGACGTAGAAACCGCCCTGGACAGCCGAACTTGTACCCTGAACGACTTAGCCGCCCTGCTCTCTCCGGCGGCGGAAGAATTTCTGCCGCAAATGGCTGCCCGCTCCCGTGAGCTGACGGCCATGCGCTTCGGCAAGACCACCCAGATATTTGCACCGCTCTACCTCTCCAATTTCTGTATCAATCGCTGTGCCTATTGCGGTTTTGCAGCCGACAATGCCATCCCCAGAAAAAAACTAACGATAGACGAAGCCATACGCGAAGCCGACATTCTCAAAGAGCGCGGCTTTAAGCATGTTCTCCTGGTCACGGGTGAGGCACCGGCCAAAGCAGGCGTGGACTATCTGGAAGAAGTTGTCCTGCGCCTAAAAGACAAATTCGCCGCCCTGTCAATTGAGGTACAGCCCCTGGAACAGGAGGAATATGCGCAACTCTTCCGGGCAGGAGTTACGGCGGTTGCCGTCTACCAGGAAACCTATGACCGGAAGATCTACAAACAGGTCCATCTGGCCGGTAAAAAATGCGATTATGACTATCGAATCAATACTCCTGCCCGGGCCGCCGCTGCCGGTATGCGGGAAATCGGTATCGGCGCGCTGCTTGGCCTGTCCCACTGGCGTGCCGAGGGCATGGCCCTGGGCATCCATCTGCAATGGTTGAGAAAACAGTTCTGGCAGACCAACTTCACCGTCAGTTTTCCGCGCCTGCGGCCTGCAGCCGGAGCATTTGAACCGCTGGTCAATGTAACGGAGAAAAACTTAAGTCAGCTCATGTTTGCCCTGCGTATCTTTGACCCTGATGTCGGCCTGATTCTCTCCACCCGGGAAGAGGCCAGATACCGTAACGGCATGCTTGGCCTTGGTCCCACCAGGTACTCAGCCGGTTCCTGTACAGCGCCCGGCGGTTATTCATCTGACGAGCACGATGGTGAGCAGTTTTCCGTCGGTGACCATAGAACCATTGATGAAGTGTGTAAAATTATACAAAATAAAGGTTTCGACCCGGTCTGCAAGGACTGGGACAGGGAATTTCAATCTTTTCCCTAAATTCAACTTTTTAATCAAACGAACAAAAAAATCTTTTTCATAACATGAACCCTGGAGGGATCCAATGAGTGACATAAAAAAAATGTATACCACCATCTTGGGTGATTCTTTCCCCATGGAGATGAGCATCTCCTTTGGTGACCAGACACTGGTTTACCGCAAACGAACATGGGCCATTGCCACTGCCGATGGTACAGTGGAAGAACGTGGCCTGCGCTACGGTGAAAACCCCGACCAGGAGGCCGCCCTTTATGAACTGGTTAACGGCAACCTGGTCCTTGGTGACTGCAAGTTCATTAAACCGGGCAATTCACTGGTTTCCGGCATTACGGTTGATGACATGCTGCAGGTGGGCAAACATCCGGGTAAGATCAACCTGACCGATGTCGATAACGGCCTTAACGTTATCAAATATCTGGTCGATAAACCGGCGGCGGTCATCCTCAAGCATAACAATCCCTGCGGCGCGGCGGTAGGTGAAACTCTGGCTGATGCCTATAACAAGGCCAACCGTACCGACCGGATTGCCGCCTTTGGCGGAGCCGTCATCATGAGCAGACCGGTGGACAGGGAAACTGCCGAACTGATGAGCCGGAATTATCTGGAAGTAGTCTGCGCCCCGGAATTTGAAGAGGGAACTTTAAATATTCTGGCCAAAGCAAAAAACCTGCGGGTCATCCGTATGGACAAAATCAACCGGCTGGCAGATTTTGAAAAATTTCGCTTTGTGGACTTCAAGTCACTCATTGACGGCGGCATTATCGTTCAACAGTCGGCAGTTAACTCCATCCGTTCCCCCGCCGATCTGCAACCGGCAACCGCCACCTGGAAAGGCAAGGAATATGCCTGCAAGCGGCAGCCGACCCAGCGCGAACTGGACGACATGATCTTTGGCTGGGCCGTGGAACACGGTGTGACGTCAAACTCTGTTATCTATGTGAAAGACGGATGTACCACCGGAATCGGAACGGGTGAGCAGGATCGGGTCGGGGTAGCTGAAATCGCCATTCACAAGGCCTATATCAAGTATGCCGATATCACCTGCTATGACAAATTCGGCATCCCCTACGCCGACCTGGCCCTGCAAGTGGAGCAGGGAAAAAGGGATGCTGCCGACAAAGAAGAAATTGATGCCAAGGTAAAAGAGGATAAGGCCGGTCTGCCCGGGTCGGTCATGATTTCCGATGCCTTCTTTCCCTTCCGGGATGCTGCCGATGTGGCCATTGCCCAGGGAATCACCGCCATTCTCCAGGCAGGTGGCTCCATGCGGGACTATGCCTCCATTGAGGCCTGCAACGAGGCCGATCCACAGGTGGCCATGATGTTCACCGGCCGGCGTTCGTTTAAACACTGACACACGTATTTATTCAGGCTAATCTCCAACCCTGTGCAACTGAACAACAAAACATGAACGTCGGCCATAAAAAATTTCCCTTGCGTCCTCTGCTCGCAAGGGAAGTTTTTATCCGGCCGCTGTCAACGCACACCGATTTCGCTTATCAACTCCTCTACCATGGCGACACGGCAATATCCGCCAAAGGCGGCCAGAGCGTGTTCATGTCGTTCCCGGCTCTCTGTGGCACAACCATCTGCTGCACAAATCATCAGGTAGCCTCGGTCCGCTCCATCACGAATGGTATGATCCACACATTGATCTGTCAGAAAACCCGTCACTATGACTTGCTGGATGCCGATATTCTTTAATACATAATCAAAAATCGTGGAGTTAAACAGGCTTGACGATGTCTTTGGTAGAATTATCTCGTCCGCACCAGGCGAAAGAGAGGGGATGACCTGTGACTCCCAGCACCCTTTCGGAAAATGAAAATCGCTCAACTTATAATCAAGACTGCGATCCCGGCCATCCAGGGTGAGACTTTCAATCACCGTATAGATTACCTCCATACCCACCTTGCGGCAGACGTGTAATAATCTGTGGATATTCGGTATGGTTTTTTCCGATGCCTGTCGATAAAATTCCGGCCTTTTGTTTTCTTCCTTCTCGTTAAACGTCCCGTTTTGAACATCAATGATTAATAACGCTGTCTTTTTTTTGTCTATCGAAGGGAAACGATGAGGAAAAATGTTGTGAACGTTCTCCATTTTCAACTCCTTATACGGAAACCGCTTGGACAAGGACAGGTACGAGCAGGTCGGCTAATTTACGCTGCCCCGCACAGGTCACGATAAGATCCTGACAGATCTCAATCTCCACATACGGCAAGCTGTTCTGAACTGCATGTTCCGGAATGGTATAATCATTCGTAAAATCGATCTGATAAGGCACATTGCAGCCAATATTAAGTTCGTCATATCCTTGCAGTAAATGAAGGACGTGCTCTCCAATTTCGGAGGTATCGTCATAAATAACCCCTATATCCCAGAGCCTTTTTTTCCCCTTCAGCTCTCGGGTAAAACTATGCATGGCAATAAGTGCCGGCGGGACACCGGAGTTCTGTGCGCATTCCTGGATAACCCTCTGTACCGCCTGATGATATGGTCTAAAAACATGCTCTTCCCGGAAATTTTGTTCCTGCTGCCCCGGAGACTGGTTAGCCGGAATCAACACTGCATCGCTGCATGCCGGAATGGATTGAGAAGTACCGGGACGGCGATTGCAATCAATTACCAAGCGTGAATACGCCTGGGCAACGAATGGCGCTCCAAGGAAATGGGCCAGCCAATTCGTTGTGCTGAATATCCCTATATCCAGGCCGATGTGCCGGTTCAGTTCGGCCGGTTCAAGGCCGAGCATACCCAGTTTTTCAGGGACCCTGTTGCCGGCATGATCACAACAGAAAACCATGTCCAGCCGGGTGCGAGGCGGGAGCAGCATTACCGGGTCCGGATCACAGGCCCCAAACCAGGACGACGCTCCCCGGCTCTGCTCAATAGCATTCAACATATCGTCCGACCTGCTGCTCAGCATCAAGCCCTTCCAGAAGTGATAATTCGCTCTGCTTATGGACAAGGTATGCGTTATGGAATTCGTCTCCCATCCAGCTCTTTAAACGCTTGCTTTTCCGCAGGGCAAACAAAGCCTCCCCAAGAGATGTCGGTAACCGCTGTATCCCACGCTGCTGCAGCTCCTCTGTACTCAATGTTCCGGGATCACCTTCTGTGGGAACAGGAATGGTCAGTTTGTTTCTGAGTCCATCAATACCCGCCCAGACAATGGCACCGAGGACAAGATACGGGTTGGCGGCAGCATCAGCGGCCCGATACTCGAGATTAAAACGGGTGGAAGCCTCGATGTCGGGAAGCTTAGGCAGGGGGCAGATGCGTATCCCTGCTTCCCGGTCCTTGTCGGCCAGATTATTATAGGCAGCGCTCCAGCGATTTGGCTGCAAACGTTCATACGACAATACCGATGGAGCCGTCAAAGCAATAAATTCAGGCATACTCCGGAGAATCCCGGCAGTAAAACAGGCCGCATCCGGGGCCAGGCAATGCCGGGAATCCGGGTCATATGTCCTGGCCTTGCCCGCCCTGTCGACAAGACTGTAATGGATATGCACCCCGTTTCCCACCATGCCCATCCCCATCACCGGCGCAAACGTGGCCTTGCGACCAAAAGAGCGGGCCACACTGCGTACGATTTCACGCAGGCGAACTGCCCGGTCTGCAGCCGCAATACCCAGAGCCGGGGCACAGGTAACCTCGTATTGCTGCGGGCCGTACTCGGGCATAAACATTTCCGGTTCAATATCATTGATCTGGAGGGCGTTGATCAGTGTGGCGGCGAATAACCCCTGAAGGCGCATGGCATCAAGACCATAGGCATTGCCCAGACGCCGGGATGCACCTGAATAATGGAATTCATGCTCAAAGGCGGCTTTGACACACAGGCCGAATTCATTTTCAAGGATATCAAGTCCACGTTGCAGCCAGTTCCGTGGACAACAACTCCAGGGACTGCCGTCAAGTTCCAGGAGATCACAGAGTACAAAACGCTCGGCCGGCTGGTCTGTATTATATTCTACAACCACTCTGGTCTCCTGAACCGGCATCATGAGGATATCTCCTCTGGATCCCCAGGGGCTGTCGACTATATCGCCAAACGCTGTAATCATCAAATTCGTCGGAGCCAGACCTATGGCACCAGCTTTTTTGTTGTCCGTCGGATCGACAATATATCCCTTGCCGCGCACCAGGCCCGCATAATCACAGATGCAGGCCATGACAATTTCATTTTGCTGTTTCATTGACTTTCATCCATCCGGGATTCCAATACCTAAACTTAGCTGTTTCTGTTTATTCCAAAGCTATTTTACGGCTGTATTCTTTCCAAACAACCGGCGAAAGGCAAAGACCACAACTAGGGTGGATCCAAGCAGTATCAACACATTAAGTGGGTAGATAAGTACCACGTTGGACCTGTGCGACGAGGCCTGTTGCCAGACATAGAGCGGTAAGGTTTCTATTCGGCCTCGCAGATAAATCGATCGGGCGATTTCATTGAATGACAGTAAAAATGAAAAAAGACCGCCGGCAATAATACCATCCTTCAGCAGAGGAAACTCCACAGACCGGAATCGTTCCAATGGATCGGCCCCCAGATCGGCCGCTGCATCCAGAAGCCTGATGTCAAATCTCAGGGCAACCACAAGCACGGCAAGCAAGGCAAAGGGAAACGCCCAGACAAAATGACCTATGCAAAGTGACCATATTCCCATTTTGAAACCAAGCAACACTCGAAAATACAAAAACAGGGCCGTGCCGATGATTACCCCGGGGATGGCAAGTGGAAGCAGGGTAACCGCCAGCACTGCCGCTGCCATTCCTTTTCTTCGCATGCGCGCCACGGTCCGGCCGACGATCGTGGAACAGAGCATGGACACAATTGACACCCCTGTGGCAAGAGCCAGACTGACGACAAGCGGCTGCAACCAGTTCCGACTTTCTCCCAGATTGGCATACCACCTGACTGTAAAATCTCCGGGAAAACCACTGAGAGGATCACCGCTGAACGACATGAGTATTAGCCAGAGGATTGGAACATAGATCAGCAACAATGCCGCAAGGCCGAAGGCAAGCCCGATTTTCCGCCAAATCGGGTGTTCAGACCAGGCAGGCGTAGACTTTGCGCACTCTCTGCCATTCATTATCGGATCTCTCCAAGCGGGTTACCTTTCCTTCTAATCACAATAACTGAAACGTAACTGACCGCCATAATCATCAGTGTCATCAGCATCAGCATGACCACAGACAGGGATGCCGCCACAGAATAGTTGAGGATACGCAACAAACTTTCCACCGAAGAAGACAGCAGGATAACATGACCACCGCCAAGAAGCGTGGGAATCACCGAGTCACCAATCATGGGAATAAAGGTGAAAATAATTCCCGCACCAAGGCCGGGAAAGGCCAAGGGCAGAATTACATACAGAAGAGTATCCTTTGGGGTGGCCCCCAGGTCCTTGCTTGCCGCCAGAATTTCATCATCAATCAGACCAATGGAAAGGTACAGGGGAAACACCATGGTGGGGAAATAAGGCCCGAGCAATCCCAGGACAACAGCGAACTGAGAGAACAGAAGCCAGTCCAGCGGGCTATCGGTGATGCCCGATGCCATGAGCGAGTAATTGATCGGCCCATGCAGGCCCAGCAAGGATCGCCAGCCGATGGTGCGTGCCGAAAGGCTGAGGAAAAACGGAATGGTGAGCAGGGCAAGAACAGTGATCTTCACCCCTGTTTTTCGTGTACCTTTCGCCAGCCACAGGGCAAAAGGAAAGGCCAGGACTACTTCAACCAAGGTCACCAGCGACGCGGTACCAAGTGTTCTATAAGCCACCTGCCATCTGCCCGAGCTTAACACCTCCCTGTAGGCCTGAAGGCTCAGATTCCATACCGGGCGAAAATTTTCCATGGTCAGGAAGGACCAGAGAAACAATCCGGCAATGGGAATAAGCACAAAAAAACTCCAGGCGGAAAGAAAAATAGTCAGGCCTTTATAATTTGTTCCGGCCGGGGGGTGTAATATATCTCTAACCATGCGTTATCACTAATGAACAGAACATAAACCGAGCGTTTGATTCATCTGCAAATGAAAAAAGATAAATGATGAACTCGTAAAAAGTTCAAATCAACCCAAAGATGGCCTTGCTCTGTCACATGGAAGCTTAACTACAATGAAACAGCATAAAACCTGCAGACCCAGGTGCAAGGAAAATCGCCCAACTTAGGCAGAAGGAAAGGACCAGGGGGCTTGCTTGCACAAGCCCACGCCGGAACAGTTAATTTCAGGCCTGTTTGAAACGCTGCCATTCAGCCTCAATCACCTTAACATGTTGCGGTGAGGAGTTTTGCCAGTACAAAGGCATGGCCATTTTCTCGTTTACCTTTTGAATATTCAATTTTATGGCCTTCACCTCTTCCTTGCTCATCCCGTTTTCAGAGGCGAATTTCAGTGAGGCCAGAGGGTTGGCCGTGGCATATCCCTGCTGTACCGCCATAAGCGCTCCGTATCTGCCGCCAAGAAACCAGTCCATTGCTCTATACGCCCGGGCCAGACGTTCACCTTTGGCCTGAGAGGGGATATACGCGCCAATCATCCATTTTGAATAGCCTTCCTTGACCGAAACGTACTTGATGGGTTTTCCTTCACGTTGCAACTGCTTGATTACAGGTTCCCAGCACTGTTCAATGGCCACTTCTCCGTTGTCCAGCAGATCAACGGATTCCTCGTAAGAATGCCAGAATGCCCGGAACTGCCCTGCTCTTTTCCGTTCAATCAGAAAATCGACCACCATTTTCACCTCGTCGGGGGTCATATCGGCAGGATCGCCTATTTTCCGGCCTTTGCCGATAAGATACAATGCGGCATTGGGCAGAGTGGTCAACCAGGTATCCTCAATGGCCACCTTGCCTATAAACTTCGGATTGTCGAAAACAGCTCCCCAGGAAAAGGGTTCCGCCATCTTTACCAGCTGCGTATTAACGGCAAACGAATCGGCATTAAAGACAACGGGCGCGCCATACTGGGTACCGTCCGGTCCCTGCAGAAGAGGACTGGCTTTCACATCCTTAGAGACTTCATTCCACATCTTCAAGGCAGACGTATCAATTTTGCGAAAATAACCGCTGGGGCCCAGCCTGTCCTCTATGCCGCCGTCAAAGATGAAGAGATCGAAATCCTCACCGGCATCATTGGCCACTACTTCCTGCACATACAGACCAGGATCGCTGTTGATCCCATGGAATTCCATCTTCAGGCCGGTATCCTTTGCAAATACGCTCCAGTCCCGGATGGCACAGGTGGACACCCCCATCACCCGTACCGTGCCGCCGGCGGCAAAGGCCTTACCGGACAGGCAGGGTGCAAAGGCCGCAGCAGCGAGAGCTGCCGCGCCCGTTTTCAACATCGTTCGGCGTGAATATACTTTTTGCCCGGGTTCATTTGTCTTCATAACACTCTCTCCTTTGGTTAAATGCGTCATGAGCCGGTACCATGATCGTGTGACGGGCTTTCCAGCGAACCCGTACCTTTTCGGGAAGACTGTTCCGGTCATCCCATAACCGCATAATAATATCACCAATATCCGTAGATATGATTACATCAAGATATTTTCCCTTATATATTCGATTGATAACCCTGCCGCTAAGTTGATTTGTATTGGTGTCGCCTTGCCGCGCCCTGGTCACCGGCCTTACTCTTTCCGCCCGGAAAGCAACAATAATGGAGTCACCTGGTTGCGGCATATTACCGCCGCTCCACTCTCCTCTGAATTGGATATTATCGGCCACGGCGGTTACGCCATCCCGATCCCAGGTCTCCACCGTTGCCAGGATGGTATTTTCAATGCCCATGAACTCCGCAGCAAACCTGTTGCAGGGACGATCAAACAGACCGACAGGTGTATCTTTCTGGATGATTTTTCCCTGATCCATGAGAACGATTCGGTCACTCATGGTGAGCGCTTCTTCCTGGCTGTGGGTGACATAGATGAAAGTCATGCCAAGCTTTTTATGCAGCGCAAGCAACTCCACCTGCATGCCGATGCGCAGTTTTTCATCAAGTGCGCCAAGAGGTTCATCCAGGAGAAGCACGGATGGCTCCAGCACCAGACTGCGCGCAAGGGCAACCCGCTGTTTCTGGCCGCCGCTGAGTTGATCCACACCGCGTGAATAAAATCCGTCCAGTTTCACCTGGGCAAGCAGTTGTTCCGCTTTTCTGCGTCTCTCCAGCACCGGAATTTTACGTACCTTAAGCCCGTACTCTACATTTTCCCCCACACTCAAATGCGGAAAGAGGCCATAGTGCTGAAAAACAGTGGAAACATTACGACGATTCGCGGGAACAAGTGAAACATCAACCCCCTCAAGCGCCAATATTTCTATGGCGGTCGGCATTTCAAGACCCGCAATAATTCGCAGCAAGGTGGATTTTCCGGAGCCGCTGGAACCAAGAATACTGACAAATTCACCTGCGGTCACAGAAAGATTGATATCCTTCAGGGCCTGAAGGCCACCGTAAAAATGATTGAGGCCTTGTATCACAAGAACATTTTCCATAAAAAAGAGAATACATGTTTCATTTTCCATTTGCAACAAGTAAAATGAAACAAATGATACATTGGCAACCTCCAAACCGGAACATACAAGGATAATTATTGTGAAAAATTCATTTCATGAAAATGGATTCACCATCAGAGAGCGAATTCGTCGCCATGAGAAGGGATTCACCAGAAAAGAGCGGCAGATTGCAATAATTTTGACTGCCGGTGATCCAACAGCAGGACTCAAGACCATTGCCGAGCTTGGCAAACATGCAGCCGCCAGTGGCGCCACTGTTCTGCGTTTCATCAACAAACTGGGATATAGCGGCTATCCTGAATTTCAGGAGGCGTTGCGCAATGAACTGACGGAATTTCTGGAATCACCGCTTTCCAGGTATCACGCCACCGACTTCAAAGGCAAAAATGGAGATCCGCTGGGCAATTATGTTCACTACGCGATACGGACATTAAACAAAATGGTGAACACCACATCGAATGTGGAGTTCGACAAGGTGGCAAGACTTCTTGCCGATAAACGTCACTGTGTCTACGTGATCGGCGGAAGATTCAGCAGGTCTCTGGCAGAGCTGCTATGTTATGGACTGACAGGGCTGCGCGGTCGTGTTCACCTGGTTGCAAATGACTCCAGAAGCATGGTCAGCCAACTGCTTGCTCTCCAGAAACATGATATCGTGATTGTCTTTGATTTTCGTCGCTATCAGGATGATATCAACCAGTTTGCCAAATTAGCCTGCCGGGCCGGCGCAACCCTGGTCGTCTTTACCGATCAGTGGCAGGCGCCCTGCTGTAAATATGCACAGAGTGTTTTAGCCCTGCCGGTTGCCGGGCCGTCTGTTTTTGACAGTGCAATCGCCCCGATGGTCTGCGTGGAAGCGTTGATTGCCTACCTGGCCGAACTGCTGGAGAATAGGGCAAAAGAGTGCATTGAGCAGGCGGAATGGTTATACCGGCAACTGGCGGATACCTCAGTATAAGTCCCCAAAACAAATCCACCCCGGCACCATGTTCACCGTACCGCCGCCCAGCACTGGTCAGTTGCCGCCCGCAGGCAGGCATCACAGACCGCGACCGCGGCCAGACCATCCTCGCCGGTTACCGGATTGGGCCCTGTCCCTGCCAGATAATCCCGCCAGTCGGCAAGAAGGGGCACAATTGTCCCGACAGCCGAACCTGGTTTTAGATCAGTGCGTGTCGTATGATGGATAATTTCGCAGGTTCCATAAATTTGGTCTCCCGTTAATTGCCCCTGTCGACAGACAAAATCAAATCTTCCGGACCTGGCCTGCCCGATTTTAGAACAATCCACCACTCCCTGGACATTATTTTCCATTTCAATCAGAGCAAGCAAACCGTCTTCCAGAACGCGATTATGACGACGGCTTGTCATGGCCATAACCCTGACAATCTCAAGGCCGGTGATAAAACGAAGCGCATCAAAGACATGAACAGCGGTATGATAACTTACCCCGGCCCCGGCCAGGCGGGGATCTTCGTGCCAGGAAAGGGTGGAGGGTTCGATACGCTGATTGACCGAAACCGTGTACAAAGGGCCTAAATCAGGCAGGTATTTCTTAAAACAGCCAATAACCTTATTATAGCGCAGGGTCTGGCCAACGGTAAGCCGTAAAGCACCATTCCGGGCAAGAGCGGCAATTTCCCGCGCATCAGCCAGGCCTGCAGCCAGCGGTTTTTCCAGCAACAGTGGTTTGCCGACGTCGGCACAGGCCCGGCATATTGCAAGGTTTAATGCCGGCGGCACAACACCGATGACGGCCTGAACCCGGTCATCAAGAATGAGATCGCGCCAGTCAGGATATACCCGGCATCCCCACTCCTCCGCCTGTTTTTTCCCCTGGGGCGAACGTCTGCTGATGGCCGCAAGCGTAAGTCCATCAATATCACGAATAATATGGCGGGCATATCGACTACCGTGCTTACCGGTTCCGATTATTCCGATGCGCATGTTCGCTCTTCTCCTGTTCCGGACAAAGCCTCTGCCATCCTGGAGGCAGGATACCGGCATCCATCCCCAGTTGCCGACAGAAAACAGCAAGTTCCTCAACGGAGCAGTTAATTGCCGGAGAACGAATACCGGCGGCCACATCTGCAAGCTCGCGATAAACAAAGCTGACAAGGGCCTCGCGGACCACTCCCTTAAATCCGCTTTCTCTGCGACCGATGCGGTCACAAAAGGCCTGCAGGCGCTGCCAGTTATATATGGAGCGTTTGATACCCCGATAGATGGAAAGATCACGGTTATCCGGATCAAGATCACGCAGGACAATCTCCCGGCAGCGGGCCAGGGCGGCATCCTGCAGAGATTGCAATTCAGCGTCGGTAAGCGTCAGTTGCGGACCATCCGGGTCTTCCTGCAGATAATGGAGGGTGGCATGGAGAGCGATTTCCGGAATTTCTCCGGAATCACGCACGATCAGCAGCTCATCATCCAGAATCTGCGCCCTTAACTCAGTATTCATGATTCATCGCTCCTGCCCCGGTCAAGGTTAAACAGAGTGCGTACCACTTCCACCCGTTTCTGCTGGTCAACACATGGATGATTGGATTTAAGGTAACAGATGGGATGATGGAGCATTTTCGAACAGATTGCGGCCGCCATCTTTTCAAGAGATTTTTTTTCTTCACCACTCAAGGTATTAAGCCGCCCCAGGGTACGGTCAAGCTCGTCACGACAAATCTTGTCGGCCATGGAACGTATCTCGATAATGGTCGGAACAACCTCCATATTTTCCAGCCAGCCGCGAAACTTCACCGTTTCCTCTTCAACGATGCGCTTGGCCTTGACGGCCTCCTTGTCCCGCTCCGATTTGTTCATCTCCACAACATTATTGAGATCATCAATGTCATAGAGATAGACATTATCAATCTCGTTAATGGCCGGGTCAAGATCACGGGGCACGGCAATATCAATAAAAAACAGGGGTTGATACCTCCGTCTGGGCATTACCGGCAACACATCCTTTTTGTTCAGGATAAGACCGGAGGCACCGGTGGAACTGACGATGATATCAACATACTGCAACTGCTCCACCAGTTCCTGCAGGCGTATGGCCCTGCCGTGATAACAGCCGGCAAGCTTAACCGCCCGCTCAAAGGTCCGGTTGGCGACAATGACCTCGGTAACCCCCTGCCCCACCAGATGCTCGGCCGCCAGTTCAGCCATCTCACCGGCCCCGACCAGCATGACCTTTTTCCCCTTCAAATCGCCGAATATTTTTTTACCCAGCTCAACAGCGGCATAGGAGATGGAAACCGCACTGGCCCCTATTCTTGTTTCCGTACGTACCCGTTTGGCTACGGAAAAGGACTTATGCAGTAGTTTATTGAGAATCATACCGCTGGTTTTCTTTTCCGAGGCAAAACGATAGGCCTCCTTAAGCTGGCCTAAAATCTGTGATTCACCGACGATCATGGAATCAAGGCTGGAGGCCACCAGAAACAGATGCCGGACCGCCTCTTCATCCTGATACTGATAAATACAACCGGCCACCTCTTCCCGGGTGACACTGGAGGCAAAGAGCATGTCAAGCACCTCGCGCCGTGCCCTGGCAGTATCCTCGCAGGTATACAGCACCTCAACCCGGTTGCAGGTGGACAGCAGAAAGCATTCCTGCAGACAGTCAAGCCGACGTAAATTCCCTAATGGTTGCTCATAGCCTCCGACCAGGGCAAGTTTCTCCCGCACGGCAAGGGGCGTGGTCTTATGATTGACCCCCAGCAGGACAATACTATTACGCGCCATGGCCATGCACCCCTTTAAAGAGAAAAACAAGCGTCAACAATACGGCCATAAAGGCGATGACGGTGACGATGGCGGCCCGGCGCCCACGCCATCCCATGGTGAAACGCTGGTGCATGAGGGCGGCATAGAGAAACCAGGTAATCATGGCCCAGACGATCTTCGGATCCCAGTGCCAGTTTCTCCCCCCCCATATCCGGCGAGCCCAGATATAGCCGGTAAACATGCCAAGGGTCATCAGGGTAAAGCCGATACTAAGACAATGCTGATTAAGTTTGTCCAGAGATTCCAGAGAAGGGAGTCGGGAATAAAAGAAACCAAATCTTTTCTGCTTGAGTTCCCGTTCCTGCAGCAAATACATCAGGCCACCGATACAGGCGAGGGCAAGGAAGGCATCGGCGATAATGGCAAGTGAGGCATGAACGGGAAACAACCAGGAATGCTGAGTCTGGGTTAAAGGCAGAATCGCATGGGGCGCAATAGCTGAGACCAGCATGAGCAGGACAACCAATATAGATGAAAAGGTACCAAAATTTTTGACGGTGTAGCGCCAGCGAAAAGAGAGATAACAAAGGGCAATGGACCAGGCGAAAAAGGAAATGACCTCATGGACGCTGGTGATCGGCGTATGACCGCTCTCGATCAACCGGACAAGAATATTTGCAGTATGCAGCAGGGCGGCACTAAAAAATATTTTACGTGCCAGCACCCGAACCTTGTTTTTCTGATTAAAGAAAAAAACCAGATAGACCGTCATGGCCAGGACATAGGCCACAAAACTCAGTTGAAAAAGAAGGTAGCTCATGCGATTTTCCGATGAAGAATTTTACAAACAACATGTAATGGACTCGTAAAAAGTTCTAATCAACCCAAAAGATGGCTAAGTAAATTACATATAAGGTAAGCACAGACTCCGAGGAGTAGTGTTCGGTGGCCGGTCTTAATTAGACAGCTAATATGTTGAGAATCGCCACAAAGCACACTTTGCTGTCGATCGAAGTTTTTACGACGCCATCACATGTAAAAAGTCAGGAAAACAAGTTCATGGAACATCAGTCGATATTGTATATACTCCGTCCCCTGCCTGTCCACGGACCAGGTACTCTTTCTTAACAATTATTTTCGTGTTTTTTGTGACAGAAGATATACTCGAAATTCAAATATCAAAATCCTGAACAAGTTCCAACTCCGGAATATTTCAATGACACAAACCAGGGTAATTTACAGTCGAGCATTGAACCATTTTGCTCATTCGGTCTCTGTTTTTTGAGATTGTTTCGAATTTGGTATTTCTTATTGCGAATTTTCCGGTTTATCCGGGTAAGGATTTATAATCAGCGCCCAACCCACCGGCAATGACGGCATCAACTCCGGGACCGAGAACTAAACGCAGATGGTCGCATACCATATCCCACCTGTTGTCGGCAATCCAGTCAAGTATATCCTCATGGAGGAGTTTTTGAAACAAGGTTTTGCGTGCACCAGGGGTATCGGCGGCGGCAATGACAAATGGACGCAGTTTACCCATCAGATAAAGAAATTGCTCATATTCCGTTCCATATTGACCGGCAAGCCTTTTTCTTATCATGGCGGCGAAGGCTGGGCTTTTACCGGCGGTGGACACCGCAATCGTCAAATCACCCCGACGAAGGACGGCAGGCACATGGAAGGTACTGCGAGGGGGATCATCAACCACATTAACCGGGATGCCTAATGCCTCAGCATCACGGATAATTCGTTGCTGCACTGCCGGAGAATCGGTGGCGGCGAAGGCAAGAAAGGTTCCGGGCAAATCATCGGGATCATATGTTTTGGAAAGCCAGCGGCATTGTTCCTGTTCCACGAGCCTGGCCAGTCCATCCGTTACCACCGGACTGATGATAACCACATCGGCCTGTTCCCCGATCAGCCCGCATACCTTACGTTCGGCGACCTCTCCCCCGCCGAAAACCAGGCAACGTTTTCCACGAATATTAAAAAAAACAGGATACACCCTCTTCACCGATACCGCATTGAATGAAAGACTACCGGGCAACCAACCTGGTCAGCAATACTTCCTTATCTTCTTCAAAGCTTTTTAATTTTTTCTTTCGAGCTGAAATTATATACTCTTTTTCCGCCATTTTCAAAAACGGCGCCAGACTTTTTCGACGAATATCATGGGCCAGGTAAATAACTCCTTGCGGTTGCAACACCTTGCGCAAAATATCGAGTAATGGTTGAAAAAATTCTTCACGGAAGAGAATTTCCGCACCGAGAACGACGTCGTATCGCTTCATAGCCGGCGGATTCAACCAGTCCAGCAACATACATTCAACATCAAGACCACTGGCAGCAGCACTTACCCGCTCAAAGTCCAGAATCAATTCCTGGTAATCCGTCAAGGTCACCGCGCAGCCCTTGGCCGCCGCCGTCAGACCGGGTGCGCCAAGACCGGCTCCAATCTCCAACGCCTTGGTTTCAGGAGAAAAATTTTGCTCGGCAACAAATTCGGACAAAACGATGGCCGCCTCCCAAAGACGAATCCAGAAAGGAAAATCAGAGACATTCTGTAACGGATCTTTGTTGCCGAGTATCTGTTCAAGATCGGTGATTTTTAAAAGATGCAGCCGTATGCCACCAATTGACAATGGTTCAAAAGCCACCCTGTACTGCTGTCTGATCCTGTCATACAGCTTTTTTTGATCGGCAGGTAAAGTCTGAGGGTCCATAATGGTAAATAAGTAAGTAATTCATTAGATTATCGCAAAAACAGCAAAAAAAAACGGGCTGATGACAAAGCATCAACCCGTTCGCAAAGTCTCCAACCTAAATTGAAAGTTTTACCAATCTGCAAAGAGAGAAAAAATTAATAATTGTAAATTGTTTTCCATTAAAAATGTTGCAGCTTAATAAAACCCTCCTGGATTTAGGGTTCAATAAAAAAAACAATTTTAAATTAAACGTCTATATCAGCAACCTTCAATTGCTTTTTTCTTGGCTGCCTTGACCGTAACAGCCTGACCGGCTTTCAACTTGTCAGCCTTCTTACAGGTCATGGTTACCGTGGCGCCGTCAACCTTGTCAACAGTACATTTTACTTTACCAGCTAATGCACTGCCGGCACTAAACGCAAAGGCAACGACCATAACAACCGTGAGCATCTTTTTCATAACATTCTCCTTGGTAAGAATTGAAGTAACAAAACTGCTCATCATTAAACTGCTTTTCAATATATATGATTATATTTTATACAATATATAAGAAATATTAGAAAGCTGTCAACAAAAAACTCCACTTGCGAGCCGGAGCCTGCTCCAGGGGCGGTCAGGAATCATTGCAGCACGGCCTTGATATCGCGTACTAAGAGGGAATGGGGGACAAACCCTGGATACTTTTTCACGACATGTCCCTTTCTATTCACCAGAAAAGATGTCGGGATTCCGGCAATACCGCCAAAAGAGCGGGCCGTATGCCGATCTGCCATCAGAACGGGATAGGTAATTTTTTCATGCTTAACAAGCCTGGCAACCACCGACGCACCGCCCTCATCAACGGAAAGACCGATAACGGTTAAACCTTTAGCTTTGTATTCATTGTACAGTTCAACCAGGTTGGGAATTTCCTGACGGCAGGGCGGGCACCAGGTGGCAAAAAAGGTCACAAGGATAACCCTGCCCTTAAAGCTGTCACTGTCCACCACTTTGCCGGTGACAACAGACGGTAAAGAAAAGCTTGGCATGGTAATCGCCGCCGATGAGGTTGAAACCCCGGCGACAAACAAAAAAAGACTCAATAACAATATGCTGGTATATGGACGCAATCTGTTTGACATATAATCTCCCGATTTAACAAAAATAACCTTGCAAAAGGCAAAAGGGGAGGGAAGATAGCTTCAAAAAAATCCTCACGACCCGAAAACGATGCTCTGCACAAGTGCAGTAAAACCCAGAGACATCTATATGTCAACAGGGAACAGCTTCACCTGGACACGAAATTCAATTCCTTTATCGTAATAAATGGCCGAAATCAAGCAATTGCGACATGCTTCTCTCAAGCCTTCAAATCCAGCACAGTCTCCTCCATTTCATCGACCGCCTGTAACGAACGTATATTGGCCATAAATGCATGCCGATTCATCATCATTTCAGGAAATTCCTCAGTAAGATCAACGTTGGACTGCTCAACCATCTGTCTTGTCTGCCCTGTTTCCTCCATGGCTTGCGGTCCCGGTGTCTCTACTTTTTCGACATGCGCACCAACTCCCTGCGGCTTTTCTTCACTGAGAAGAACCCTGCCTTTCTTGAAACCGGATGTATTCATATTAGCGACATTATTTGCATTATTCTGCAAGCGCACCCCATATGCCTGGAGTCCGGAAAGTGAAGCATATCGTCCTGAAACCATCGTATTTACCTCAAACATAATAATAAAAATTCATCCGCACCTCCAATAATCATGCAAAAAACGATCCCCTCTTGACAATCATGCTTGCATATTGCAAAAAAAATCTTATATCTACATTGAGCGTTATAAACAGTCCACCCTGCAGGTACCGCATATCCTCCTTGTTCACGCAAAGAAAGCATTACGGTGACAATCAGGAAATAATTTGCCTCTTTCCCCTGTTCCGTGTAGATAAAGGTGGCGGATCGAGTTATCTTTTTCTGATCCGTCGACAACTATTCCAAAGCAAACAAAACAATTTAGACAATGAAACATTTCTATATATTCTGTACATTGGTCCTTCTTCTGCTCTATTCGGCAGCACCGCTGTCTGCTGAAATCGTCGACTGCTGCGTAGCCGCCGTCAATGATGACGTTATCACTCTATCTGAAGTCAATGAGGCGGGTAAAGCTCTCTTTAAAAGGGTAGCGGAAC
>Ga0256833_1000844_pt1 | contig 23255 bp, 23 predicted proteins | sample 356284metaG_FD_190535 | JGI IMG/M metagenome (GOLD analysis project Ga0256833, IMG submission 190535) | Hydrothermal vent microbial communities from Mid Atlantic Ridge, Atlantic Ocean - 356-284 | ecosystem: Environmental > Aquatic > Marine > Hydrothermal vents | place: Atlantic Ocean: Mid... | reverse complement strand
TGCTGGTCGAAACGCCGCGCCAGCCCCTGGCCCCCAAACGCGCGCCCATGTACGCCCGGCCCGTCGCCTGGTTGGAAAGCCCTGACGGTGACCAACGCGTGCTGGTGCTCGAAGGCCTCAATCCCCAGGACGGCACCCCTCTGCTGGCCCTGTTCCCGCCGCAAACGGACGGCGAAGTGGTGTTCCTCCCCGGCGCGTTTGCCGGGGTGGCTTATCCGTACCGATAGCGCGACCCGAAGGTCACACCGGCGTATGATGAAGTGGGACGAGGAGCCAGGGCCATGTCGGTCTCGGAAGCGCAATTCGAGGGCTGGATCGTCGAGCACTATCCGGCCGTATATCGGCGCTGTTTTTACTTGCTCGGCGACCCGGTTGAAGCCGAAGACGCGGCGCAGGAGACTTTTTTGCGCGCCTTTCAGGCCCGGGAACGCTACGACCCGGCCCGACCGGTGCGGCCCTGGTTGCTCACCATGGCCACCCGGCATTGCATCGACCGCCTGCGACGCCGCCAACGCCGGGGCCCCGAGGTGCCCTGGAACGATGGCCGCCCTGCGCCCCGCGATGCACCAGGGCCCGAGGACCCCGAGGCGCGCATCTTGACCGCGGAAGACGCCCAGGCCGTGCGCGCCGCGGTGGCCGCACTTCCGCCGCTGGAACGCACCCTGGTGGTGCTGCATTACTGGGAAGAACTGTCTTACGAGGCCATCGCCGCGCAAACCGGTCTCAGCCTGAGCGCGGTCAAAAGCCGCCTCTATCGGGCCCGACAGCGCCTGGCCCGCATGCTCCAAACCACCAGGCCATAATCCGCCGGAACACCCCCGGCCCGCAGGAGGTTGCCTTCATGCCCCAGCCCGCGCCCATCACCTCCCTGGAACGCCGCCTCCGGGACGCGCGGCCGACCGTGCCGCCGGTTCCCCCGGACTATGTGGCCCGCACCTGGGCCTATGTGCGGGGCGCGCGCGCGGCCAGCCCCCATTGGCTGTGGGCCCTGGGGCTGAGCCTGGCCCTGGCCCTGGGCGCGGCCGCGGGGCTGGCGCTGTGGTGGCGCTTAGGGGGCTGGCAGCTGAGCCTGGCCCGGGTGGTGAGCCTGCTGAGCTGCAGCCGACAATGGGCGTCCTTCGTACCCTGGCTGGCGGCTTTGAGCGCCATTGTGATGGTAAGCGCGGCGGCCGAAACGCTGCTGGCCGGCTGGTGGGTGCGCCGGGTGTGCCGGGTGCGCGGTTGCCTCCGGCCCGTGTTCCGCTCGAAACCCGCCATAGGAGGGTGATGCCATGCGACGCATCATGTGGTTTGTGTTCGTCTTTGGCCTGGTGCTCACCTGGGCCGCGCGGCCCGAACCCGCATTCGCCGCCCCTGGGGCCGAAACCCACCCGCCCCAGGGTGACCAGGTGGTCATGGGCGACGATTTCGTCCTGCGTTCGGGCGAAACCCTGGACGGCGACCTGGTGGTGTTGGGTGGTTCGGCCACGCTGGAGCCCAGCTCCCGGGTGCGCGGCGATGTGGTCGTCATGGGCGGCCAGGGCCGCATTGCCGGGCAGGTAGACGGCGACGCGGTGGTCATGGGCGGCCAGATGAAACTGCAAAGCGGAGCCTGGGTGCGGGGCGATGTGGTGGTCCTGGGCGGGGTCCTGACCCGGGAAGCCGACGCTCGGGTCGATGGTCGGGTGGTGGAAAACCCCATCGGCGTCTGGCGGGGCCTGCCGGCATCCATCACCGTGACCAACCGGGGCGCGCCATGGGCATGGAGCCTGTACCACAGCGTGGTGCAGGGTTTGTGGGGGGTGAGCAAAGCCCTGGTGCTGGCCGCGCTGGCCGCGCTGGTGGCCCTGTTCGCACCCCAGCCGTTGCAGCGGGCCGGTGACGCGGCCCAGCGTTACCCCTGGCAAAGCGCGTTACTGGGCCTGGCCGCGGTGGTATTGAGCGCGGTGCTGGGCCTGGTGCTGATTTTGCTCATCGTGGGCATTCCCGTGGCGCTGTTGCTGTTCCTGGTACTGGCCCTGGCCTACCTCTTCGGCCTGTTGGCCGTAGGCTGGCTGGTGGGCCATCGCCTCGGCCAGGCCACGGGCCGCGCCTGGCCCCCCGTGCTGGAAGCCGCGCTGGGCACCCTGCTGTTCATGCTGCTGATGGCCGGGCTGGATGTGCTGGGATGCCTGGGCTGGCCCGTGCAGGTCGCCTTGGGGCTGTGGGCCTTAGGCGCCGCGCTGCTCACTTACGGGGGAACCCGGCCCGCGGAGCAGGCCTTGGCGCATCTCTCCGAAGCCTTACAGCCCCGCGGTGAGAACCCGCCGCCTGCAGCCTCGTGAGGCCCCAGCAACCGTTGAGGAACCGACATCGGCCCGGGGGTTCCCCGGGCTTTGCGCGTCTGGCGTGCAACCGCGCCGGCCTGGTTTACCCCGCGCGGCCGCGCAGCACTTCCACCAGCCACTGCAGGGCAAAGGTGGCCGCGGCCTGGCGGTTGCCTTCCCGGTCGTGGGGAAAATGGGCCCGTCGCGCGGCCACGCCCGCGGGGGTGGCCAGGCCGAACCACACGGTGCCCACGGGCTTGAGCGGGGTTCCGCCCCCGGGCCCGGCAATGCCGCTGATGCTCAGTGCGACCTCCGCGCCGGTGACGCGCCGCGCGCCCTGGGCCATGAAGCGCACCGTGGGTTCGCTCACCGCGCCGTGCACGGCCAGCACTGCCGCGGGCACGCCCAGCACCTGCTGCTTGACCGCATTGGCGTAGGCGATGACGCCGCCCACGAAATAGGCCGAGGACCCGGCCACCCGGGTGATGCGATAGCCCAGCAGCCCCGCGGTGCACGATTCGGCCACGGCCAAACGCCAACCTCGGGCCTGCAGCAGCGGGCCCACCAGGCGTTCGGGTTCATCCGTGGGCGCGGCGAGGCCCTGGGGCCCCTGTTCCACCTCCTGGCGCAGGTGGGCGAAAAAGGCCGCGGTGCGGGGCAGCAAAGCCTGGGCCCAGGCGCGACCGGTCGCCGTGGTCATGCGTTGGGGCAGGCGCTGCAGCTTGAAGCGATATTCGTGGTACGCGCTGTGGGGTTCGTTGGGCAGAGGACGCCCCGTGGCCGTGAACTGAGCGGAGGGCCGGGCGTAAAAAGGTTGGCCGTGCTGCACCGCGTGGCCCAGGGCCCGGGCTACGCCCACTGCCCCCAGGGCGTCCAGTTTGTCCGCGTCGTGCAGCACCCGGGCTTCGGGGGAAGCGGGCACAGGGCCGGCGCGAAAACGATGGCTGCGCACCGCGTCGGCCACGGCCGCGGCCCGTTCGGGGGGCCAGCCGTGGGCTTCCAGCCAGGCCCGGGCGTGCTCGGCCGCGGCTGCGTGGTGGTCGGCCCGGGCTGCATCGGCGGGGAAGTCGTGGAACAGCACCGCGGCGCGCACGATGTCGGGGTCCGCGCCTTCGGCCTGGGCCAGGGCCAGGGCCCAACGCAGCACCCGCTGCACATGAGGCCAGCCGTGCACTTCGTCGTGGGCATCGTAGTGCGCCCGCGCGTAGTCCTGCAGTTCCTGCCACCAGTGCGCCATGGGAGCCTCCTGATGCCGTCCGTTGTGGGCGTCAGCCCAAGGCGCGCCACAAAAGCAGGGCCACCGCGGCCAGAAAGATGACCGCGCAGCCGCAGGTGAACACCCGCACGGCCAGTTTGAACACGGCCCGGATGACGAACCAGAGCACCACCACCAGCGCGATGAGCAGGATGAGGGTGCCCCAGTCCAGCTGGGTGAGGTCAATGGTGGAAGGCATGAGCGGCCTCCTGGGTTAGCGCAGCGCGGCCCATTGGTCGCGCAAAAGGGCTGCCAAATCTTCCCACCGGGTGGCCAGGCCGGTGAGGGCGTTGAAAATCATGGGGTTGAGCTGGGCCCGGGGCCGGGCGATGCGCACATCGGTCAGGTAGCCCACCAGGGGGCGGCCCAGCGCGTACGCGTAGCCCAGTTCCCACGCGGTGCCCGAATCGACATCGCAGCCGTCGAGCACCGCGACCACCAGCGCGGCCCGCTGCAAGGCCCGCAAATCGCCCTCGAAGAAGGGCCGTGAATCACCGTCGCGGTCGAACACGCCGGCGTCGCGATGGGGCAAGTAGGTGGCGAAGCCGATCTCGCGACACAGCGCGTCAATGGCCTCCAGCATTTGGCGCTGGCCCGGGGTGAACAAGGGCCCGGCGATGTAGACTTCGGGTGTTGGGGGCATGGCAACTTCCTCCCGGGGGAAGGGATGAGTTCATGTTCATTGTAACATCTCCGGGGCCGTGGCCGGCTCCCCCATGGGGTATAATCGGCCCAGCCCCGCGGGCCAGAGGCCCGCGAAGCCCCGGCTTTGGCAAGGAGGTGTTTGTGACGACGAGCATGGAACCCAGCCCCCACCGGCTGACTTTGTCGGTCATCGTGCCGGTGTTCAACGAAAAAGATACGGTGGCCGAGGTGTTGCGCCGGGTCGCGGCCACGGGCCTGCCCCACGAAATCATCGTCGTCGACGACGGTTCCACCGACGGCACCCGGGAGATTTTGCGCCAGCTGGAGGCCGAAGGCAGCATTCCGGGGCTGAAGGTGGTGTTCCACGAGCGCAATCAGGGCAAGGGCGCGGCGGTGCGCACGGGCTTTCAGCACGCCACCGGCGATGTGCTGCTCATTCAGGATGCGGACCTGGAATACGACCCCGAGCATTATCCCTTGTTGTTGGAACCCATCCGCAAAGGCCTGGCCGATGTGGTGTATGGTTCCCGCTTTTTGGGCGCGCCCCGCCGGCCCATTCTGTTCTGGAACATGGTGGCCAACAAAATCCTTACTTTGGTGACCAATGTGCTGTACAACACCATTTTGTCGGATATGGAAACCGGCTATAAAGTGTTCAAGCGCCAGGTCATCGAAAACATGCCGCTGCACGCCCGGGGCTTCGAGTTCGAGCCCGAGTTTACGGCCAAGGTGCTCAAGCGGGGCTATCGCATTTTCGAAGTGCCCATTGCCTTCAACCCCCGGGATTACACCGAAGGCAAGAAAATCAAAGCCCGCGATGGTTTCATTGCCCTGTGGACCTTGCTCAAATATCGCTTTGTGGATTGAACCCGGCCGGTCGGCGGGGTTCCCTGGAGGTGCGCCATGCAAGTCGTGACCACGCTGGCCGAATTGCGCGCGGCCCGGGCCGCCCTGCCCGAACCCGTGGGCTTTGTGCCCACCATGGGCTATTTGCACGCCGGGCATTTGGCCCTGGTGCGCTGCGCGCGCCGCGAAAACGCCGCGGTCGCGGTGAGCATTTTCGTCAACCCCACCCAGTTTGGGCCCGGCGAGGACCTGGAACGCTACCCCCGGGACCTGGCCCGGGACCTGCGCCTGCTGCAGGCCGAAGGGGTGGATTTGGTGTGGGCCCCCACCCCCGAGGTGATGTACCCCGAGGGGTATCAAACCTGGGTGGAAGTGGCGGACCTGACCCGGGTGCTGGAAGGCGCGCATCGGCCCGGGCACTTTCGGGGCGTGACCACGGTGGTGAGCAAGCTCTTCGCCGGGATGCAGCCGCGGCGGGCCTATTTCGGCCAAAAGGACGCGCAACAGGCCCGGGTCATCATCCAAATGACCCGGGACCTGAACCTGCCCATCGAGATTGTGGTGTGCCCCACGGTGCGGGAACCCGACGGCCTGGCCCTGTCGAGCCGCAACACTTACCTCACGCCGGAACAACGGCAAGCCGCCACGGTACTTTATCGGGCCCTGCAGGCCGCGCGGCAGGAATATGAGGCCGGTCGCCGCGAGGCCGAGAATTTGCGGCAAACCATGCGCGCGGTGCTGGCGGCCGAGCCCCTGGCCCGCCCGCAATATGTGTCGTGCGCGGACCCTGACACCCTGCAGGAGCTCCAGGGCCCGGTGGAAAAGGCGCTGCTTTCCATGGCCGTGTTCGTGGGCCAAACCCGCCTCATCGACAACCTACTGCTGGGCTACCCCGACGGGGTGTATCCGCGCTATGTGCCCGAGGGGCTGGGGTAGGCGCGGTGGTCAACCTTCGCCGGCCCATGACGGCTGGCCGTGTTTCGCCATCGCCCTGGCCGGACGCCGGATGAAAGGCAACCCTGAAAGACGGCGGAGCGGGGGCATTACGCGTCCGCCGCGCGGAGTAGCGGCGCCACCGCATCGGGATAGCGAGCCTAACACGCGGCGAGCAGCCTTTTAGCGATATAGCCCCCACATCAGCACACTGATGGTGAGCAGCGCATACCCTATGATGCCCAGGACATTGGCCAGCAGCAGGAGCTTAGCGGGCAGATTCCGTTGGGTCACCACGAAGAACCCGTGGGTCAGCAGGGAAGCAAAAATAAACGGGCCATAGAGGCAGGTCGTTGTAAGGCCCAGAAACCCCACGGGCTTGCGGATGTCTGCCCCGGCCAGCTGGGGGAAGGCGAAAAACAGCCAGAAAGGAACCTCCAGCAAATAAAAAACAGCGGGGCCGAATTTCATCCAGGGGGAAAGGCTCGTCTTCATCCGCATCGCTCCAGGGATAGGGCTATGGCCCCAAATCTATGGTCACAAAATGAAGGGGGAGGGGGGGATTGAAATCCTTTTCGAGTAGGGCGTTGGCGCTCATATCTTTGGCTGTCACCACCATTCGCGCCAGGTGAGACCAGCCGCCGGCCTCCGCGGGGAAAATGGGCGCCACGCCCATGCCGTGATTGTCCAGGCGGATGATTTTCCCCTGGCGGCTCAAGTCGGGCCGGCCGGGGAAATCGGGGTCGGGCCGGTAGAGCATGATAGAGCGGGCCTGGAAAGCCAGCGGGGCTTCCACGAGGAGCACCAGAAAGCGATTTCCCTGAAGGTCCAGGGCGAGGATTTGAATGGGAATGTCTGGGCCAAGCTGCCGGGTCAGCCTCCCCACAGGGCTTGACCGGTCGGCATCACGCAGCAAAACCCGATAAGTGTCGCCTTCTTCCACGATGACCAGAGAAACGGGGTGATTGGGCCTGGGTGTCATCCACGGGTCAATGACCCACTCGGATATCCAGGCCTTGGAACCGCTGCCCGGCGTCATCCTGCAGGCGGCGAGAACGAAAGCCAAGAGAAACAGGATGCGTTTCATGGCCCCTCCAGATGCTGACGGATGAGGCGGCAGGCTGTGAGATAATCATCGTGCGCTGCCACGGCGAAATTCAAAAAGACCTCATCCTCTCTTTGAAACTCCCATTGCTTGCTCACCCGATTGAGATACCGATAGGGCTCTACCGGCTGGACAGTCACATAAATCCACTGCCCCGCGTTCTCACAACGCACCGCACGGATATGCGACCAGGGGATGGAAGTGCGGGTGAGATGGAGGCCCACACTATCCATGACCAACACGGGTTTGGTCAAAATTTCCCAAACTCTGGGCAGCGACCCCAAAATCAGCAAGGCCACCAAGGCGGCATGGCTCCGATAAATAAAAAAAGAAAACGCGTCAGGGTGCCGAGGCGTGATTACAAACAAAAACAACGCCAAAAGGGCGAAGACGACGAGACCTAAAATCAGAAAAAATTTCTTCCGGGAGGAGGCGTAAATAACGATGCGCTTGTGCATGAGCATGCTCCCGAAGACGGCCCCGAGACGATGGTCCGAAAAGGAAGCTAAAGATGAGCGAACAATGTATCAACTTATCATGACCTAAAGCCAGTATAACACAACTTCTTGAACAAAGCCAGGGCCCCCCACCCTTCCCTTCAACGCCTCGCATTGCGCCAACCCGGGTCAGGCGCACGGCACCCCTGCGCCGACCGCACACGCATCCAGGGGCCAGCCGCGTGACGCAGCATTGCTCCATCTCCGTGTGCGCTTGTTACACCGCAGACGCGACCCACGCCTGCATTGACGCCCCGGCCGGCCCGCGGTATACTTGGGCCCACGCCAACCTGGTTTGACGGCCAGGGCGGGAGTAGTAGGCCATCCGCCAGCGAGCCGGGGAGGGTGCGAGCCCGGCAACGGTGCCCGCGGAGCGCCTGAGGCCGAACTCGCCCGCCGCCGTGCAGCGGCACGGCAAGCCGCCCGGGTGACCCCCATCCCCGTGGGCTCAGCCCGGGCCGGGTGCGCCCGTTAGCGCGCCAGAGGGGTCGCCGAGCCCCAGGGCTTTCGGCGGCAACCAGGGTGGTACCGCGGAGGTTTGTGGCCTTCGTCCCTGCCGGGGCGAGGGCCTTTTTCGTTGGGCTCACACGCCATTCCGACCATCTCGCCAAGGAGGTGCGCCATGCCTCGGGCTTATGAACCCAGCCGCATCGAACCCAAATGGCAGGCCAAATGGGAAGCCGATGGCCTGTATCACAGCGACATCGACCCCGACAAGCCCAAGCACTACGCGCTCACCATGTTCCCCTACCCTTCTGGGCGGCTGCACATCGGCCACTGGTATGCCATGACGCCCTCGGATGCGCGCGCCCGCTTCATGCGCATGCGGGGCTACAATGTGCTCTTCCCCATGGGCTTCGATGCCTTTGGCCTGCCCGCGGAAAACGCGGCCATCAAGACCGGCGTGCACCCCAAGATTTCCACTTATCGCAACATCGAACACATGCGCAAACAATTGCGCAGCATGGGCGCCATGTTCGACTGGCGCCGGGAAGTGGTGACTTGCGACCCCGACTATTACAAATGGAACCAGTGGTGGTTCATCCAGTTCTACAAGCACGGCCTGGTCTATCGCAAGAAAGCGCCGGTGGATTGGTGCCCCCGGTGCAACACTACCTTGGCCCGGGAGCAGGTCATCGGCGAAGAGCGGGTGTGCGAACGCTGCGGCACCCCGGTCATCAAGAAGAACTTAGAGCAGTGGTTCTTCCGCATCACCAAATACGCGGAAGAGCTCAAACGTTTCGACGGCCTCGACTGGCCCGAACGGGTCAAAACCCTGCAGCGCAACTGGATTGGCGAACGCTCGGAAGGCGCGACGGTCGTCTTCCGCACCGAACAGGGGCATGAGCTGGAAATCTTCACCACCCGGCCCGACACCCTGTGGGGCGCGACCTTCATGGTCATCGCGCCCGAGCACCCCGTGCTCGACGAAATCGTGCCCCCCGACTACCGGGCCCAGGTGGAAGCCTACCGCTTCCAGGCCGCGCGCATCTCCGACACGGACCGCATGGCCGAAGAGCGGGAAAAGACCGGCGTGTTCACCGGCGCCTATGCCATCAACCCCGTCAACGGCAAGCGCATCCCCATTTGGGCCGCGGATTATGTGCTCATGTCCTACGGCAGCGGGGCCATCATGGCCGTGCCGGCCCACGACCAGCGCGACTTCGAGTTCGCGCGCAAATTCGGCCTGCCCGTGCGGCCCGTCATCTTCCCCCTGGACGAGGAAGGCAACCCCATCCCCTTAGACGGCGAGACCATGACCGAGGCCTACACCGGCCCCGGCGTGATGATGCACAGCGGCCCCCTCACCGGCACCCGCATCGTCAAAGGCAAAGGCTGGGACGACCCCGGCATCATGCGGGTCATCCAATGGCTCGAGGAACAGGGCATTGGCCAACGGGCGGTCAATTACCGCCTGCGCGATTGGCTCATCTCCCGCCAGCGCTATTGGGGCACGCCCATCCCCATGGTCTATTGCGAAAAATGCGGCTGGAACCCGGTGCCCGAGGACCAGCTGCCTGTGGAATTGCCCGAAGATGTGGAATGGAAGCCCACCGGCGAGAGCCCCCTCAAGTTCCACCCCACCTGGAAGCACACCACCTGTCCCGTGTGCGGCGGCCCCGCGGAGCGGGAAACCGACACCATGGACACCTTCATGGATTCGTCGTGGTATCACCTGCGCTACTTAGGCCCCTGGGAGAAAAACTGGCCCTTTGACCAGCGCGAGTATGCCTACTGGTTCCCCGTCGATACCTACACCGGCGGCATCGAACACGCCACCATGCACCTGCTCTATGTGCGCTTCTTCCACAAGGCGGCCCGGGATATGGGCATCGTCCACGGCGACGAGCCCATGATTCAACTGCGCAACCAGGGCATGGTGTTGGGGGAACCGCGCGACGGCCACTTCGTCATCGTCAAGGGCCACTGGCACGATACCACCTTCCACGCGGAAGAAATTCGCGCCCTGCCCTACAACACCCCGCGCGACCAATGGCCGGCTTTCTTCCGGGGCGAGCACGAGCTCCGCGGCGAGGTGTACGCCCGGGACGAGACCACCGTCAAGGTGCGGGTCAACCCCTACGACCCCGACGACAGGGACCCCGAAAAGCACGCCCAGCTGGTGGTGGTGCAGGTCGACAACGACACCCGGGTGTTCATCGACGACCGACCGGCCCGGCACCTGGATTTGATTTTCCACCTGGGCGTGGAAAAAATGTCCAAATCCAAGGGCAATGTGGTGGACCCCGACGACCTGGTGGCCCGCTACGGCGCGGATACGGTGCGGGCCTATCTCATGTTCTTCGCCCGCTGGGACAAAGGCGGCCCCTGGGATAGCAAGAACATCCAGGGCGTGGAACGCTGGCTGCGCCGGGTGTGGAACCTGGTGACCGAAACCGCGAACGCGGCCCCGCCGTCGGTTCCCCCCAAACCCCAGGCCGCGCGCGCGCTGCGCCGCAAGGTGCACCAAACCATCGCCCGGGTGACCCACGACTTCGAGCACTTCGAGTTCAACACCATCGTGGCTGCGCTCATGGAGCTGCTGAACGCCATGCAGGAGGCCCGGCAGGCCGGGGTGGTGGGCACGCCCACATGGCGCGAGGCGCTGGATGTGTATTTGCGCCTCATGGCGCCGGTGACGCCCCATATTGCCGAGGAGCTGTGGGTGGAAGTGCTGGGCCAACCCTACTCCATCCACACCCAACCCTGGCCCGAGGCCGACCCTGAAGCCCTCAAAGAGGACGAAATCACCTTGGTGGTGCAGGTGAACGGCAAAGTGCGCGACCGCTTGCGGGTGCCGGCCGACATTTCCGAGGAAGATGCCAAGGCCCAGGCCCTGGCCAGCCCCGCGGTGCAAAAGCGCCTCAACGGCAAGACACCGCGCAAGGTCATCTATGTGCCGGGCAAGCTGGTGAACATCGTGGTTTGAGCGCAAACCCTACCAATGGGGTAAAACACAGCGGGGGAAGGGGCGCGCGGGCCATGGCGCGCCCCTTCCCCCGGGTTGGTCGGGTGTGTGGGGTGTAACCGGTCAGACCAGCTCGAAAGTATCGCCCGGCTTGAGCACATGCACCGGCACGCCGGTCTCGGCTTCCACCTGCTTGGCCCAGGCGTGGGGGTCCTGGTCGATGAGAGGCCAGGTGCCGTAGTGGATGGGGATGACATTCTTGGGCTGCAGCAGTTTGACCGCCCGCAGCGCGTCCTTGGGCCCCATGGTGAAGTTGTCGCCAATGGGCAGCACGGCCAGGTCCAGGCCTTCCTCACCGATGAGGCGCATATCGCCAAACAGCCCCGTGTCTTGCGCCATGTAGATGGTGGTGCCGTCCTTGGTGGTGAGCAAGAAGCCGGCCGGGTTGCCGCCGTAGGAGCCATCGGGCAGCCCCGAACCGTGGATGGCAAAGGTGAGCTTGAGATAACCAAAGGGGTGGTGATAGCCGCCGCCGATGTGCTGCGGATGCACCTTTTCGACGCCCTGGTTGCTCAGCCAGTTGGTGATTTCGTAGTTGGCGATGACCAGCGCGCCGGTGCGCTTGGCAATGCTGACCGTGTCACCAATGTGGTCGCCGTGGCCGTGGCTGACGAGGATGAAGTCGGCCTCGACCGCGTCCGCGGTGGTGCTGGCTGCGGGGTTCCCCGTGAAGAAGGGGTCGACCAACAGCTTGTAGCCGTCCACTTCCAGGCCCAAAGTCGCGTGGCCGTACCAGGTCAGTTTCACCGACATAATGACGCCTCCTTTTGGGAAAATGTTGGGCTGTTTTCAGTATACCCAACCCGGGCCCCCAGGGCAACGGGAAAAACAGCATGCAGCAGTCAGCAGTGAGCGGGCAGCGCGGTAGGGGTGACCCGGCAGGTCGCCCGCCGCGGTAGGGGCGCATGGCAGTGCGCCCACGCCCCCCGGAGCCGGGGCCCCGGGCCCCGAAGGGACCCGAGCGGACCGCGGTCCAAAACGAACCGCCGCCAATGATGGCAGCGAAGAGGCGCAAAGCAACAGGGGCGGCGCTTGTTCGGCCGCCCCTGAGGGTGTCAAAAACCCGACCGCTTACCGCCGGTTCCGCTGCTGGTTCTTGAGCCAGGTCTTGACGAAAGTGGGCACCTCGTCGCTTTCCAGCAGGGTGCGCCAATCGTCGGCCAGGTCATCGGTTTCCTGTTCGCGCGGCGCGCGGCGGGGCGGCGGCGTGGGCTCGGCCTCCCGGCGGGGCTGAGGCCGCGTGACCGGACGCCGCACGGCCTGAGTGCGCTGCGCGGTGTGCTCGATGCTGTGGCCGTCGAAGCCCGTGGCCACCACCGTGACCCGCATCTTGCCTTCCATGGCTTCGTCGATGACCGCGCCAAAAATGAGATTGACCTCGGGGTGGGCCACCTCGCGGATGATTTGCGCGGCTTCGTAGACCTCGTGCAACGACAGGTCCGGGCCGCCGGTGATGTTGAGCAAAATGCCCCGCGCGCCCTCGATGGTCACATCCAGCAGCTTGCTGGAAATGGCGGCTTCGGCAGCCTTGCGGGCCCGCTCGTCGCCCTCGGCTTCACCCACGGCCATGAGCGCCGCGCCGCCCTCGGCCATGATGGTGCGCACATCCGCGAAGTCCAGGTTGATGAGGCCGGGCACGGTGATGAGCTCCGAAATGCCCTGCACGCCCTGGCGCAGCACATCGTCGGCCTTGGCGAAGGCCTCTTGCAGGCGCAAATTGCGCTCGGCAATGTCCAGCAGCCGGTCGTTGGGAATGACGATGAGGGTATCGACCGCTTCCCGCAGGTTGGCGATGCCCTCTTCGGCCACCCGGGCCCGCCGGGCGCCCTCGAAGGTGAAGGGCCGGGTGACCACGCCAATGGTCAGCGCGCCCTCTTCCCGGGCCAGGCGGGCCACCACGGGCGCGGCGCCGGTGCCCGTACCCCCGCCCATGCCGGCGGTGATGAACACCATGTCCGCGCCTTTGAGGACCTCGCGCAGTTCCTGCTGGCTCTCTTCCGCGGCTTTGCGGCCAATCTCGGGGTTGCCGCCCGAGCCCAACCCCCGGGTGATTTTGTCGCCAATGCGCACCCGATGGGGGGCCCGGCTCTTGTTCAGGTGCTGGGCGTCGGTGTTCACGGCCACGAATTCCACACCCTGCACGCCGGCCGAAATCATGCGCTCCACCGCGTTGCAACCGCCGCCGCCGACGCCAACCACCATGATGCGGGCGAAAGGTTCTGGTGCAGCATAGCCGATTTGTTCGCTCATAGCAAAACCTCCTCGGAGATGAATGTATTTTACCAATATAGACGCGCTTTGTAAAGGGTAGAATAGATTTTCGCGACAACATCGCGCGCGATAACGCGTGTTATGTCCTTCCTCAAGGCAAAAGCCCGCGCAAAAAGGCCCGCAGGCGCTGCGACCAGCGCCGCGGCGGGGGAACCTGCCAGACGGCCTCGGGGCCGCCCACGGCCTGCTCATACAGCTGGGCCAGCTTCAGCGCGCCCACCGTGGCCGCGAAAGCAGGGTCTCGCATGCGTTCGGGCAGGCCGGGCAACGCCTCGGGTTGCCCCACCCGGGCCGGCAGCCCCAACACCCGGGAAGCCAGCGCGCGCACGCCGGGCAAGTGCGCGTTGCCGCCGGTGAGCACCACCCCCGCGGCCAGCACACCCGGGGGCCGGGCCGCGGCCACCTCGTCGGCCACCCGGCTCAAAATCTCTTCCACCCGGGGGCCGATGATGAGCGCCAGGTCCGAGGGGCGCACTTCCAAGTCCTCCTCCGCGCCAAAGGGCCGAATGTTGAGGGGCGCTTCCTCTTGCGCCTGCCGCGAGGGCAACGCGCGGCCATATTCCACCTTGATTTGCTCGGCCACCTCCACGGGCACATTGAGGCCAAAGGCCAGGTCCCGGCTGATGTGGTTCCCACCCAGGGGAATGACCGCGGTGTGCCACACCTCGCCCCGGGCATAGACCGCGATTTGGGTCGTGCCCGCGCCCAGGTCCACCACCAGCACGCCCATATCCCGCTCAGACTGGCTGAGCACCGCCTCGCCGGCAGCCAAACCACCCAGCACAAAGCCGCTCACCTCGGGGCCGGCCTCTTCCACGGCCCGCCGCAGGTTGAGCAGCGCGGTGCGCTCCGCGGTCACAATGTGCACCTCGGCCTCCAGGCGGTAGCCATACATGCCCAAGGGCCAGGGCACTTCCTTGTCGTCAAGCCAAAAACCCCGGCGAATGACATGCACCACTTCCTGGTTATGGGGAACCGTGACCGCGCGGGCCGAGTCCTCGGCCCGGCGGATGTCGTCTTCGTCCACCACGCCGCGGCTCACGCCCACCGCAGCCCGGTTGTTTTGGCTGTGCACTTTGGAACCCGCGAAGGTGACATAGACGCGCTCGATGGGCTGCCGCGCGCTGCGCGCGGTGCGCTCCACCACCCGCCGAATCACCCGGCTGATGGCCGCCATATTGACCACCGCGCTTTTTTGCATGCCGCGGCTGGAGGCCAACGCGGCCGCCACCACGCGCAGGCCTTTGGCCGCATGGGGAACCGCGGCCAGGGCCGCGACCTTGGCGGTTCCCACATCCAGCGCCACCAAAGGCGCACCGTCGTATTCGGGGGTTGTCATGGCCCTCACCTCACCTCGTCGAAATGCAGCCCCGGCGTTTGCCACGCCCGCAGGTCTATCCACACCGGGTATTCCTCTCGCTGCTGCAGGGCTGCCGCCAGGGCTTCATACACGGCCAGGCGCGTGTCCAGGCCGTTGGGGTCGAACCCCACGAACACCAGCCAGCCCTGGGGCGCGCGCCAGCCCAGGCCATAGGTAGGGTGGGCCACCAGCGCGACCTGGGGGCCCAAGGCCTGATGCAGGGCCAGGGCCAGCCGCACCTGCTCGGGGCCGGGCGGCTCGCTGGGGCCGCGGCCCGAAGGGTTCAAAGCCCGCACCACGGGCCAGGCCGGGTCCGCTTCGCCCAAAGCCGGAAAGGCCACGCCCTGGGCATCGACCCACCAGCTTTGCCGGCCGCTCTGCCACACCAGCACCGGCTCCCGCTCGCGTGCCGTGAGCAGCAGGGCATCGGGCCAGCGCACCTGGGCGTGCACCCCCTCCAGCAGGGGGAACGCGGCCTGCACCACGGCCTCCACTTCGCGCGCGTCGACCGCGACCACGGGCACGCCTTGCCAGGCCTGCAGCGCGGGCAGGGCCGTGAGCGCGGCGGGATCGCTCCACCGCAGGCCCTGCACCTCGATGCGCTGCACGCGCCAGGCCGGGTGCCAGGCCAGGGCCAGGCTCAGCCCACCCAGCAGCAGGAACCAGGCCCAGGCCCAAAAGCGCGCCGGCAAGCGCCAGGCCCGTAGGCCACGCCGCGCGCGGCGAACTGTGGCCCGGGCCCGGGGTGGTCGCGTCGCGCGCGCCGCGGGCGACCGGGCCAACACCGGCGGCCCTGGCCGTCGCGCGGCCGTCCCGGTTGCACGCGCGCCGCGCTGGCGGCGGGGGCCGGTCCGTCGCGGAGCCGGTTCCCCCACCACCGAAGGCGCAGGGCGCACCAAAACGCGGGGACGAGTTTCGACCGTGCTCATGCCCTCCCTCGCTCGTGGGCCCGCTCCAAGGCCAGGGCAATGAGGCGGTCCAGCAGGGCCGGGTAGTCCAGGCCCGAAGCGGCCCACAGTTTCGGATACATGCTGATGGGCGTGAAGCCCGGCAGGGTGTTGATTTCGCTGATGTACAGCGCGCCCTCGCGCGGGTCGAGCAGAAAATCGACCCGGGCCATACCTGCGGCGTCGATGGCCCGATAGGCCTGCAGGGCCAGCGCCTGCACCCGGCGGGTCAGGTCCGCGGGCAAAGGCGCGGGAATGAGGAGCTGGGACCCCGCGTCGAGGTATTTGGCTTCGTAGGTGTAGAACTCGGCCGCGGGCACCACCTCGCCGGGCACCGAAGCCTCGGGCTCGTCGTTGCCCAGCACGCTGACCTCGATTTCCCGGGCCCGGTCGATGCCCACTTCCACCACCAAACGCCGGTCGTAGCGGGCGGCTTCGTCGAGCCCGGCCTGCAATTCGGCCCGGGTGCGCACTTTGCGAATGCCCACCGACGAGCCCAGATTGGCCGGTTTGGTGAACAGGGGGTACGGGCCCAGGGCCTCGGCCGCCTCGAGCACGGCCTGGGGGGTGCGCCGCCACTGGTGGCGGGTGAACACCGCGTAGGGCACCACAGGCAGGCCGTGGGCGCGCATCACATCTTTGAACAGGCCCTTGTCCATGGCCAGGGCCGAGGCCGCCACCCCCGCGCCCACATAAGGCACGCCGGCCATCTCCAGCAGGCCCTGCAGGGTGCCGTCTTCGCCCCAGGGGCCGTGCAGCACCGGAAAGACCACATCCACCTGGGTCAGGCGCTGCACCAGGCCATCGCGCCAGGCCCACAGCCCGGCCCGGGTGGGGTCCGCGGGGAGGAACACGGGCTGCAGGCCCGCGGTGCGCCCCTGGGCCAGGGCTTCACGCGCGTCGGGCCCGAAGAGCCACGCGCCCTCCCGGGTGATGCCGATGGGGTAGACCTGATACCGGGCCGGGTTCAGATGCTGCAACACCGAACGGGCCGACATGAGGGAAACTTCGTGTTCGTCGGACCGCCCGCCAAAGAGCACCGCAACACGCAAGCGGCTCATATCATCTCACCTCCTGCCAGGAAGCGCGCGTCGGGCGGGCCATAGAGCATGGCCAGCATGGTCGGGTCCCACGCGCCGATGAGCTCAATTTCGGGCTCCAGCAGCACGCCGAATTGGCGGAAAACCTCCCGGCGGGCCAGCACCATGAGGGCCCACACATCCCGGGCCCGGGCCTGGCCCCGGTTGAGGAAGAAATTGGCGTGCAGGGTGCTGATTTCCGCATCGCCCCGCCGCGCGCCTTTGAGCCCCGCGGCGTCGATGAGGCGGCCGGCCGCGTCGTCCGGCGGGTTCTTGAACATGGAGCCCATGCTCGCGCCGGGGGGTTGGGTGCGCCGCCGGCGTTCCTGATTTTCGGCCACGATGCGCCGCAGTTCCGCGGGGTCGTCGACGGGCAGAAAGGGGCCTAAAGTGGCCTCCAGCACCACGCCCTGGAGCTCGCCCCGTTTGAGCGCGCTGGCGCGGTAGCTGAAGTCCAGGTCCCTGGCGGCCAGATGGACCACGGTAGGGCCTTGAGGCTCGCGCATCAGCACCGTGGCGCTGAGGAGCACCTGGCCGATTTCGCCGCCGAACGCGCCGGCATTGCCCACCACCGCGCCGCCCACGGTGCCCGGAATGCCCACGGCCCACTCCAGGCCCGCCCAGCCCGCGGCCACCGCGCGGCGGGCCACGGTGCTCAGGGACGCGCCGCTGGCCGCGCGAATCCACCCGGCCCGCCCCTGGTGGATGCCGGTGGCGATGCGGCGGGCGCGGTTGAGCACCACCACGCCCCGCACGCCGGCATCGGCCACCAGCACATTGGAGCCGCCGCCCAAAATCCGAAACGGAATCGCGTGCTCCCACAGCCAGGCCACCGCGTTTTCCAGGGCATCGCGGTTGTTGACGGTGAGCAGCGCGTCGGCCGGGCCGCCGATGCGCGCCGAAGTGTAGGGCGCCAGGGGCACATCGAAGCGCACCGCGGGGCCGAACGCATCGGCCAGGGCCCGGCGTTGGGCCGTGCTCAAAGGGGGCGTGCGGGTCATGGGGAAACCTCCGTGACGGGGCGGGGCCAGTAGCGCAGCAAATGGGGCGCATCGCCGGCCGAGAGCAGGACCACGACCGCGGGGGGCTGCACCTGCGCGGCTAAGTAAGCCGCGGCCTGGGGCAACGACACCGCGTAAGCCACGGGGTGCGGCTTGCCCGCCCGGTGGGCCTGGCGCTGCACATCCCGGGCCAGGGCCGCGGCGTGCACCCCGGGCAAAGGGCCTTCGCGCGCCGCGTAGATGGGCAAGATGAGCACCGCGTCGGCGTGCTGCAACGCGTCCACAAACTGGGGCCACAGCGTGCGGGTACGGGTGAAAGTGTGGGGCTGCCACACGGCCCACAGGGTATGGCCCGGAAAGCGCTCGCGGGCCGCGGCCAGGGTGGCGCGAATCTCGGTGGGGTGGTGGGCGTAGTCGTCAATCCAGACGATGCCCTCGCGCTCGGCCAGCACCGAAAAGCGCCGCGCCGCGCCGGGGAAGCTCGCCAGGGCCTGGGCCGCGTCCTGCACATCCAAGCCCAGGTGGTGCACCACGGCCAGCGCGGCCGCGGCATTGGCCACATTGTGCGCGCCGGGCACGGCCAAACGGCCTTCCACCCAGCCGCCGGTGGGCAGCCCCAGGCGATAGGCGTGGCCCCCGACTTCGGTCACCGGCCCAACCTGAACCTGGTAGTCGGCCGGGCCGCGCAGGGCAAAGGTGCGCACCCGGGCCCGCAGCGAGGGCGTGCGCGCCAGCAGGGCCTGCACCCCGGGGTCGTCGGCCCGCACCACCAGGGCCCCGCGCACCTGCCGGGCAAAAGCCGCGAACGCGTCCAGGTAGGCTTCCCAGGTGGGGAAGAGGTCGGGATGGTCGTGTTCCAACATGGTGAGCACCGCGACCTCGGGCTGCAAGCCCAGGAACATGTGGTCGTATTCGTCGGCCTCGATGACGAACCACGGGCCGCGGCCCACCCGGGCGTTGCCCCAAGGGGGCAGGTCGGCGCCCAAAACCAAGGTGGGGTCCTGGCCCAGGGCCTCCAGGGCCCAGGCCAACATGCCGGTGGTGGTGGTTTTGCCGTGGGTGCCGGCCACGGCCAGGGTGCGGTAACCGGCGGTGAGGGTGGGCAGGAAGTCGCGGCGGGTGACCACGGGCACGCCTGCGGCCCGGGCCGCCTGCACTTCGGGGTGGGTGGGGGGCACCGCGGAGGAACGCAGCACCAGGTCCACGCCGGTCACATGCCCGGGGTCGTGCCCCACCCGGGCGTCGATGCCCAAGGCCCGCAGCGCGTCCAAAGTGGGATTGGCCGCGCGGTCGCAGCCCGAAACGCGCCAGCCCCGGGCGTGCAGCACCCGGGCGATGGCCGACAGGCCAGTTCCCCCAATGCCCATGAGATGAATGGAACCCTTGGCGCGCGGCATACTCACCTCACACGAAGACAATCAGCACGAAAATGAAGGCCGCGGTCACCGCGACATACAGCCAGGGCTCGCCCACCAGTCGAGGGGGCATGTAATTCATCATGCGCTCAATCTGCTCCTTGACCATAGGGTCGATATCGGGCCATTTGAAAATCTGCTCCATCGCCTTCGTATATCCTTCTACCTTGGGATTGACCAGATAATCTTTTTGGTGCAGGTAATACCACGCGGTGCCAACAATCAAATAGCCGTTGAGCAGACCCAACACGAAGCCCAAAATCCAGTTTTGCAGTTTTTCCCGCCGGCTGCTGCCGCTGCCAAATTTCAACGGCGTTTGGTACCCAAAGAAGACCAGGAGAACCAAAATCAGCAGCCGCAACCCCAGGTCGACCTTGGGGCCATTGCCGGTCAGCACCCCGGGCAGATAGGTGTCCAGCAAATGAATACTCATCAGGGTAACCAACATGCTGAAGGTTACCAGCAGCTCCCTGGCCCAGCCCCGTAACGCGCCAATGACGCCGAACAGCACTACCAAAATCCAGAAGAAAAGCGGCAGGGGGATCATGGGCCGTTCCTCCCCGGGTCACAACACGGCCGCCAGCAAGAAGACGAACAAAATCAGCAAGACGATAAAGACGAGCGGCACGCCCAAAACCTGGGTCTGCAACGCCAGCGCGGGGAACATGTAGCGCAGCAAGGTGGGCGGCGTGGAGTCAGGCACAATGCCCCGCACGGGGTAATCGTAGGCCACCAGGTAGAACCACAGGGAACCGACCAGTAAATAGCCGTTGACCGCGCCCATCAGCGCGCCCAGCACGAGCTCAGACTTCCTGGTGCGCGCCGTGCGCCCGGCCAGGCGCCCCAACCCCGCGGTTTGATAGCCGATGAAGGCAAACAGCAGCAACAACAAGGTCCGCTTCCAGAATTCGGCGCGCAAATAAGGCTTCAAGGCTGCATGACAATTCCAGGGCCACTGCACGGGCTGGTTCTGGCCGTCGGTGGTCTGGCAGCGCACTTCTTCGCCCCATTGCTGGGAAAGCTGCGCGCTCAGTTGCGCCCAGGCCTCGGGCAAGACCACCTGAGTCGTCGTATCGGTGACCACCACCATCGGCTCGGTACCTTTGAAGAACAGGGCGACGATGACAAAGGCCAACACCAGGCTGGCGGTGACGAACACCTCCCGCAGCCAACCCCGCGTGGCGCCGATGAGGCCAAAGATGAAGACGAAGAGCCAGAACACGGCCTGCAGCTTAATCACCGCGCGCCTCCGGTAGCCAGGTCGCGCGCCAGCGCCGCGATGCGCTCGGCCGCGTCGGGGCGGGCCAGGCGGCGCATGGCCTGCGCCATAGCCTGACGCCGCGACGCGTCGCGCAGCAGTTCCCGCACCACAGGCAGCAGCTGCTGGGGCAGCGCGTCGTTGGGCACAATGCGGGCCGCGCCCCGGTCGGCCAGGTACTGCGCATTCACCTGCTGGTAGCGCCAGGCATAGGGGTAGGGCACCAGCACGGCCGGCAGCCCAAACAGGGGGAATTCGCCCAGCACCGACGCGCCGGCCCGGGAGACCACCACATCGGCCGCGGCCAGGGCCGCGCCCATTTCCTCATCATAGAGGAAGGGGAAGGCCCGATAACGCGCGGCCAGCGCCGGCGGCAGGGCGGCCTGCCGGGCCTGCACCGTGGGCCAATCCAGGCGGCCGCTGATGTGCAAAACTTGCGCCTCAGCCAACAACGCCTCCAGGTTCGCGGCCAGGGCCTGATTGATGGCCCGCGCGCCCTTGCTGCCGCCGAAGACCAGCACCACCGGCTGGTCCGCGGCAAAGCCCCAGTGCGCCCGGGCCTCGGCCCCGCGGCCCACCCAGGCCCCGATTTCCTGCCGCACCGGGTAGCCGGTGACCACCACCCGTTTGCCCGGGAAAAAGGCCCGGGAATCTTCCACCGTGACCGCGATGACATCCGCGAAGCGGGTGAGCAGCTTGAGGGCCAGCCCGGGCTCGATGTCGGGCACATACAGCAAGGTGGGAACCCGCCAGCCGGCCAGGCCCACGGGTCCGGCCACATAACCGCCGGTGAAGAAGAGCACCTGGGGGCGGTACTCGGCCAGCACCCGCCAGGCCGCGAAGTAGCCCCGGGCAAGCCGCCACACATTGCCGGGCAGCGCGCGCAGGCCCACGCCGTGCACCCCGGCCGCGGGCACGGCTCGAAAAGGCAGGCCCGCGCGGCGCACCAGGTCTTCTTCCATGCCGCCCTGGCCGCCCACCCACAACACCTGATGGCCTTCAGGCGCCAGGCGTTGCCACACGGCCAGCGCGGGATACACGCCGCCGCCGGTTCCACCCGCGCAAATCAACAACCGCACGCTTCTTGCCTCCTGCCAACGCGGCCTCCCGGCGACCGGCCCCGGCCACGCTGAGCACCAGGCCCAACGCGGCCATGGTCGCCACCAAGTTCGAGCCGCCGTAACTGAAGAAAGGCATCACATTCCCGGCCTCGGGCAACAGGCCCACAATGCCGCTCATGTTGAGCACGGCCTCGCCCACCAGCCAGAAAATCAATCCACCGGCCAGCAAACGGCCTAAGGGGTCGGGCGAGCGCTGCACCACCACCAGCCCCCGCCACAGCAGCAGCCCGAAGCTGGCCACCACCACGGCCGCGCCCAGCACGCCCCATTCCTCGCCCAGGACCGCAAAGACGCTATCGGTGTGGGGCAGGGGCAGGTAGTAGAACTTGCTCTGCCCCTCGCCCAGGCCCACGCCCAGCCAGCCGCCGCGCAAGAAGGCCCAAATGGCCTCCCGCAGGTGGCCTTCCACCTGGGCCGGCGCGCGCAGGGCAATCCAAAAATCCCGAAAGCGGGTCACCCCCACGGGGTACAGCCAGCGCATGGCCGGCAAACCCACCACCAACACCACCACGGCCACCGCTAAGGTGAACCCCACCTGCTTGGGATGCGCGCCGGCCAGAAAGAGCATCATCACGCCCAAGGCAAACACCGTGGCCGCGGCGCTCAGGTCCGGCTGCAGCAGCACCAGCAGCGCGAACACGCCGGTGATGACGCCCACATACACCAGCTCGGTGCGCCAGTCGGGCATCTCGCGGCGGCGGGTAGACAGCCACACGGCCAGGTAGGTGATGAGCACCGGCTTGGCGAACTCGGCCGGTTGCAGCGAACCGCCCAACAGGGTGCGCCCGGTGGTTCCGGCCAGGCGATTGCGCACCAGCAGCACCAGCAGCGCGGCCAGCACGCCCCCGGCCAGCACCGCCACCCAGCGGGGATGCCGACGCAGCGGTTCGTAGCCCACCCGCCACACCACCAGCATAACCACCAGCCCCACGGCCACGAACACGGTGTGCCGCTGCACGAAATAGAACGCCGGCTTGTCGGTGCGGGTGACCGCAAAGGCCACCGAGGTGGAATACACGGCCACGGCCCCCTGCACCAGCAAAGCCAGAATGACCAGCAGCAAGGGCCAATCGACCACGGCCCACCACGGCACCCGGGGGGGCTCGGGGGCCGGCCGGCGTGGGGCTTCGGCCGCTTCACGCGGCGGGACTATGGTAACGCGTGCACCCATTGGCGGAACTTCTCCCCGCGTTCGATGAAATTGCGAAACTGATCGTAACTGGCGCAGCCAGGCGAGAGGAGCACCACCGCGCCGGGTTCGGCCAAGGCCGCGGCGCGTTCCACCGCGGCGGCCAAATCGGGCACCACGGCGATGGTCTCGGGGCCGGGGCCTTCGGCGGCCTCGACCGCGGCGCGAATCAGGTTCGCGGCTTCGCCGAACAAAACCAAGTGGCGCACCCGATGGCGAATATCCCGGGCCAGCGCGTCCCAGGGCAGGTTTTTGTCGCGTCCCCCGGCCAGCAACACGATGGGCTCCGCGTCGAAAGCGGCCAGGGCCGCCTGCACCCGGGCCGGGGAAGTGGCAATGGAATCGTTGTACCAGGCCACGCCCCGATGCACCCGCACCAGCTCCAAGCGATGAGGCACGCCGGTAAAGCCTTCCACCCCGGCCCGCATGTGCGCGGGCGCCAGGCCCAGCACTCGGGCCACGGCCAGCGCGGCGGCCACATTCAGCAGATTGTGCCGCCCACGCAATTGCACCCGCGCGGCGTCCAAAAGGGGCTCGGCCCGACCGTCGGGTTCCTGCCATACAAAAGCACCCTGCTGC